>Ga0187892_10003306_pt1 | contig 29684 bp, 23 predicted proteins | sample MA1701073metaG_FD_139345 | JGI IMG/M metagenome (GOLD analysis project Ga0187892, IMG submission 139345) | Bio-ooze microbial communities from a basaltic lava cave in the Kipuka Kanohina Cave System on the Island of Hawaii, USA - MA170107-3 metaG ... | reverse complement strand
TGATTCATCGTCAGTGTTCCTGTCATTCCGGGAAATTCCTCCGTTACGGGTGAATTTCCAATTAACAAAAACCTGACATTTCTATCGAGCGGAAACATGACATTTCTATTGTGGTATTACAGGGCACGATACCACCGGAAAAAATTATTGCTTCTTTGGCAAATTTTCCGTAACATGCCTCAGCTTAAAAGCAAACGTTCTTGGCCGGTTGTTGCAGCAAAATTGTAGTTGTCCACCAATCTGATGCCATATCTGGCGGCGAAAATGGCCGGCCCGTTGTCTTCAGAAAATTCAAACTCTTGTCAAAATTTGCATCGACGCATGATTCAACTTGACGGCGCTTCACTCACGATCGAGCAACTTAACCGCATCGCCCAAGCCGGCGTTGACCTGAAATTAGCCGATGAAGCCCTGGCCCGCATGTCGCGCTCGCGCCGGGTCGTCGAAGACATTCTGCGCGCCCCGGCGAGTTACGCGGTGTACGGCATCAACACCGGTTTCGGCAAGCTCAGCGACGTGCGCATCTCGCCCGATGATCTGCAAGCGCTGCAAAAAAATCTCATTCTCAGCCACGCCTGCGGCGTCGGCCCCGAGCTTTCCGCCCCGGAAGTCCGCGCCCTGCTCGCTTTGAAAATCAACACCCTGCTCGGCGGCTATTCCGGCGCCCGCCCGATTGTCGCCGAGTACTTGTTCAAGCTGCTGCAAAATGACATGCTGCCGGTGATTCCGGAAAAAGGCTCGGTCGGCGCCTCCGGCGATCTCGCGCCGCTGGCTCATGCGGCGCTCGTTCTGATTGGCGAAGGCGAAGCCGATCACAAAAACCAGCGCCTCCCCGGCGCGCAAGCTTTACGCACCCTTGGCCTGCCGCCCTTGGAGCTTGAAGCGAAAGAGGGTTTGGCATTGCTGAACGGCACTCAGTTTATGACCGCCGTCGGCGCGCTCGCCTTTTGGCAAGCCGAAACTTTGGCGCGCACCGCGGATATTGCCGGCGCCATAAGCGCCGAAGCGTTGCTGTGCACCCCGGTCGCGTTTGACAGCCGCATTCACGCCGCTCGCGGTCACACCGGCCAGCAGCAAACCGCCGCCAATCTCCGCCGCTTGATGGCCGGCAGTCCGATTCGCGAGTCGCATTTGGAGTGCGGCCGCGTGCAGGATGCTTACTCCATCCGCTGCATGCCGCAAGTGCACGGCGCCGTCCGCGATCATCTGCGCGCGCTGGGTGAAATCTTTTCCACCGAGCTGAACGCCGCCACCGACAATCCGCTCGTGTTCATTGAAAATCAGAATCGCGAAATGCAACAAGCCGGAGAAATTCTTTCCGGCGGAAATTTTCACGGCCATCCAATTTCAACCGCGAGCGATTTTCTCTCTATTTTAATGACGCATCTCGCCAACATCAGCGAGCGGCGGCTGGCGCTGATGATGGATCCGGTCGCCAGCGCCAGCGAGCTGCCGGCGTTTCTCATCAAAAATTCCGGCGTGCATTCCGGTTTCATGATCGCGCAAGTCACTGCCGCCAGTCTCGTTTCGGAAAATAAAGTCTTGAGCCATCCGGCCTCGGTCGATTCGATTCCGACCTCCGCCAATAAAGAAGATTATGTCAGCATGGGCGCAGCCGCCGCGATCAAAGCCCGCCATGCCGTGCACAACGCCACGAACGTGTTGGCCATCGAGCTGCTCGCCGCCTGCCAGGCGCTGGATTTGCGCGCGCCGCTCCAACCCGGCCCGGCCACCGGCGCGGTTCGCGATTTGATCCGGCAATCCGTGCCGGTTTTGGTGCAAGATCGCATTTTGGCCCATGATATCGCCGCCGTCAGCCGGCTTATTGCTGCGGGTGAAGTTGTGCGCGCGGCGGAGAGTGTTGTAGGAGAATTATAAATAATGGAGATCGGACAATGCCTGATACGATTCCCGAAAAAAATGAGCGCGAGCCTTTGGAAGAATTTAGAACGCAGATGAAAGTTCTTAAAGAAAAATTTAACAGTTTGCCAAGTTACGCTCGAATTAAGAATTCTCCGAGCGAAATACCGAACCCAAAATCACGACGGAAAGGCCGATTCGCAACCCAAAAGACCGCGGCAAACTTCGGGGATGAAACCTTGCGGAATATAAAGGAACTGAAAAAGGTAAACAAGCAACTAAAAACAATGGAAAAACGGATCGCAAGACGAACCGCTATTATGAAAAAAGAATTAACCGCGATGAAAAGGACAAAAAAGATTCGCACAAAAATTAAGGACAACTATTGGGTGAAAATTGTTGAATTGGAAAAGCGTATAACCAAGCTTGAATTTCAAAAACAATTAACTGAAAAAGATGCTTTGATTAAAAAGCTGAAACGAAGTTTAGCCAGTTTGCAGCCTCATAAAATCAGAAAAACGTTTTAAGGTGGAAGCCATTATGATCAAAATCCTCGGCGAAGCCCTCACTTTTGACGACGTCCTGTTGATTCCGCAAGAATCCAACGTCCTGCCGCGCGACGTCGACGTCTCGACGCGATTGACCCGCGAAATCAAATTGAACATTCCCCTGGTCAGCGCGGCGATGGACACCGTGACCGAAGCGCGCATGGCGATTGCGCTGGCGCGCGAAGGCGGCCTCGGCATCATTCACAAAAATATGCCGATCGAGCGGCAGGCCGGCGAAGTCGATCAAGTCAAGCGCTCGGAAAGCGGCATGATCAACAATCCGATCACGCTCACGCCCGACAAGTCCATTCGCGACGCGCTGGAGCTGATGCGGCGCTATCGCATTTCCGGCATTCCGATTGTTGAAAAAACGGCGAATGGTGAAAAACTCGTCGGCATTTTGACCAACCGCGATCTGCGTTTTGAAACCAATCTCGATCAGCGCCTCAGCGAGGTGATGACGCGGGAAAATTTGATTACCGCGCCGGTCGGCACCACGCTCGAAGAAGCCGAACGCAAACTGCAAACACATCGCATTGAAAAGCTCCTCATCGTCGATGAAAAAGGCCGGCTGAAAGGCTTGATCACCGTCAAAGACATTCAGAAAAAGAAAACGCATCCCAACGCCGCGAAGGATCCGCATGGCCGCTTGCGCGTCGGCGCGGCCGTCGGCGTGGCAAAGGATACACTGGAACGCGCGGCGGCTCTCGTGCAAGCCGAGGCCGATGTGCTCGTCGTCGACACGGCGCACGGCCATTCGCAAGGCGTGATGAAAACCGTGCAGGAGTTGCGCCAGGCTTTTCCAAAAATTCAGCTCATCGCCGGCAACGTCGCAACGGAAGAAGGCGCGCTGGCGCTGATCGCGGCCGGAATTGACGCGGTGAAAGTCGGCATCGGCCCCGGCTCGATTTGCACGACGCGCGTCGTTGCCGGCGTCGGCGTGCCGCAGATCACGGCGATCATGGAATGCGTCAAAGCCTGCCGGCGCCACGACGTGCCGCTGATCGCCGACGGCGGCATCAAACAAACCGGCGATGTGGCCAAGGCGATTGCCGCCGGCGCCGATACGGTAATGATGGGCAACATGCTTGCCGGCACGGAAGAAAGCCCCGGCGACATGATTTATCTCGAAGGCCGCAGCTTCAAAGTTTATCGCGCCATGGGTTCGCTGGCGGCGATGAGACAAGGCAGCAGCGACCGCTATTTTCAAGAAGGCGAAACCAATCTCAAAAAACTGGTGCCGGAGGGCATCGAAGGCCGCGTGCCGTATCGCGGCAAAATTTCCGACATCGTTTATCAAATCACCGGCGGCCTGCGCGCGGCGATGGGTTACGTCGGCGCGGCCAACATCGCCGAATTGAAATCCAAAGCGCGTTTTCTCCAAATCACCGCTGCCGGCTTGCGCGAAAGCCATCCGCACGATATCATCATCACTCACGAAGCGCCGAATTACAAGGTGCATGGAAGTTGAAACGTAGTTTGTAAAACGTAATTAATAAAAATTCATGCCGCCTACATTCCAATCTTTCGTCACCCAATCGCTCAAAACCACCTGGCAGCTCACCGCGGCGAATCGCCAGCCCGGCTATGAAAAAAACGTTCATCGCATTCAGGGCTTCGTCTTCGGCGCGTTGTTTATCACCGTTACGAATTTGATTGGGGAACTGCTTTTTAGCCTGCATCCGCAAGATTCCAAAGCGCTGGCCACGGCCTGGGCCACCGCCGTGCTCGCAGCATTTGTTTACGCCTGGATCGTGGCGCTGATCGACCGCAACGAAAAAGAACCCTGGCACATGCTGCTCGTCGGACTGCTGTGGGGCAGCATGGTCAGCGCCGCGATTGCCGCGCTGCTCAACACCAGCGCCGCGGTTTTTTTCAATATCAAACCCCACGCTGTGTCGCCCTTCACCGAGGAACTGACCAAAGGCGCGATTTTGCTGCTGATTTTTCACTATGCCGCCGACGAGTTTGACGACGCGCTCGACGGCCTGATTTACGGCGCGATGGTGGGAATCGGCTTTGCGATGGCCGAAAACGCCGCTTATTTTTTTCGCTACGAGCCGGCGCAGAATATCGGCGGACAAATTCAAACCTTTCAATTTTTCTTGCGCGTCGCGCTGCAAGGCCTCGCCGGCCACGCCACCTACACGGCGCTCATCGGCCTCGGGCTGGGCTTGAGCCGGCAATCATCGCGAAAATGGCTGCAAATAACGCTGCCAATTGTAGGATTAGCGCTGGCCATTCTGGCGCATGCGTTGTGGAACAATGAAGCACTGCAAAATTTTTTGGATCGTTTGTTCGCGCCGCAGAGGCTTTGGGATGAAGGCCCAACGGCGGCTCGCGTCGCTTTGATCAACGGCCCGTTTTTCGTCGGCGTGATGGTCGCCGCGGTTTTCTCCTGGCGAAAAGAAGCGCGCGTCATTGCCGAGCAATTGGCCGGAGAATTGAAGCCGGACGATCCGTATGTTGCGCCGGAGATGATGCTCAGCTTCGGCGGCCGCTGGCGCGCGCGGTGGCGGATATTGTGGTCGCGCGGGATCATTGCCTGGTGGCGGCTGCGGCAATTGCAGCCGGCCTATATCGAGCTGGCTTTCGCCAAATGGCGCGAGAAAGATGAAAGCGATATTCGGCAGCGCATCGGGCAGCTCAGAGGGCTTTTGGAAATTTGAATAATTTCGCCGCTCGGGGGTATCATAATTCGAAAAATTACTTGGAGAAAACTCATGAATAAAATTCGCGCGTTACTGATTGGCGGCATGATTGCCATGTCGCCGCTCGCCATTTTTCCTCAGCAAAGCCTCGAAGGCATTTGGCAAGGCACTTTGAAGGTGCAAGGTCTTGAGCTGCGCATCGTGTTCAACATTTCGAAAACGCCTGAAGGCAAATTCACCGCGACGCTGGACAGCCCGGATCAAGGCGCAACAGGCATTCCAGTTAGTGACGTGACGTTTGAAAACGGGAACGTGAAGATCGAGGTCAAATCCATCTTCGGTGTTTTTACCGGAAAGCTGGAAAGCGATCAGACGACGATCACCGGCGAGTGGAAACAAGGCGCGGCGGCGTTGCCGCTGGTTTTAAAAAGAACGGACAAAGCGCCGGAACCGCCGCGCCGGCCGCAAGAACCGCAAAAGCCTTATCCTTATCATGAGGAGGAAGTCATTTACGATAATGCGCAAGCCGGCATCAAACTGGCGGGAACGTTGACGCTGCCGAAAAGCGGCGAGCCGTTTCCGGCGGTGATTCTCATCACCGGCTCCGGCCCGCAAAATCGCGACGAAGCGCTGCTCGGCCATCGGCCTTTTTTAATTTTGGCCGATGCGCTCACGCGCCGGGGCGTGGCGGTATTGCGTTTTGACGATCGCGGCGTGGGCAAATCCACCGGCGAATTTGCCAAAGCCACCAGCGTTGATTTTGCCGCGGATGTCGTCGCCGGCATCGAGTATCTAAAAACGCGGCGGGAAATCAATCCGAAACAAATCGGCCTGATCGGCCACAGCGAAGGCGGTTTGATCGCGCCAATGGTGGCGGCGCAATCGCCGGATGTCGACTTCATCATTATGATGGCCGGGCCGGGCATAACCGGCGAGAAAATTCTGGATTTGCAAGGCGCGCTCATCGCCAAAGCCAACGGCGCCGGCGATGCGGTGATTGCCAAGAATCGCGCTTTTCAAAAGAAAATGTTTGCGGTGGTCAAAGCGGAAAAAGACGATGCGGCGGCGGAAAAAAAATTGCGACCAATTTGGACCGAGGCGCTTCATGCGCTCACCGACGAAGAGAAAAAAGCGCTGGAATTTTCCAGCGCCAATCCTGATTCTCTTTTCAAAATCCAAATCAAACAACTCTTGTCGCCGTGGTTTCGTTATTTTCTTTTTTATGATCCCCAGCCGACTTTGAAAAAAGTGAAGTGCCCGGTGCTGGCCATCAACGGCGAGAAAGATTTGCAAGTCCCGCCGAAAGAGAATTTATCCGCGATTGAAAAGGCGCTGAAAGCCGGCGGCAACAAAAATTTTACCGTCTCTGAGCTGCCGGGATTGAACCATCTTTTCCAAACCGCGACCACCGGCTCGCCGGCGGAGTATGCGAAAACCGAAGAGACGATTTCACCGGCGGCTTTGCAGGTGATGGGGGATTGGATTTTGGCGCAGGTGAAGAGTAAATAGTTGACAAAGAGCGGGAAGTTTTGTAAGTTGTGTTTGTTGTTCGATATCAAAATTTTAAACCTCGTATTCATCCTCGCTTTTGGAACTGCTTCAAAAAAAGTAAGCGTGAAATCAAGGAAAGGAGTTTTTATGAAAATCACCGTTGTCGGCGCCGGCCATGTCGGCGCGACCACCGCGCTGCGGCTGGCGGAAAAAAAACTGGCGAATGAAGTGGTATTGATTGACATTCTTGAAGGCATTCCCTCCGGCAAGGCGCTCGACTTGTGGGAATCCGCGCCGGTAGAGGGTTTTGATTGCAAAGTTATTGGCTCGACGAATGATTATGCGCTCACGAAAAATTCCGATCTGGTCGTCATCACCGCCGGCCTGGCGCGCAAGCCGGGCATGAGCCGCGACGATTTGCAGGCGACCAACGCCGGCATTGTAAAAGCCGTCACCTCAAGCGTCGTCAACAACTCCCCGCAATGCAAAATCATCACCGTCACCAACCCGTTGGATGTCATGACGTACGTCGCAATGAAAGTGAGCGGCTTCGAGCCGAATCGCGTGTTCGGCATGGCCGGCGTGTTGGATACCGCCCGCTATCGCACGTTCATTTCGATGGAGCTGAATGTTTCGGTGCGCGATATTTCCGCGCTGGTGCTCGGCGGCCACGGCGACGATATGGTGCCGCTGCCGCGTCTCACCACCGTCGGCGGCATTCCGCTCACCGAACTGCTGGCGAAAGACCGCATCGACGCCATTGTCGATCGCACGAAAAACGGCGGCGCCGAGATCGTGAAGTATCTCAAAGAAGGCAGCGCGTACTATGCGCCGTCGTCGTCCGTCGCCGAAATGGTTGAATCCGTTGTGCGCGATTCGAAGCGTGTTCTGCCTTGCGCGGCGTGGCTCACCGGGCAGTATGGCTTGAAAGACGTTTACGTCGGCGTACCGGTGAAGCTCGGCAAAAACGGCGTCGAGCAGATTTACGAGCTGAAACTCAGCGACGCCGAGATGAAGATGTTGCAAGATTCGGCCGGGCGGGTGAAAGAAAATATCGCCAAGCTCAAGCTTTGAGAAAAAGGTAAAACGATGAAGCAGGCGTAACAGCGAATCATTTCTCGCAAGAGTCATGGCAGTTGTTGCGCCTTTTTATTTAGAAATGCTTTTCTTCCTTCCACGACTTGGGGCGCCGCTTAAATTTTTTCTTTCCTGTGTAACATACAAGTTCTTCAAGTGTATCAAAAAAATGACAGTGCGTCTTACTCCATTGCCCGCAGCAATTTCCCTTTGCGCCGTGTCTCGTCTCCTGATGAGACGGTGTCCGCGCGAGTGACAAAACTTTGTGCAAAGCTGCACAAAGCGAGGTGTAACATCAGACGTCGTAACTTTTTGAAAACGAGTCGAATAAATTGCCCGCTTCAACGCCGGATGTTTCATGGCATGGTCGTTGCTTGAAGAATAGGCAGTGGTCTGGAGGCAAGACTTCCTAATCAACGCAGCAATCAAGACCATGACGGCAAGGCAGGACGCTGGCAAACATCAAGGAGATGCAACTATGAAAACGCGGACACTTTTTCGACATGCTGTGATTGGCGGTTGTGTGGTCGCAGTCGCGCAAATGGCCTCTTTAAGAGAGACCATCGCCATGCAAAACGAAGACGGCGCGAAGTCTGGCGCTTCGGCCTCGACGTTGATTGCAGCGAATGTCAACGTCGCCGCGCCAGCCAATAAAGCCAAGACCTCCAAGCTCGAAAGCCCGTTGGTAAAACCGGCTGATCGGCTTCCAGTGGTCAGCCTGAAGAAGATGGAAACCGACAAGATCACTTCATTCTTCGTTCGCGCCAACGACAGCAAGCGCATTCAGCTTTCCATGCTGGTGGTTTACAAGGCCGAGCTGGCCGCCGCGGTGCAAAAGATGTATGGCCGCAAAGTGACGCCGTTGGTTTTTTCGGTGTCGACGTTTCCGAATCGCAACATCGCGTTTGATCCCGAGAAACTGCGCTTCGAGCAGCGCGGCCGCATCTGGCAACCCGAAAACAACGAAGCCGCGGTTGAAGTTTTGCCGCTCGACGACCATGCCAAATTCGGCGGCGTGGTGAACGACGGCGAAGTGCATCAAGGCATTGTGCTCCTGCCGGCGTGGATGAATCCGAAAGAGCCGATCACGCTGCGCTACGGCGATTTTCACTATCTCGCGACCTTCGCCGGCGCGCAAACAGCGAGCGCCAAATAAATTTAATTTGAGATCCCTCCTCCCTCTATAGTGCTTCTTCGGGCTGGTTTCGTCACGAAGCCGCCGGAAGAAGACTCCAATGCAGGCATCCCCTCGGTTTTGTGTTTCGACACAGAGCAGAGGGGATTTTTATTTTCCTCAACAAAAATCAAATGAAATCGCGGATAAAATTCTCCTTGCTTCATCGCGGAAAAAATGCTAATTTTTAACGCGGTCATAAAACGAGATTAACTTTTCATCCGTGAGTACTGAAATGAAAACGCTGACGAAAAAGAAGAAACGCGTCTCCAAATCAAATCATAAACCTGCAAGGATGGAGGCGCTGTTGAAAGCTCGGCTTTTTCTCAATGCCGAAGCTGCGCAGCAACAAGCGAGATCGATTTGGCTTTCCGTCGATCCTAAGCTTCGGCTGGAAGCAGCCATTGAGCTTTTTCGCTCGGAAGAGGTGAGTTTGGAGCGCGCTGCGGAAATCGCCGGCCTTAACCGTTGGGTGTTTCATGACATTCTTATCAAGCGTGACATCAAGATCATCATCGAAGCTGATCCGGTAGAAGAATTAGATAAAGCCGTTGAGGCGATTCGGAAACACGCTCAATGATTATTTGCGATACCAATGTTTTGTCGACATTCGCGCGGGCCAATGAGTCGGGTTTGCTATTCAAGCTTTTTCCCAAACATGAATTGGCCATTCCGCAAGCGGTTTATGAAGAAATCAGCGAAGCAATGCGGCGTGGCTTTACGTTTCTTGAGTCGGCGCTGCAATTCGTTGATTCCGGCCAAATTCATTTATTGACTCTTACCGCTGAAGAAAAAATTGAGTGTACGGCTTTGCCCAAATCTCTTGGACGGGGTGAGTCAGAGGCAATTGCAATTTGTCTGCGCCAGCGAGCCATTCTTTTCAGTAATGACAAGCGTGCGAGAAACTATTGTCACGCTCATGGCATAGAAGTGTATGACTTGGTGCGTTTGCTGCGTGCCCTTTGGAAAGAAAAGATTGTATCACGACAAAGGATACAAAAGATCGTTACGAAAATTGAAAAATTGGAAAATATCGTGATTAAGAATAAAAACGAAATTTTTAAAAAATAACTGAAATCGAAACTGTCGCCATTAACTGGCCGAGGGAAGAATGAAACGAATCCTTTTCACAAGCTTGAGCAGTGTCATCACGGTGCTGTTGTTATGCTCGCAACTCAGGAACAGCACCGCCGGCGCCTCGAAATATCCCGAGCGCGCCAAAAACGGCATGGTCGTCTCGTCGCATTATCTCGCCTCGCAAGCCGGGGTTGAGGTTATGAAAAAAGGCGGCAATGCGGTCGATGCCGCGATTGCCACCGGTTTCGCGCTGGCGGTGACGCATCCTTCCGCCGGCAACATTGGCGGCGGCGGCTTCATGATCGTGTACAGGAATGACGGCAGCGTGACCGCGTTCGATTTTCGCGAGAAAGCGCCGGCCGCGGCGCATGAGCGCATGTATCTTGATGCGAATGGCCAGTATATCAAAAATTTGAATCACGACGGCTACCTCGCCATCGGCGTTCCTGGCACGGTGGCGGGATTTTTTTTGGCGCACGAAAAACTGGGCAGCAAGCCGATGCCGGAGCTTGTTGCGCCCGCGATTTCATTGGCTGAAAAGGGCTTCCCGCTATCGTGGGATTTGCATGACGATTTCAAGGATCTCGCCTCCACATTCAAAAAATATCCCGGCAGCGCAAAAGTTTTTTTCAAGCGCGACACCGTGCTGTACGAGCCGGGCGAAATTTGGCGCCAACCGGATTTAGCCAAAACCCTGCGCCGCATTCAAAAAAACGGCCGCGACGGCTTCTATAAAGGAGAGACTGCGCGCTTGCTGGCGGCGGATATGCGCAAAAACGGCGGCTTGATCACAGAAGATGATCTCGCGAATTATCAAGCCAAAGAACGCCGGCCGATTCATGGCGCGTATCGCGGTTACGATGTCTATTCGATGTGCCCGCCCAGCTCCGGCGGCACGGCGCTGGTGGAAATGCTGAACATTCTCGAGGGTTTTAATCTGCGTGAATACGGGCACAGCTCGGCGCAGCATATTCACCTGATGGCGGAAGCGATGCGCCGCGCCTTTGCCGACCGCGCGCGTTATCTCGGCGATCCGGATTTCAATCCCGATCTGCCGATTGCAAAACTCATTTCAAAATCTTATGCCGAGCAAATGCGGCGCAGCATCAGCTTGAACCGCGTTTCACCGAGCGATGCCGCGGCGATGAGCGAAGCGTACGAAAGCACGGAGACGACGCATTACTCCGTTGTTGATCCGGCCGGCAACGCCGTCGTGGTCACGTACACGTTGGAAGAAGGCTACGGCTCCAAAATCGTCGCCGAAGGCACGGGATTTTTGTTGAATAATGAAATGGGCGATTTCAATCCGCAGCCGGGACGCACGGATTCGACCGGGATAATCGGCACCGATCCCAATCTGGTCAAGCCGGGCAAGCGCATGCTCTCGTCGATGACGCCAACGATTGTGGCAAAAAATGGCAAGCCCTATTTGCTCATCGGCTCGCCGGGAGGCAGAACGATCATCAATACGGTTTTGCAGGTGATCGTGAATGTGATTGACTTCGAGATGGACGTTGCCGATGCGATCACCGCGCCGCGCATTCATCACCAGTGGCTGCCCAACGTTTTGCGGATTGAAAAATACGGCACGACGAAAGATACGCAACGGCTTTTGGAAATGATGGGGCATCGGGTGCAATTTACTTATTCGACTCGCGGGCAAGGCAGCGCCATGGGAATTATGATCGATCCCAAAACCGGTTTGCGCCTGGGCGCGGCGGATCCCCGCGCGCCCGACGGCGCGGCGGTGGGATTTTAGTTTTACGCTCTTACTCCTACTCCTACTCTTACTCATACTCGCTGTTAATATTTTCTACAACGAGTAAGAGTAGGAGTAAGATTTGAAAGGTAGAATTTCTGATGACAACCACAATTCACCAAACCGCGCTTGCTCTCGTCGACGGCGATATCACCGAGCAAACCACCGAGGCCATCGTCAATCCGGCTAATTCAGGTCTGATCCTCGGCGGCGGCGTGGCCGGCGCGATTCGGCGCAAGGGTGGACCGAAAATTCAGGAGGAATGCGACAAAATCAGCGGCACGCCGGTCGGCACGGCGGTGATCACCACCGGCGGAAATTTGAAGGCGAAGCACGTGATTCACGCCGTCGGCCCGCAAATGGGTGAAGGCGATGAAGATCGCAAGCTGCGCGACGCTACCTTGAATTCGCTCAAAGTTGCCGATCAAAACAAATTGAAGAGCATCGCCTTTCCGGCGATCTCGACGGGAATTTTTGGTTATCCAATCGACCGCTGCGCGCAAATCATGCTCGCGACGACGATTGATTATTTACGCGGCAAAACCGGTTTGGTAAAAGTCGTGTTTTGTCTGTGGGGCGAAGAGGCGTATCGAACTTTTGGAAAGACCCTTAAGTTGATGATCGAGGGTCAGGAGGATTAAAAAATGGTTATTTTTCAAGTTCCTGCCGGAATGCCCGAGCACAATTTGCTCGGTATCAGAATTGGAAATTATCTCGAACAACGTCTTGGACGTGATTTGGCTGTGCTGTACGATACCTTCAGCTACATTTCTCCCGAAGCTTTGGAAAAGCTCGGACATTTTAAAAACGGTGATCCGCATGAATATATGCAACAACGGTTGCTCGATCTGGGCGCTTCGCCAAGTTTCATCGCAGAAATGATGGCCCATTTGCTAAAACAAGGAATCATGCCGTCGCCTTATGCTCCCGATGTTTGTGTCGTCCAGCAAGCCGATTTTGACAATCGTTTCCGTGTGCCGCTTTGGATCGGAGAAATCATTTCTAAAGACACCCGCGACTATGATTTGTATTTCAAAGCTTATCTCTACGAACGGCTCGGCGTGAAAGAGTATTTTGTTTTTGAGACCGGACGGCGCTCCGGCAAACTGCTGCGCGCCTATGAATTAAAATCGGAATCAGGAGCGTTATCGCATTATCAAGACATTCCCATAGACGGGCCAATGGCACATTCGTGGTTGTTTGGCTTCGAAATACCTGTCGAGTGGAAAATTTAACCGAGCAAATCTTTTGCGGCTTTGGAAAAGAACATTCCCGACCTCATCCTCGCCTCCACCTCACCCTATCGCCAAGAACTCCTGCGCCGCGCGGGCTTGAAATTTCTGGCCGTGGCCCCGCGCTTTGAAGAAGTGTATGATCATCTCAGCAATCCCGCCGGCTTGGCGCTGGCTCTGGCGCGCGGCAAGGCCATGAGCGTCGCGGCGGATTTTCCCAACGCCATTCTCATCGGTTCCGATCAAGTCGTGTGGTTTGAAAATCGCGTTTTGATCAAGCCGGGCACACCGGAACGAGCGCTCAGCGAGCTAAAAAATTTGCGCGGCCACACGCATGAATTTTACATGGGGCTTTTTCTTTATCATACCGGCTTGCGCGCATCACAGGAATTTGTCGTCAACGGCGCCGCCAAGCTGCGCGCCGACCTGACCGATGACGAGCTGCGCCGTTACATCGAGCTGGATGATCCGGTGAACTGCGCCGGCTCCGCGAAAATCGAAGGGCCGGGGCTGATGCTGTTTGAACGCCTGGATTGCGAAGATTGGACCGCGATTATCGGCTTGCCGATGATCAAGCTCACGGCGGCTTTGCGCCGCTGGGACTACCCAATTTTTTAAAGGAAACTTAAACTCTTTTATGTTGTTCAAATGAATAGAAACGTTGTTTCAAAATTTAACTGATCAGCGTTTTGTTTCATTGCGGCCTTCATAAATTGTCCTTTTTGCCTCGTTTTTTGGCGTTTGGCTTGAAAATTGCAAAATTTATGTCATATTTCAGATCGCGCGGTTTTTCTCTTGCGGCTGATTTATATTTTTCGTAAAATGGCTTTACGAATAAAAATATTTGACAGATTCTGCCTCAAGTTGAAACGCCTTGGCTTCGGCTGAAACATTTTTAGCCGGAATAATACAAGAAAATCAAACAACTTTTCCGGTGTCTGTGAAAAGGCAGTGGCAATGCAGCCGCGATGGACATGACGACGGATTATAAAATTTCACCGCACTTGCGTGAGATTACGCACGAGCAGGTGGCGCTGCTGGATCAGCGCGCCACGGAAGGAGCGAGCTGGGAATTTTATTGCAGCAGCTATATTCATCATCCCGCCGTCTTCGTGCACAAAATAAGCGGCGTGGTGCAGGACGCCATCGACGAGTATTTCGCCGAAGTGAGAGTTGACAACAAAAGGCTGGTTACGGATTGCAGTTGTGGCGAGCGCAGCGGCATCTGCAAACACGCGATTGCCTTGCTTTACGGGTGGGTCGATGACGACGAAGGCTTTCTAAATGTCGCCGACACGTTGGATCGGCTGCGCAGCAAAGATAAAAACTCCCTTCTCGAGATTGTTGGCCGCATGATTATGTTTGATTCCCGCAATCTCAGTTTTATTGACGACGATGCCGCGGCTGACGATCTTGACGACGAAAGCTTATAATCGGGGCGATTGGTTATTAAGGGTCGAGCATGATGTGCTCGGAAAATTATGTTTGAAATCACGCGACAATCCGGCGATGAGCCGCGCCATCGCGCCGGCGGGCTGGCGCGAATCGGCAAAAATTTCCGACGTCAAATTGGAAACCGCAGGAGCGGAATAATCGGTCAAGGGATTGCAGCAATTCACGCAGCGATGGTTATTGAGAGGAAGCATGAACAGATATCATTGGATAGTGGTCATCTGCTTATGGTTAGGAGGAGGAAATTTTTCCGCATGGGCGCAAACCGCCGATTCGCCGGCGCGGTTCGGCAGCGAGCTTTTTCCCATGCCGGCGGAAATCGCCGCCAACGTCGTTTTTTGGAGCAAAATTTACGCGGAGTATCCCACCAACAAGGTGCTCATTCATGATACCCAGGATTTGAGCATCGTCTATGAAATCATTGAGCTAAAGGGTCTCGCCGATTCCGCGGTGCAATCGTCCGCGGCTTACCGTCAAGAATGGCGAAAATTGGACGGCGTCAAAGAGGAATACGGCGCGATTTTGCGGCGCTTCGCCGCCGGCCAATTGGATTTGGCAAATCTTTCCCGGCGTGAGAAAAGAGTCGTTGAAATTTTTGGCGCCAACGCCGATCCGAATCGCCTGTTGCGGGCGGCGGGTTCGATTCGCGCGCAGCAGGGATTGAAAGATCGTTTTCATCTCGGCTTGGAGCGCTCGGGTCTGTATCGCGATTTCATCGAAGCCATCTTCAGCCAATACGGCTTGCCGAATGAGCTGGTCATGTTGCCGCATGTCGAGTCGTCTTTCAATTATCAAGCTTACTCTAAAGTCGGCGCCGCCGGCATTTGGCAATTCATGCGTTCCACCGGCCGGCTGTTTTTGACGATCAATTACGACGTCGACGACCGGCTCGATCCCATTCGCGCCACCGAAGCCGCGGCAAAACTGCTTCGAATTAATTACAAAGACTTGGGTTCATGGCCGCTGGCGATCACCGCCTATAATCACGGCCTCAACGGCATGCGCCGCGCCAAGGCGCTTTATGGCGACGACTTTGGCCGCATTTATCGCGAATACGAAAGCCGCAGCTTCGGCTTTGCGTCGCGAAATTTTTATGCCGAATTTCTGGCGGCTTTGTACGTGGCGACGAATTACGAAAATTATTTTGGCGACGTGCAATTTCACCGGCCGGTCCAATTTATCGAAATCGCCACGGAACATTATCTGACGGTCAACAGCGTTTTGGAAACCTACAAAATTGACCGCGAGACATTTCGGCAATTGAATCCGGCTTTGCGGCCGCCGGTGATGAATTCGCAGCGGCGCATTCCCAAAGGTTATACGTTGCGCCTGCCCAAACTTCCCGAGGCCGAAAGCAGCGCGCTGCTGGCGCGAATCGACCCCGGGTTGAAATATGAAGAACAGGTGCAGTCGGATTGGTATCGCGTCAAGCGCGGCGACAACTTGACGGCGATTGCGAGACAAAATAATATTTCGATTAAAGCTTTGGCCGAATACAACAATATCAGCCAAAATGCGCGCCTCAATGCCGGCCAGATTTTAAAGATTCCGCCGGCCGGTACGAGCTTGTTGGCGAGCGCCGCACCGCCGCCCGCAACGAAATTGCCTGAGACCACGACGCCGGCGGAAAATACCGCGGCTGCTCCGCCGCTCACTGTGACCACTCCCGTTTTCACTGACGCCGCCAGTTCTGAAGCCGAAATTGAACCTCTTGCCCGCGTCGAGCGCGAGGCGATTGTGACGCTTGATATCGCGCCGGCAGCAAAACCGGAATTGAAGACCACCGGCGAAAACGTCGTGGGCGGAAGCGGCGAAACACGCCCGACGCCGCCTCCGGTTCCTTTACCATCGCAACGCCGGGCCGAACCGCTGTCAGAGTGGATTCATGTCGAAGCGGAAGAAACGCTTGGCCATTACGCCACCTGGCTGGAAATTTCGACGAAACGGCTGCGCGAGCTGAACGGGCTGCGTTATAATCAAGATATTCGCATCGGCCAGCGCATTCGTTTGAGCTACGAGCGCGTCAGCGCCGAAGAATTCCAACGCCGCCGTTATGAATATCAGCGCAGCCTCGAAGAAGACTTTTTCTCGAATTACACTGTCGATTCCATGCGGACGCACAAAGTCGGACGCGGCCAAAACATCTGGCAGATTTGCACCGATATTTATCAAGTGCCGATGTGGCTGGTCGTGAAATATAATCCCGATCGCGATCTTTCCAAGTTGCACGCCGGCGACACGCTATCCATTCCCGTCGTCCTGCCGGTCAATCCGGCGAGCGCGCTGCCGCTGCAGTAAAACAAGTTTTGGCTTTTTGCGATTTTCAAAGAGCTATTCGGCAAGAAGGAGAGCCGGGTAGCTCTTTTGTTTTTTTGTGATGTCACATTTTATTTACAGCGCAAGGCCGCCGGCTTCCGCAAAAAGCGCTTTATGCGCCTAAAATTAAGGAAATTTGGCGCGTCTAAACTTAGGAAAAGTTTTATGAAAACCGACCGCATCTTGCTTTCAGGACGAATGGTTAAAACCGCTCTTTTTTTCATTTCTGCTCTTCTGCTGTTGGCCCAACAACCGGCGAGAGGACAAATCAGATTGACGTTGGCCTTGGCGCCCGAGCTGAGAAACTCGCAAATTCTTCGCGTCTCCGATTTCAACATCACCGGCAGCGGCAGCGTTTCCCGGCTGTTTGAATTGCGCCTGACGAATATTCCCGCGCCGATGAATGTCATCATCCGCTTTCAACTGCTCAGCGACCGCTTTCCCTCTGTCCCGATCGTCGAAGCCGCCTCCGCACCCTTGCCGGTATCGCCGCCTGTGCACATTTTTACCTATCAAGATATCCAGCGCGGTGGCGACATCAATTACAATACCGAAGCGGTTAAAGAGCTGACCGACGCGATTTTACAAACCGGCAAGTTACCAAGCGGGAGGTACACGTTTATCCTCACCGCCTTCGATGCGCGACAACCCACCATGCCGCAAGATAGCCAGCGCGAAATCCTGATTATCTCGAATCCCACGATGTTGGACTTGATTTCTCCGGGCGCGGCGGTCGGCGGTCGAGACTGTGTGGAGCAATTCGGGCTGCTGCCGCAGTTCAAATGGAATTCGAATGCCGAGCGTTTTCTCATTACGGTTTGCGAAGTGCTGCCGAACAATTCAAGTCCGGAAGATGTCATGCAGAACGAGCCGCGGCTGCAACGCCTCATTCAGCGCGGCGTCGATTTCATCGGTTCGCCGTCGCTGATTTATCCTTCCGGCGGCTTGCCGTTGCAATTTGGCAAAACCTATTACTGGCAGGTTCAGGCGATTATCAGCTCGCCCAGCGGCGAGGTTCGTCTGCCGAGTGAAATCTGGTGTTTTCAAATCAGCTCGATCAACAACCCCGGCAGCAGCGCCATCATTCAGCAGTTGCTGAATTTGCTGGGTTCGAGCGATCTCGAAGCGCTGTTTGGCGAGGGCGGGCCGTTGCAGGGTTTCAAGCCGACCGGCGTCGCCACGATAAACGGCCGGCGCATCGAGTTGGCGGTGTTGTTGAATATGTTGCGCAATCAATCCATTAAAGCTGTTTCCGTGCAAGTTGAATAAGGATTATTCAAACGAGTTTATTTATGCGCAAAATGATTTTTTTGTTTTGCTGGCTCGTCGCGCCGGCTTTGGTTTTCGCGATGAATGGGAAAAATAATAAACCGGTTTCGCCTGCGCCGGACAAGGACATTGCTCTCGTTTTGAAAACGACGGGACAGGTACAAGTCAACGGTGACAATGGCGCCTGGCAAAATGCCGCGCGCGGAACCAGGCTGAACGCCGGGACGCAAGTTCGCACCGGTGACCAATCACTGGCGGCCATCGTTTTCACCGACGACAAATCGTTGCTCAAAGTCCGCAGTAATTCCAAAGTCGTGATCAATGGCAAACGCGAAGCCGCCGCTTCCGGCGGCCAACGGATTCTCAAAACCATCGCGATGGAATTTGGCGAGCTGTGGGCGAAGGTCACCAAGGGCAACACGGCATTTCGCGTCGAAACGCCGTCCGGAGTTGCCGCGGTCAAGGGCACAATTTTTTACAGCATCCTCCGCGAAGACGGCAGGCTTTATATCATCTGTTTCGACGGCATCGTGGAGCTGATCAACCGCTTTGGCAGCGTGCTCGTGCAAGCCGGACAAACCGGCACTTCGACGATGAACGAAGCGCCGGAAGCGCACCCTTCGACGCCGGAGGAGATTCCAACCTGGGCGAACGACAGCGAAGGCAGCGGGGAAATCGAAATTGAATTTCAAGATCAAAACGGCCAGAAGAAAAAATTGAAAATCCGTTATGAATAAGCGCATGGCGCATAGAGCTGGGCGCATGGCGTCATTCCCTCGCGATGCGTTTTGCCCTCTGCATGATGCGAAGACTTCAACCAACTCATTTCATTAAAGGTGACGAGGGATGATGCGATTGAAATTCTTGCAATCATCTGCTTTGAGGCGCAGGAGCGGGCGACATTCTATCCAAAGCCGAATTTTTGCGGTTCTCGCTTTGGCAGCAGGGTTTTTTGCCACCACGGAAATCTTGCGCGCTTCACCCCAGCAAAGCGGCTTTGCTCAGCAGATCGAGCATTTTCCGGCGACTTCCGGCATCGCCGGCAAGCCGATCTCGATTGAGGCGCGCGTTACGGCGCCGGGGCGCAACGTCGTGTATCTGCGCTTGTACTTCAAGTCGTTGCGCGATCAAGCTTTTAAATTTATCGATATGCGTCCGGCGGCGCAAGGTTATCTCGGGCAAATTCCGGCGTATGCCGTGCAGGCGCCGGCGGTACAATATTTTTTGGTCGCGCTGCTGTCGGATCGTTCCGTCATCAATCACCCGATGCGCAACCCCTACGGCCAGCCGGTTGAAGTGTTGATTCGCGAAAATACCGAAAGCAGCATTGAAACCCAGCCCGCGCCGAAGCCGGAGCAAAAATCCTCGGCGCCGGAAAATAAAACCCCCATCGAAGCCTCGCCGCGGCTGCTCGACAAAATCGAAAAGCTCGAACGGCCGGTTGCCGAGGAAGCGCCGCCTTCATCCGGCGAAACTTTGCTGGCGTCAATTTTGATTTTAAGTCCCGAGCCGTTCAGCGCCGTGGCTCCGGCTGAGGCGGTGATCGCGGCTTCATTTATGACGGCAACCGCGGTTGATTCGTCTTCCATAAAAATTTTGTTGGACGGCAGAAATGTGACGAGTCAGGCGGAAGTTTCGCCGACAATCGTGTCGTACACGCCGGAAGAAATCGAAGGCGGCGAGCACACGGTGACGATCTCCGCGCGTGATGTCAACGGCCAGGCGGTTGGCCCGATCAACTGGCGTTTTAAAATTTCAGGCGGCGCGAAAAAAGCCGTAGACGAGCTGTCGAAGAATCGCGTGAGAGGAATCGCTTACGTCGAAATGCGGCGCGAGAAATTCGACACGACCAATGTGAACAACAACAATATTGGCGCGGATTTGTCCGGCAACACCGGACCGCTGCAATATTCCGCGTCCGCTTATTTCACCTCGTTGGAAGACGTCACGCTGCAGCCGCGCAATCGTTTCGTCATCTCCGCCGGTTTGCCCTGGCTCAACGTGACGCTGGGCGATGCGACGCCGTATTATAACGAGCTGATTCTCTGGGGCCGCCGCGTGCGCGGATTGCAAGCCGGTTTGAATACGGGTTGGATAAATTTTGACGTCATTACCGGCGAAACCATTCGGCAAATCGATCCGGTGTACGTTGTCGATCCGGTTTCGGGGCAAAAGATTCGCCAGCGTTTCGGCACCTTCAAACAATCGCTGCTCGGTTTACGTCCGAGTTTCGGCAGTCAAAATGGTTTTCATTGGGGCTTCACGCTGTTGAAAGTCCGTGACGACAAAAACTCACTGCCGCAGGATTCGAGCAATGTAACGCAAGTCAGCCGGGTGACCCCGCGCGATAATTTGGTCGTCGGCACTGACCTGGGGCTTGCATTCGACCGCCGCCGTTTCGAGATCAAAGCCAGTGGCGCGTGGTCGCTGTTGTCGAGCGACATCTCGTCAGGCCCGCTCGATGCCGACAGCCTCAAAAAAATTTCCGACGTCGATCTGCCGTTCAATCCGCAGGATTTCGAGAAGTGGTTTATTTTGAATGAAAGCACGTCCCCGCTCGATCCGCGCGGCAAAACCTCGCTGGCCTATCAGCTCACGCTAAATTTCAATTACTTTAATCAATTTCTGACTGCCGGCTACAAGCAGATCGGCTCAGAATATGTTTCGCTCGGTCATTCTTTCCTGCGCAGCGACATCCGCGGTTTTTTCATCACCGACCGCTGGCGCATGATGCGAAACCGCGTTCATCTGACTCTCGGCCTGGAAAGTTACGACGACCATTTCAACACCGTCGATCAACGCCCCTCGACCCGTCTCAATACCTGGCAATTCGGCGTCGCGGTTTTTTGGGATCCGAATCTGCCGTCGCTCAATTTGAATTTCCGCAATCACAACCGCGACAACAACCTCGACACCACGCTGGCCAGAACTTTTACGCCGGAAGACAACGCCACGCGCGATCTGGCATTCTCGCTGAATTATGATTTCAACGCGCTGAATCTCGATCACACGGTGATGTTGAATCTGACCAGCTCGGATCGCGTCGACAACATCAGGAGCGCGATTTCCGGCAACGTCGCCTCCAATCTCAAAGCGATCAGCGTGCGCACGCGTTTTCAAATGCCGCTGAGCAGCACGCTGACGTTTGCCACCAACGACAACGACATTGCCGGCGGACAAAATCTGTTCAAATACAACATGTTTTCCGGCCGGCTCGATTATGATTTTTCCAAGCCAAGCACCCAACCAACCGGCTGGCAAATTCGCGCTTACGGCGCCTTCAGCAGCGTCAGCGCTTCGGGCGGCACCTCGCCGACCGCCGTGCTGACCGCCGGGACGATCAATGTCATTAATTACAATCAAACCGGTTTTCAATTCGGCGGCGCGCTGCAATACGGCGAGAAACACGAGTTCACACTCGACGTGAACCTGTTGAATTATAAAGATCGCGGCGGCGTCCAAACCCTTGTCGGCGGCATCCCCACGTTCACCTCGATGAATCCCTCGTTTAAAAACAGCTTGATTCGCGCCTACTACGTCTTTCGCCTTTAACTGTGTGGATAAGCCGTGCAACTGCAAGCATTATGGGGAAAGCTGACCAACAAATGGATCTTGGGAAGCGGCATCAGTCTTCTCGCCGGCGTCGCGGCGCTGTTTCTCAGTTTCACTTCCACGTTTGAAAATCTCGAGCGCAAATCTTACGACATGCGTTTTGCGCTGCGCGGACGCGACGAGACAACCAACTCGCCCATCGCCATCGTCGCGATTGATGAAAAAGCCCTCGCCAGCCTGCCGCAAAAACTTCCCTACCCGCGCGAATACTACGCCAAAGTCATCGACAATCTCACGCAGGCCGGCGCGCGGCTAATCGTGTTTGATATTGCCTTTACCGAGCCGTCGGTCACCGATCCGAACGAAGATCTGATTTTCGCCGCCGCGGCCCGGCGTTCGGCCAGAGTAATTTTCGCCGGCAAAGTGGTCAACGAAGTGGCCAAAAATGATATTCTCAATGTTTATTTGTCAAAGCCCATCGAGCCGTTACTATTAGGCAACGCCGATTGGGGCATTGTCAACATTCCGGAAGAGGAAGACGGCTTTATTCGCAGCTATTTGCTCTATCAGGAATTTGACAATCAAAAATATCTGCCGCTGGCCTTGCGGGCTTACGTTCGCTTGACCAAAGGCCAGGCGATTTTGGATCACGCGGCCCGCAACGGCGCCGCCTTGCGGCTCAACAACATCGAGATTCCTTTTTACAACCCCAACACCTTTCTGATCAATTTTCGCGGCCCGGCCGGAACCTTCCCGACTTTTTCGCTCGCCGACGTTCTCGACGACGGCGCCTTCGATCTCGGGCCTATCGAAGACACCGATATTTTTGAGGAGCATCTGCGCGCGAATACATTCAAAAACAAAATTGTTTTTATCGGCGCCTCGGTCGAAGAATTGCAGGACAATAAATTCGCGCCGTTTTTTTCTTATGAGGGAAAGAAACGCAAAATCCCCGGCGTCGAAGTTCATGCCAATGCCCTGAGCACGCTCATGCGCCGTGACTTCATGAAGATCGCGCCGTACGTGATTCATCTCGCCATGATCATCGCCGCGAGCTTTTTCACGATGTTGATCGTGCTGCCCTCGCGCGCCACGATCGGCGTGATTTTGGGGGTTTTGGAAATCCTGACACTGTTCGTTTTGGCGCTGGCTTTTTTTTCGCTTAAACAACTGTGGCTGCCGGTGGTGGCGCCGACGTTGGCGATTGTCTTGAGTTACATCGGCAACACGGCGCAGCTTGTTTTCGTCGAGCGCCGCGAACGCCGATTCGTGCGCAAAGTGTTTTCGCAGTTTGTCTCGAAGAGCGTGGTTGATAAAATGCTTGCCAGCGGCCAAATGCCCAAATTCGGCGGCGAAAAACGCGAGCTGTCGATTTTGTTCAGCGACGTGCGCGGCTTTACCACGTATTGTGAAAAACATCCGCCGGAAGTGATCGTGCAGCGCTTGAATGAGTATCTGACTGAAATGGTGGACATCGTCTTCCATCATCAGGGCACGCTCGACAAATTCATCGGCGATGCGGTGATGGCGCTGTACGGCGCGCCGCATCATTACCCCGAGCACGCCGAACAAGCCTGCGTCACCGCCTGCGAAATGATCACGCGTCTGCGGGAAATTCAAAAACGCTGGTCCGCCGACGCCAAGGATTTTTTTCACATCGGCATCGGCATCAACACCGGCACGGTGATCGTCGGCAATTTAGGCTCCGAGCAAAAATTCGAATACACCGTGATCGGCGACGAAGTGAATCTCGCCTCGCGCCTGGAAGGCGCCAACAAGCAATACTCGACCTCGATCATCATTTCGGAATCAACCTACGCGCAGGTGAAAAAAAAGGCGCGGGTGCGCGAGCTGGATTGGGTAAAAGTGAAAGGCAAAAAAAGGCCGGCGCGAATTTTCGAGCTGTGCAGCATGGAAAAATTGCCGGCGATTGAGGAAGATTTGCTGATCGGGGTTTATCATCAAGGCCTGGCGCTTTACAAAAAACGCGAGTGGTACAACGCCCTCAAACAATTCAAACGCGTGCTGCGCTACTTCCCCTCCGACGGCCCGGCGCGCGCTTACGTCAACCGCTGCCTGGATTTCATCGAAAATCCCCCGCCGGCGGATTGGGATGGGGTGTATGAGTTTAAGACGAAATAGTGATTGCGCGGCATCGTGAGTTTATGTATATTATGCCAATGCTGGGCAGTCGGGACAATTGATGGATATTGTGAATAATGCCTTCTATGTTATCTAACCGTAGCCTATATGGAGTGATTTTCATGAAAACCATGACTAAAAAGAAGTTTAAAACAATGACCGTCAAATATGTCGGAATAGCCGGGTTAAAAAAAGAGTTGGCCGCCTTTGAAAAAAAATATGGCATGTCTACCGAGACATTTCTAAAAAAAGTTTATCGTGGTGAATTAGACGAATGCAATGATTTCATTGATTGGTTGGGGCTTGCTGAGGGTTACCAACACGTTACAGGCAAGGCTTACAAATGACCTTTGAGAAGTATTTGCATATCGTTGACAACTTGCTGGCTAGACATTGGGCGATCACGGAAAACCAAGTGATTGCTACAATCAACACGCCAAACTTTGGTAAAATCAATGGAAAGGTCGTTTTATTAGATGGATCCTATATTGATTTTTCGGAAGAGATATTGATTGTTGACAGACTGGTCACTAAGCTGCGTTACCGCTACGAATACGTCAAAGACAAAACCGAAATTTTCCGCTACGATAATTTTGAAAAGCATCCGGGGATTCGCCCGCCGTTTCATCACAAGCACGTCTCCAAACAGCGCGTCATTCAATTCAAAGAGGCGCCCAAGCTGATCGACGTTATTGAAGAAGCGCTCCGCTACATGTTTTGAGATTAGTCTGCTTCCACAGCCTCGCTTTCTTTCTGCCTCCCATTTTTAAATTGCCTCTCCTCCCTCTTTTCTTTTCTGTAAAATTTTCGTATATTGCCCTTCAGTCTAATTCATCATATCTTCAAATGAATTTTTAAAAATATTATGGCTGAAAAAGAGCATATCCTCATCAAAGGCGCCCGCGAGCACAATCTCAAAAACATCGACGTTGAAATTCCCCGCAATAAACTTGTCGTCATCACCGGACTTTCCGGCTCCGGCAAGTCGTCGCTGGCGTTTGACACCATTTACGCCGAAGGCCAGCGCCGCTACGTGGAGTCGCTCTCCGCGTATGCCCGGCAGTTTCTCGGTTTGATGGAAAAGCCGGACGTCGATTACATCGAGGGCCTCTCGCCGGCAATCTCAATTGAGCAGAAAACCAGCAGCCGCAACCCGCGCTCGACGGTCGGGACGGTGACGGAAATTTACGATTATCTGCGCTTGCTCTTCGCGCGTATTGGCATTCCGCATTGCTATAATTGCGGCAAGAAAATCGAGCGCCAAACCGTGCAGCAGATGGTTGATGCCATTTTGGAATTGCCGCCGGGAACCAAGTTTCAAGTTTTGGCGCCCGCCGTTCGTGGCCGCAAAGGCGAGTATCGCGAGATTTTTGACAACGCTCGGCGTGAAGGCTACGTGCGCGTGCGCGTCGACGGTGAGGTGAAAGATTTGGCGGGCGAAATCAAACTTGATAAAAACAAAAAGCATAATATCGAAATCGTCGTCGACCGGCTCGTTCAAGAAGAAAATGTCAAAACGCGGCTGACCGACTCGCTGGAAACCGCGCTGCATCTTGCCAACGGCCTCGTTGTCATTGACATCGTTGGCCAAAAAGAAATTCTTTTCTCCGAGCATTTTGCCTGTGTGGATTGCGGCATCTCCGTCGAAGAGTTGGCGCCGCGCATGTTCTCGTTCAACTCACCGTATGGCGCCTGCCAGGCTTGCAACGGTCTCGGCACGACGCTGGAAGTCGATCCCGAACTCGTCGTCCCCGATCCGAAGCTCTCGATTGCTGAAGGCGCAATTGAAACCTGGGGCGAAAATCAAGTCGATGGCTGGTATTACGGCCAGCTCAAAACCATTGCGAAGGAGTACGGCTTTTCGTTCAATGAGTCGTGGGAGCGGCTGACAAAAGAGCAAAAGAAAGTCGTGCTCTACGGTTCCGGCGACCGCGAGTTTAAATTTGCCTACAATCGCGGCGACGGCAAAATGCAGGCGCAGTTCATGAGCAAATATGAAGGCGTCATTCCCAACCTCATGCGCCGCTACAAACAGACCGACTCGTCGTATATTCGCACGTGGATCGAAAGTTTCATGAACATCAAGCCGTGCCCGACCTGCCAGGGCGCGCGGCTGAAACCGGAAGTGTTGGCGGTAAAAATCCGCGACAAAAATATTTTTGACGCGACGCGGATGTCGATTAAAACCGCGATGGAGTTTTTCAATAAGCTCGATCTGACCGCGCGGGAGAAAACGATTGCGCATCAAATTATGAAAGAGGTGCGCGAGCGGCTCGGTTTTCTGGTTAATGTTGGCTTGGATTACCTCACGCTCGATCGCAACGCCGGCACGCTTTCCGGCGGCGAGGCGCAACGCATTCGGCTGGCGACGCAAATCGGCTCGCAGCTCGTCGGCGTGCTCTACATTCTCGACGAGCCGTCGATCGGCTTGCACCAGCGCGATAATCGCCGGCTCATCGACACGCTGGTGCGTTTGCGCAATCTCGGCAACACTGTCGTCGTCGTCGAACACGATCACGAAACCATTGAGTCGGCGGATTGGGTGATCGATCTCGGGCCGGCTGCGGGTGTTGATGGCGGCCACGTCGTTGCCGCCGGCACGCCGAGCGAAGTGGCGCAAAACGAGAAGTCTCTCACCGGCGCTTATTTGGCCGGACGCAAATATATTCCGGTTCCGTTGCGGCGACGGGAAAGCAACGGCTCCTATCTCAATTTGCTCGGCGCGCAGGGCAATAATTTGAAAGACGTGAGCGTGAAAATTCCGCTCGGCGTTTTTAATTGCATCACCGGCGTTTCCGGCTCCGGCAAATCGACGTTGATCAACGAGACGCTGTATCGCGTGCTGGCGCGGGAGATCAACAGCGCCAAAGCGCAGCCGCTGGCGTTCCGCCGATTGCTCGGCTTGCAGCACATCGACAAAGTCATCGACATCGACCAGTCACCGATTGGCCGCACGCCGCGCAGCAATCCGGCGACTTACACCGGCTTGTTCACGCTCATTCGCGATTTGTTCACGCAAACGCAGGAGGCCAAAATTCGCGGCTACAAGCCGGGGCGTTTCAGCTTCAACGTCAAAGGCGGCCGCTGCGAGGCCTGCCAGGGCGACGGCATCATCAAAATCGAAATGCACTTTTTGCCGGACGTCTACGTGACCTGCGAAGTGTGCAAAGGCAAGCGTTACAACCGCGAGACGCTGGAGGTGAAATACAAAGGAATGTCGATTGCTGAAGTGTTGGACATGACGGTAAGCCAGGCGCTCGATTTTTTCCAGCACGTGCCGCCGCTTAAACGAAAACTGCAAACGCTTTACGACGTCGGACTCAGTTACATTCACCTCGGCCAGCAAGCCACGACGCTCTCCGGCGGCGAGGCACAACGCGTGAAACTGGCGACCGAGCTTTCACGTGTTGCCACCGGACGCACGGTTTACATTCTCGACGAGCCGACAACGGGTTTGCATTTCGAAGATGTGAAAATGCTGCTCGGCGTGCTCAATCGCTTGGTGGACATGGGCAACACGGTGATCGTCATCGAGCACAATCTCGACGTGATCAAAACCGCAGATTTTATCATCGATCTCGGGCCGGAAGGCGGCGATGCCGGCGGACGGATTATCGCCACCGGCACGCCGGAGGAAGTTGCCAAAGAGCCGGAATCATTCACCGGAAAATTTTTAGCCGGTATTTTGAAAACGGCAAAACGCGAAGACATCAGTAGCGGCAATGGCAAGCTCATCGTCGAAGTGCCCGATCGTCCGCTGCGCAAATTAGAATCCGAAGTCGAATGGAAAAAGCGCACGCGCAAAGCGGTGAAGGTGGCGATGGAAGATGACGAGGATATTGGCGAGCGGCGGAAGAAAAGTGGGAGGCCGAGGAAAAGATAGGCACTTCATTAAAACAAAAAAGCCTCTTATGAGCTAGTCCCAATTTCGTAGGACAGCGGCATGAGTTCCGTTTTCACTCACGAAAGATTTGTTTCGTAAACCTTTTGTGAGCCACTCCTGTTGTCACAGGAATCCGGAGATTGAGCCGCGTTCGCTCATAAAAGACTTTATCGAAATTTAAGGCTTGATAACGATATTGTCAAGCTTTTTTCAGAAGGCAACGGAAACAACACAGCTTCGGTGGGATCAAATGAACACCAATCAATCTCTCAAGAATTTGCGTATCTTTGCCGCGTCGCCGTCCGATGTGGCAACGGAGCGCGCCAAGCTGGAAACGGTGGTCGGCATGCTCAAACCTTTGGCCGATCACATCGGCCTCGCCATCGAGATTGTTGACTGGCGCAAAGTCGTGCCGGACATGGGCCGTCCGCAGCAGGCAATTTTCGACCAACTGCAGCCAACGACATGGGACGTGTTCATCGGCATTCTCTGGCATCGCTTCGGCACCCCACCCGGCGGCAAAGATCCGCAGACGCAGAAGGAATATCTCTCCGGCACGGAGGAAGAATTCCGAACCGCGTATCGCCTGTGGGAACAATTCAAAAAGCCGCGCATCATGCTGTATCGCTGCACACGTCTGGTCGATCCCTCTGCCATCGACTTTGATCAAGCCAAGAAAGTGCAGGAATTCTTCGCGCAATTCGAGGCGATTAAAGGTGAGCATCCGGGTTTGTACCAAACTTTTGATACGACAGACGCGTTCGAGAAGCTGCTGTTGAATCATCTACAAGAATTGTTGCTACAATACAACAATGCCGAGAAGGGACAAATACTCACACCGGATGCTCTGGTGAATATTACACATTCGCGCAATCGTGATACCCTGCCGCCCCGAGCGATGTTTTTTGGACGCGATAAAGAAATGGCAAGAGTTTTACATGCCCTCAGTTCGGAAGAGCGCGGTTGGGGCGTGGTAATCGATGGCATTGGCGGCATCGGCAAAACCGCTTTGGCCATAGAAGCCGCATATCTCTGTAAAAAACAAAACCACTTCGAGGCGTTTATTTTTGTTTCTGCCAAGCAGAAGCGTTTGGAACCGAGTGGCATTAAAGAATTATCTCCCGCTGCTCTCACCCTCGATGAATTTGTGAATGCAACGGCGCGAGCATTGGGCCAAAGTGGTATTGCAAAACTCGATAGCGACGCCAAACGGAGGGCATTGTTAGATGAGCTCAAGAAATGCCGAGCGTTATTGATTTACGACAATCTTGAAACGCTCACCAAAGAAGAGCAGGAAGAGTTGGCGGACTTCTTACGACTTTTGCCACAAGGCTGCAAAGCCATTGTAACCAGTCGCCGGCGCGGCGGCGAAGGCGCGCTGTGGTTGCGGCTCGAAAAATTGGATTGGGAAGACGCGCGAAAAATTATTGTACATGAAACAGAATACGACGCAAACTTGAGGGCAAAATTGCAACGTGTGGAAGAACACTGGCAAGAACTGTATGACGCGACCGGTGGATCACCGCTTGCACTTATTCATATATTGGGTCTCATGCGCGTAAAAGTCACGCTGACTTTTGATGACGCGTTGTCGTTATTGCGAAAAGGCGCAGAGAGCAAGTCGGATTTGCAAAAGTTTATTTATGAAGAAACGAGCAAAGAATTGGGGCCGAATGATAAAACTGTGCTCGCTGCGCTCTCATTTTTCGTTCCTTCGGCATCGTTTGAAGCACTCGTCGCGGTGACTGAATTGACTCATACTGTGTTGGGAACTGTATTGGAGCGTCTGAACGCACTTGCTTTGGTGGACATCTTGGCGGGTAAAGAACGTTATAATTTGCACCCGCTCACACGCGCTTATATTCGTAAGGACTTGTCGACTAACCCCGTTAACGAAAACGCTATTGGAAGGCGTTTCGCACGTTACTGGGTGGACTATGCCAAAAAATACGGCGGCAGCGGCAAGGAAAGTTATAAGATGCACAATCGCCTCGAAGCGGAGTGGTTAAATTTGGAGGAAACCGCCAGTTGGTTATGGGAAAAAGCAAGCGTCAAAAACGATACAATTGTGGATAAAGACTGTACTTTCGCGTGAATGAAACGGGCTAAAAAATAATTTGTAAAGCGGAAAAATTTTGATTATCCTCTGCCCAATGGCAGAGATTCTTTCGATTTATCATGAACGCCTCGATGACGTCCCG
>Ga0187892_10003305_pt1 | contig 29684 bp, 32 predicted proteins | sample MA1701073metaG_FD_139345 | JGI IMG/M metagenome (GOLD analysis project Ga0187892, IMG submission 139345) | Bio-ooze microbial communities from a basaltic lava cave in the Kipuka Kanohina Cave System on the Island of Hawaii, USA - MA170107-3 metaG ... | reverse complement strand
CGTCGGCGGCGTCAGCGTTTGCGTTTGCGTCGGTTCGACCTGTGCCGTCTGCGTCTCGGCAATGTTCTCGAGATCGCGCAGCAGGTCCGTGAAAGTGGTGTCCTCCGGCTCTTCCTGACGTTCCGGCACGTCCTCCGGCGGCTCGGGCTTGGCCGGCGGCTGCTCGACAATCTGCGTTTCTTCCGGCGCCGGATCGGGTTCCGGCTCGGGCTCCTCTTCAACCGTTTCTTCGGGTTCCGGTTCCGGAACGGGTTCCGGATCGGGCGCGGGTATCTGCTCGACCGGCTGCGGTGCCGGCGGCGGCGTCGGCGCCGGCGGTTGTTCCACGAGCTCTTTCGGCGGCGGCGGCGCATCGAAGTCCAGTTCCGCCGGTTGCGGCGATGTCACGTCGGAAATATTCGCGACCATCTGCACCGGGATCGGCGTTTCGATCACGACGGATTCCCACCAGTCCGGCAGGCCGTAATAGGCCAGCGCGAAAAAGGCGATGTGCATCAGCGTCGAAAAGACGATCGCCGAACGCCGCATGGGATCAGTTGCCGCCTTCCGTTGTCTCGGTCGCCCCGCCCGTGCCGCCTGCCGGCGGTGCGACGTCGGGCAGCTCGACGATCAGCGCGACCTGGGTGAAACCGGCCGCATGGATCCGCCCCATCACTTCGATCACGGTGCCGTAGGCGATCGTCTTGTCGCCGCGAACGAAGATCCGCGTGTCGAGCTTGTTCGCCGTAATGGCCTGCAATCGTGGCACCAATATGTCGGGCTCGAGCTCGGTTTCCTGCAGGAAAATCCTGCCTTCGGCATCGACCGTGATGACCAGCGGCTCGATTTCCTCGGTCATTACCGTCGCCTCGGTTTTCGGCAGGTCGACCGGGATGCCGACCGTCAGGAGCGGCGCCGTCACCATGAAGATGATCAGCAGCACCAGCATGACGTCGACCATCGGCGTCACGTTGATGTCGCTCATCGGGCGATAGCTGCTCCGGCGATGCCGGCCGCGCACCCCGCTGCCGCTGCTGAGAGAAACCGCCATCTCAGCGCTTCTCCTCGAGTTGACGCGACAGGATCGCGCCGAACTCGCCCGCGAAGGCTTCGAGCCGCTGCGCGTAGCGCCCGATATCGCCCGACAGCTTGTTGTAGGCGACCACGGCGGGGATCGCGGCGACGAGACCGAGCGCAGTTGCGAACAGCGCCTCCGCGATGCCCGGCGCGACCACCGCCAGCGTCGTGTTCTTGGCGGCGGCGATCGAGGCGAACGAGTTCATGATGCCCCAGACCGTGCCGAACAGGCCGACGAAGGGCGCGGCCGATCCGACCGAGGCGAGATAGATCAGGTGGCGCTCGAGCTGCTCCATCTCGCGGCCGAGCGTGATGTCCATCACGCGTTCGATGCGCGCCTGCAAACCCGCGCGCAGCTGGTCGCTCTGCAGCAGGCCGCGGGCCGCCGCCCGGCGCCATTCGCGCATGGCCGCGACGAAGATCGCCGACATGGGATCAGGCGGCCGGTTCGAGATGCGGTCGAACAGCTCCTCCAGCGAACCGCCGGACCAGAAGGATTCCTCGAACTGGCGCGCCTGCGCGCGCACCTTCCGCAGGCGCACAACCTTGTCGAAGATGATCGCCCAGGTCCAGATCGATGCCAGGACGAGCATCAGGATCACGATCTTGACGATCAGGTCGGCCTGCAGGAACAGGCCCCAAACGGTCAGGTCCGGCGGCGGCAAGCTGCCGGCAAGCGTGGTTGCGTCGACTGTTGTCTCCATGGGTCGGTTTCGACTCCCGGTTTCTTAGCTTGTGTTGCGGGTGCGACGCCGACGCTCGTCGAGCGCGTCGCGGACGATGGCAGGGATTCTGGTGGCGCGGCCGTTGCCGTTCATGCAGGCGAGCTGCACCTCGAGATGCGCGATCCGCTCGCCGTCGCGCAGGAAGTTCTGTTCGACATCCATCGTCGCCGCGCCGATGTCCGCGATCGAGGTTTCGATGCGGATCAGGTCGTCGAGACGGGCGGGCCGCAGGAACTCGATGCTGCAGCGCCGCACGGTGAAGATCGTGCCGGTTTCGGCGATCATCTCGGCATGCGACTTGCCGAATTCGCGCATCATCTCGGTGCGTGCGCGCTCGGCAAAACGCAGATAGGCCGCGTGGTAGACGACGCCGCCGGCATCGGTGTCTTCGAAATAGACACGGATGTCGCAGCGGTGCGGCGGCCCGGGCCGCGCGTCGGTCATGGCGCGGACGGGCTCAGCCATCGCCGTTCTCCGCGGCATTCTGGATCAGTTCGAATTGGGCGGTCGCGCGCGGGACGGCCAAGCCAAGATGCCGGAAACCGAGCGCCGTCAGCATGCGGCCGCGCGGCGTACGCTGGATCAGCCCGCGCTGCAGCAGGAACGGCTCGATCACCTCTTCGATCGCATCGCGTTCTTCAGAGAGCGCAGCCGCGAGCGTTTCAACGCCGACCGGCCCGCCGCCATAATTTTCTGCGATGCAGGCGAGATAGCGGCGGTCCATCGTGTCGAGACCGCTCTTGTCGACATCGAGCTCGGTGAGCGCGCGGTCGGCGATGCGCGCATCGACCTTCCCGGCACCGTCGACCGAGGCGAAGTCGCGCACCCGCCGCAGCAGGCGGCCGGCGACGCGCGGCGTGCCGCGTGCGCGGGTCGCGATCTCGCGCGCGCCGTCGTCGCCGAGCGCAAGGCCGAGCAGGCCGGCGCCGCGCCGCACGATGCGCTCGAGCTCTTCGACCGAATAGAAATCGAGCCGCAGCGGAATGCCGAACCGTTCGCGCAGCGGCGTGGTGATGAGGCCGGATCGCGTCGTCGCGCCGACCAGCGTGAAGGGCTGCAGGTCGATCCGCACCGAGCGCGCCGCCGGCCCCTCGCCGATCACGAGGTCGAGCTGGCGATCCTCCATCGCGGGGTAGAGGATTTCCTCGACCGCCGGGTTGAGCCGGTGGATTTCGTCGATGAACAGGACGTCGCGCGCCTGCAAATTGGTGAGGATCGCGGCGAGATCGCCGGCGCGCGCAATGACGGGGCCCGAGGTGGCGCGGAAGCCGACGCCGAGCTCGCGCGCGACGATCTGCGCCAGCGTCGTCTTGCCGAGACCGGGCGGCCCGTGGAACAGCACATGATCGAGCGGTTCGCCGCGTTCGCGCGCCGCCTCGATGAAGACCGCGAGATTGCGGCGCAACTGCTCCTGGCCGACGAACTCGGCAAGCGTCGACGGGCGAATGCCCGCTTCGCCGCCGTCGTCGCTGCGCCGTTCGCGCGTCACCATGCGATCCTCGCTCATGCGGCGCTGAGTTCCTTCAGCCCGGCGCGGATCAGCGCATCGGTCTTGGCCTTCGCACCGAGCGAGCCGGCCGCGCGCGCGATCGCGCTATAGGCTTCGCTGCGGCGATAGCCGAGATTGACCAGCGCCGAAATCGCATCGGCGAAGGCGGCGTTCTCGGCTGCGGGTGCCGCGTCGCCCGCCCCGAGTTTCGCCGCGGGATCGAACCCGATCGTGCCGGCCTTCTCCTTCAGCTCGGAGACGATGCGCGTCGCGAGTTTCGGGCCGACGCCGTTGGCGCGCCCGACCGCGGCCTTGTCCTGGGCCGCGATCGCGGTTGCGAGTTCCGTCGGCGAGAGCGCGCCGAGGATCGCGAGCGCGGTACGTGCGCCGACGCCCTGCACCGTCGTCAGCAACCGGAACCAGTCGCGCTCGACGCGCTCGAGGAAACCGTAGAGATGGATATGGTCTTCGCGCACATGCGTCTCGACGAACAGGCTGACGGGAGCGTTGGCCTGCGCGAGGCGCCCGAGCGTGCGCGACGAGGCGAAGACCGTGTAGCCGACGCCGCCGACATCGAGGATCGCGCTGTCGCCCGACACGTCTTCGAGCGTGCCCGTCAGCTTGCCGATCATGCCCGCACCCGCGCGGTCGATTTCTGCGTTGCGCCCGACCATTGCCGGCGGGTGGACGCGTGATGGGCATGGCAAACGGCAACCGCCAGCGCGTCGGCCGCATCGGGCGTTTCGGCGAGACAGCCCGGCAGCAGCACGCGCACCATCATTTCGACCTGCTGCTTGCCGGCATGACCCGCGCCGACCACGGATTTCTTCACCACGTTGGCGGGATATTCGGCAACGGGAATCCCGACGCGCGCCGGCACCAGCATGGCGACGCCGCGCGCCAGCCCGAGCTTCAGCGTGCTCGAAGCGTTCTTGTTGACGAAGGTTTCCTCGACCGCCGCCTCGTCCGGCCGGTGGCGCAGCAGCACTGCTTCGAGCGCGTCGTGCAGCGTCACGAGACGCTCCGCCATCGACAGCGAATCCGGCACATCGATGCGGCCGTCGGCAAGATGGATCAGCCGGTTGCCGCGCACCTCGATGATGCCCCAGCCGGTGTGTCGAAGCCCGGGATCGAGTCCGATGAGACGCATGGGCAAAACCGTTCCCGGTCGGCGCCCGACGACTAGGCCGTCAGACGGTTCATGAGATCGTCGGCGATCTCGAAATTGGCCGCGACGCTCTGCACGTCGTCATTGTCTTCGAGCTGGTCGAGCAGCCTGATCAGGTTTTCGGCCTGTCCGCCATCGTCGACCGGAATCGAGTTCGTCGGCCGCCAGGCGAGGCGCGCCTCGGTCGGCGCGCCGAACCGGTCGTGCAGCGCATCGCGCACCTGCGCGAAATTCTCCGGCGCCGAAACGATCTCGTGCCCGTCGGCATCGCTGTCGACGTCGTCGGCGCCGGCATCGAGCGCGACCTCGAACATCGCCTCGGCCGACGCGGCCGACGCCGCATAACGCACGATGCCGCGACGTTCGAAATTGTAGGCGACGCTGTTGGTCTCGCCGAGCGCGCCGCCCTGCTTCGAGAAGGCGCGCCTTATCTCCGAGGCCGTACGGTTGCGGTTATCGGTCAGCGCCTCGACGATGATCGAAACGCCGCCGGGTCCGAAACCCTCGTAACGCACCTCTTCGTAGTTCGTCTGATCGTCGCCGCCGGCGCCGCGCTTGATCGCGCGCTCCATCGTGTCCTTCGGCATGTTGGCATCGCGCGCCGCGACCATCGCCGCCTTCAGGCGCGGATTGTTCTCGGGCAGCGGGCTGACGCGCGCGGCAACGGTGAGTTCGCGAATGAGTTTCGTGAACACCTTGGCGCGCTTCGCATCCTGCGCGCCCTTCCGATACATGATGTTCTTGAACTGGGAATGGCCCGCCATCGTTCTCCACCCTAGATACTGAGGGCGTTTTCGAGTAATATACCAAATCTGGTGGGTTCAGAAGGCGCCATCGCGGACTGGTAGTCCGCTTTTATGGCGATAATGCGGCGCCTTCTAACAGGAAATCCCCGCAAACCCAAGGGGATGTCGCGCTCCGGTCGATCGGTCGCGGCGGTGACACGGACCCGACGATGGCACGAGGGGACCAGCGATGCGCAAACCCAGCTCGACACGGAACGGCTCGGCCCCCGCACCCGCCAACGCGGTTCCGATCGGCGGTCTCGACACGCTGGCCGAGGCCGTCGACAGTCTGGCCACCGATGCCGCCCTCAAGGCGCTCGATGCCGCCGCCCGCATCGCCGCAGCCGATGCGCCGACCGCCGGCATGCGGGTCGCCCGCGTCGCCGACGATGTCAGCGCGCGCACGCGGCGGCTCGAAACCGCGATCGGTCGTGCGCTGCTGGTTCGCCGCGACGGCTGAGGCGCCGCCGGACTCTTTTTCCGTTACCGATCGATCGCCGGCATCGCGGGTGCGAGACGCCCGGCCACGCGTACCGGTTCGATCCGCCTCGCGAGCCCGCTCTTGTCGTCGGTCTCGAGGAACACGCCGCACACGGTCGCCGGCCCGTTTGCCGGCGCCAGCCGGTCAGTCGGCAGTTTGCGGGTGAAGCGCGCGATCGGCACCGGCTTCTCCATGCCGATCACGGAGTCATAGTCTCCGCACATGCCGGCGTCCGACATGTAGGCCGTGCCGCCCGGCAGGATCTGCTGGTCGGCGGTCGGCACATGCGTGTGGGTGCCGATTACCATCGAGACCCTGCCGTCGAGCATGTGCGCGAAAGCCATCTTCTCGCTGGTCGCCTCGGCGTGAAAATCGACGACGATGGCATCGACGCTGCCGCCGAGCGTATGGCTCGCCAGCGCCGCGACGGCGGCCGCGAACGGATCGTCGAGCGGTTCCATGAAGAGCCGCCCCATCAGGTTCACGACCAGCACCTTCTTGCCGGCGCGCGTCTTGTAGACGCCGGCGCCCTGGCCGGGCGTGCCGGCGGGAAAGTTCAGCGGCCGCAGAAGTTTCGGATCGTTGCCGATGAAGCTGACGGTCTCGCGCTGATCCCAAACGTGATTGCCGGTCGTTACGACGTCGGTGCCGGCGGCATAGAGCTCGCTGCAGATCTTCTCGGTAATGCCGAAGCCGCCGGCGGCGTTCTCGCCGTTGACGATCGCGAGATCGATGCCGAGTTCGTCGCGCAGTTTCGGCAGCTGCTCGATCGCCGCATCGCGGCCCGACCGTCCGACGAGGTCGCCGAGGAACAGGATGCGCATGGTGTCCGCCCCGGCCGCGCTCAGCGCGCGATCGGGATTGCCTCCCTCTCCGTCACGATCCAGTCGAGTTGCGCATCCGTTTCGTCGTGCGGCACCGCGTCGATCTCCTGGCCGGCATAGGCCCAGCCGACGGCCAGGGTCCGGCCGGTGTCGCGCAGCGTCGCCAGCGTCCGGTCGTAGAAGCCGCCGCCATAGCCGAGCCGATAGCCCCGGCGATCGAAGGCGAGCAACGGCACCACGAGAATCTCCGGCCGGCATTCGGCGCACTCGTCCCCGGGGATCTCGACATCGAAGTTGCCGCGCACCAGCTTCGTCTCCGGCGTCCAGAGCCGGAACTTGAGCGGCAGGCCGCGCCTCTGCACCACCGGCAGGCCGATCGGATGGCCGGCATCGTATAGCGCGCGCATCAGCGGCCTTGTGTCGAACTCGTCGGGCAGCGGCCAGAAGGCGGAGACGATGGCGCCGGCCCGCAGCGGGATCGAGGCGAGGAAACGATCGCGCGCCTGCGACGGCGCGCTCGGCGCCGCCGCGGCGGACGCGCGGCGGCGGCGCTCCGCCATGTCGTGGCGCAGCGCGGCCTTCATGGAATTCGACTCGCCACGTTCGGACACTGTGGCCATGCGCAAGCGATCCGTCCTGTTGTTTCGTGGGTGGCGGGAACGCGCGTCGCACCGCATCGTCGCGGCGCCATCGGGCCGGTTCCGGGCGTCGGATGACGGCAGGGCGCGGAGCGGGCGGCGCCGCCCTGACCGATGGCCCATTCATCCTCTGTGGCCTGCTTACGCAGGTGGGCGCCGTTTACCGAAACCAGGGTTCCGGCAGGGACAGCTCCCGAGAGGTCGATATTGGCCCCAGGGATCGGAGGGTCTGTCGCGTCGGGCAGCAACCGTCCGCAGAAAACCTAGGCTGCCTCAAGCTTTCCGGCAATGGCCTCGACGCGCGACGCAAGGTCGCCGATCGCATCGGCGAGCCCGTCGATTTCCGCCAGTGTCGGCCGGTCGCGCTCGCCGGCGCCGGCGGGTCCGCCCTGACGCAGCGACTCCAGATCGTCCGCCACCAGCAGACCCGCCATCAGCATCAGGCGGGCGTCGCCGACCTGTCCGAACTGCGCAACCAGCCGCTCGACGCGCGCCGCGAGATCGCCCGCAAGCCGCTTCAGCTGTTCTTCCTGACCGGGATCGCAGGCGATGTCGTAGGTGCGTCCGTTGACGACGACGGGAACCATCGGCATGGCATCAGGCTCCCGCCACGGCGCGCAGCCGTCCGATCACCGCATCGATGCGCGAGGTGACCGTGCGCGCTTCCGCCTGCAGGGCGGAATGCGACGCGCGCAACTCGCGCAGCTCGCGCTGCAACGTGTCGTTGCCGGCGCCCGCGCGCCGGTCGTACGCATCGAGCGCGCTCTCGAGGCGCGCAATCGCCGCGGTCAGTCGATCGAGCTGGCTGTTGAGCCGTTGATTTACCGACAAGGGCCGATCCTCACATGCCGGTTGAAGCACTCCCCGCAATCGGCCGGAGGATAGGTGCCACCCCCCGGATGGTCAATTGGACCGGCGCAGGGCGCCGCGGGTTGCGAACCGGGAATCCCGGTTGACGCTCTGGCGGCCGGGCGGCATGGTGCGCCGCACCGTCGCCGCGACCTGCCGAATCCGGCGCGATTTCCGGGACTTCGAGATTTCCGCCCGACCATGGATGCCCGCCGCCCTGCCCCGCTCTCCGCTGCCGAGGCACCGTTGAATCATCGCGATATGGCGAACGCGCTGCGTGCGCTCGCCATGGACGCCGTTCAGAAGGCGAAGTCGGGTCATCCGGGCATGCCGATGGGCATGGCGGACGTGGCGACCGTGCTTTGGACGCAGTTCCTCAAGCACGATCCCGCCGCGCCAAACTGGCCCGACCGCGACCGCTTCGTGCTGTCCGCCGGCCACGGTTCGATGCTGCTCTACGGGCTTTTGCACCTGACCGGCTACGAAGACATGCCGATCGAGGAGATCCGCAACTTCCGGCAGCTCGCGAGCCGCACGGCGGGTCATCCGGAATACGGCCATGCCGGCGGCATCGAAACCACCACCGGTCCGCTGGGCCAGGGTCTCGGCAACGCCGTCGGCATGGCGCTCGCCGAGCGCATGCTCGCCGCCGAGTTCGGCGGGGAGCTCGTCGATCATTTCACTTATGCAATCGCCGGCGACGGCTGCCTGATGGAAGGCATCAGCCACGAGGCGATCTCGCTCGCCGGTCACCTGCGCCTCAACCGCCTGATCGTTCTCTTCGACGACAACAAGATTTCGATCGACGGCCCGACCTCGCTCGCCGTCTCCGACGACCAGCTCGCGCGCTTCGCCGCCGCCGGCTGGGAGGTCGCCAGCATCGACGGGCACGATCCGGCCGCGATTGCCGCGGCCCTCGAAGCCGCGCGCAGGAGCCCGCTGCCGTCGCTGATCGCCTGCCGCACCGTGATCGGGTACGGCGCGCCGACCAAGGCCGGCACCGCCGCCACGCACGGCGCGCCGCTCGGCGAGGACGAGGTCGCCGGTGCCCGCCGGAAACTCGGCTGGAAGCATGCGGCGTTCGAGATTCCGGAACAGGTTTCCAGGGCCTGGCGCGCGGCCGGCGCACGTCATCGTGCGCTGCGCGAGCAATGGCAGCGCCGTCACGCGCAACATCCGCTGCGCGAAACCTTCGACCGGCGCCTCGATGGCGCGCTGCCGAACGAAGTCGCCGGCGCGATCGCCGAGTTCAAGCGCAAGACCTCGGCCGAGGCACCGAAAATCGCGACCCGCCAATCGTCGCAGAACGTGCTCGAGGCGCTGCTGCCGGTCGTGCCGGCGCTGGTCGGCGGTTCGGCCGACCTGACCGGCTCCAACAACACCAAGACCAAGGCGATGAAGCCGGTGACCGCGAACGACTACAGCGGCCGCTATATCTACTACGGCGTGCGCGAGCACGGCATGGCGTCCGCGATGAACGGCATCGCGCTGCATGGCGGGTTCCTGCCCTATGGCGGCACCTTCCTGGTCTTCACCGATTATTGCCGGCCCGCGATCCGGCTCTCGGCGCTCTCCGGCCTGCGCGTCGTCTATGTGATGACGCACGATTCCATCGGCCTCGGCGAAGACGGGCCGACCCATCAGCCGGTCGAGCATCTCGCCGCGCTGCGCGCGATGCCGAACCTGATGGTGCTGCGTCCGGCCGATTCGATCGAGACGGCGGAATGCTGGCAGCTCGCGCTCGAGGCGCCGAAGACGCCGTCGATCATCGCACTAACGCGCCAGGCCGTGCCGACCTTGCGCACGACGCACAGCGACGAAAATCTCTGCGCGCGCGGCGGCTATGTCCTGGCCGAAGCGTCGGGCCCGCGCCGCGCCACCATCCTCGCGACCGGCTCGGAAGCGTCGATCGCGCTCGAGGCACGGACGAAGCTCGAAGCCGACGGCATCGCCACCGCCGTCGTCTCGCTGCCCTGCTGGTCGCTGTTCGATGCGCAGCCGGCCGACTACCGGAACGCCGTGCTCGGCGCCGCGCCGCGCGTCTCGATCGAGGCGGCCGCGACCTTCGGCTGGGAGCGCTATGTCGGCCCGCTGGGCTTCTCGATCGGGATGCACGGTTTCGGCGCCTCGGCGCCGGCCGAAGCCCTCTACAGGCATTTTGGCATCACCGCCGATGCGGTGATCGCCGCGGTGAAAGAGCGCGCCTGACGCGCGGCCGGATCATCCGGCATTTGGCACAGGACGGAGAGTTACAATGGCAGTTCGCGTCGCGATCAACGGGTTCGGCCGCATCGGCCGGCTGGTGCTGCGGGCGATCCACGAAAGCGGCCGCAAGGACATCCAGGTGGTCGCGATCAACGATCTGGGCCCGGTCGAAACCAACGCGCATCTGCTGCGCTACGACACGGTGCACGGGGCCTTCCCCGGCAAGGTGAAGACGAAGAAGGATGCGATCGATGCCGGCCGGGGCTGGATGCAGGTCACGGCGGAACGCGATCCCGCCAGGCTGCCCTGGAAGAAGCTCGGCGTGGAGGTCGCGCTCGAATGTACCGGCATCTTCACGGCGCGCGAGGCGGCGGCGAAACATCTGGAAGCCGGGGCGAAGCGTGTGCTGATTTCGGCGCCGGCGACCGGCGCCGACCTGACGGTTGTCTACGGCGTCAATCACCGGAAGCTCAAGAAGAGCCACACGGTCGTGTCGAACGCGTCCTGCACGACCAACTGCCTCGCGCCCGTCGCCCATGTGCTCAACGAGGCGATCGGCATCGAGCACGGTTTCATGACCACGATCCATTCCTACACTGGCGACCAGCCGGTGCTGGATACGCTGCACAAGGATCTCTATCGCGCCCGCGCCGCCGCGCTGTCGATGATCCCGACCACGACCGGTGCCGCGAAGGCCGTCGGGCTGGTGCTGCCGGAACTCGCCGGCAAGCTCGACGGCACCTCGATCCGCGTCCCGACTCCGAACGTCTCTTTGATCGATTTCAAGTTCCGCGCGAAGAAGCCGACGACGGTCGCCGAGGTGAACGAAGCGATCATGAAAGCGGCAAGCTCGAGCAACGGTCCGCTCAAGGGCATCCTCGCGGTCAACGACCAGCCGCTGGTCTCGACCGATTTCAATCACAATCCGGCGAGCTCGACCTTCGACGTGTTGCAGACGCAGGTGATCGACGGCCGCTTCGTGCGCGTGCTCTCGTGGTACGACAATGAGTGGGGCTTCTCGAACCGGATGGGCGACACTGCCGTCGCGATGGGCAAGCTTGGCTAGCGCCGGGGCCCGGAGCACGCTGCCTTACGATGTGAGCGGATTCCGGTCCATCTGATATTTCGTCAGACCGGCGTGTTCCATGATCGCAACGCCCGGGCGAGCGAGGCGCCAGCTTCGCCTGACTGGGCAAGGCCTTCTGCGGTGCCCTTCCAGTCGGGTTCACTCTTGTGTTGATTGAGCTTCCATGCGCCTTCAAGTCGCTCCACCCTCAAACACATTCCAACAATGCCGCGTTTCATGCTCTCCAAGTACTGCCCGGGTGCATCGCTGACCTGCCACGGAGTCGGGCGAAGCCTTTCATTTGCATGGGTGAGTTGTTCCAGGTGTCGCATGAGCTTTTCGGGATCTTGGATGGTTTCGATTATCCCGTGTGCATGGACCACGATGTAAGTCCATGTCGGGACCACTTTGCCGTGCTCCCTTTTCGATGGATAAAAGGACGGTGACACATAGGCGTGCGGCCCTTGAAAGATGGCTACCGAACGACGGCTGCCATCGGCCAATTTCCAATGAGGGTTGCCGCGTGCAACATGCATCTCGAAGGCAATCTGTCCACCATCTTCCCGAACAACGACGGGAACATGGGTCACCTCGATGCCGTCAGCGTGCGGGGTGACCAGCGCGGCCAGCTTTATCTCGCGAATGGCTCCGAGGAGAACGTCTTCGCGGTCCTCGATAAACTGCTGTGGTCGGTACATATTCAGTGCTCCTGGGTGTTGATTGTTTAATCGGCGGTCGCGACGTCAAGCGCGTTGCGCAGGTCGTCAATGATGTCATCCGGATGCTCCAATCCTACGGAAATTCGAAGAAGACCAGGCGGAGCCTTGGTTTCAGGTCCTTCGATCGATGCACGATGCTCAATCAATGTGTGTGTGCCTCCGAGACTTGTGGCGCGAGTGACGATTTTCACGGCACCAGTGAGCCGCACCGCTGTCTTTGCGCCACCACAAACAATGAGAGAGAGCATTCCACCGAAAGCGGACATTTGCCGGCTGGCGGTCCCGTGTCCCGGATCGTGCGGTAGACCGGGATAAAGCACGGTTTCGATTTCTGAAGCCGCTGACAGAGCTTTGGCTACGGCCAACGCATTGGCGCTATGGGCCTTCATTCGTAATGAGAGCGTTTGAATACCACGAAGCGCCAGCCAACAATCGAACGGAGAGGGAACGCTACCTTTGTGCTTCTGAATGGCACGGAGGGGCATTCCCAAATTGGAGCCCGCGGGGAGCACGACCACACCCAGCATTAAATCGGAGTGTCCGCCTATGTACTTGGTCGCCGAATGCACGACAGCGTCCGCGCCGAACGCGAGTGGTCTTTGGAGCGCCGGCGTGCCCCATGTGTTGTCGACTACGACAATCGCGCCAGCTGAGTGAGCGAGATTCGTAACGGCCTCAATATCGACAACATTGATCAGAGGATTGGATGGCGTCTCTATCCAAACAAGTGTTGGTCGTCCTGACGAAACGACGGCACGCACCTGATCAAGGTCGGTCATATCAACCGTTATGAACTCAAACCGTTGTCCGAGGTCGGTATCTGTGATCAGCGACCTGATGCCAAAATACATGTCGACGGGCAGAACGATACGTGCGCAACGGCCGGCAACGTGTGCCTCCATCATCGCTGCAATCGCAGCCATGCCGGATGAAAACGCGATCGCCTCGCACCCGCCTTCCAATGCAGCCATGCAAGACTCGAAGGCATTTCTATTCGGATTCGCATCGCGGACATATTCGAAGCCTTTTGGAAAGCTCCCGTCGGCAGCGCGTTCGAACGTCGTGCTGGTGTAGAGCGGCATCGACACCGCTCCGGTGTTTGGATCGATGCCTCGACCCGCATGGATGGCGAGCGTCTCCATCCTCATCTTTTTTTGCTCCCCGCCGGCCGGGTTGCCGGCCCCTATATCGGTCAATATAATGACTGAATACCCGAAACCATGGCGGTGGTCAATATAATGACCGATCAGGCAGCTGCGATTGAGGAAATCGGAGGGCGCATTTCCTCTCGCGTGTCAGAACTTCGCCGCCGCGCGGGGCTCAGTTTGGACCGGCTGGCCGAGCGCTCCGGGCTGTCGAAGGGCACCGTCGTGGGGATTGAGAACGGGCATGCAAATCCGACTATTGCCATCCTTTGCCGCTTGGCCGCAGCGTTGTCTGTTTCGGTGTCTGACCTTGTGGAGGTGCCCGAGCGGGTCGAGACGCTCCTGTCGACCGAACGAACGACTCCGAAAAAGCTATGGCAGTCGGAGAACGGTGGTGCCGCCATCCTGCAGTCGGCGATTTCCGGAGCGACAATGTTTGAACTTTGGTCATGGACGCTCGGACCGGGCGAAACTTACGCATCGGAAGCGCACAGTCGTGACACTGCAGAGTTAATTGCCGTGCAGTCCGGAAATCTGGAAATCACGGTAGGATCTGAATCAATACGCCTTTGCACTGGCGAAGCCGCAAGGTTGCGAACCGACCAACCGCACAGCTATCGGGCAATCGGTCGGGAGAGGGCAGAGTTTACGATGGCGGTGCTTGAGCGAGATTTCTCCAGCGTTAGCTGATTCATCGCCCGCAAAATTTGGAGTTTTGCTTCTGTTGAGCTCAATAAGACCCTTTTACAGATACATTATCTAGAATGGCCGGCATCGACCGGACCTGCGTGTTGGTTCTCGATCTCGACGGAGCGCGCTGCGCTGCGAGCGCGGCCGCCTCGCTCGACGTGCCGATTGCACTTTTGAGCGTGCGCGAGGCGGCGCTTACCGCCGGCATCGGCTGGTTCGATGCCGTGATGCGCGCGGCGCGCGCCCACGCGCCCGCCGCCGACCTGATCGGCATTCTCGATTGCGGCGATCGCGCCGATCTGGTGCAGATGGCCTGGCGCCAGGGCATCGAGGTCGCGATCTATCGCGGTTCCCCCCAGGTTTCGAAACGGCTCGACGGCATTTCGCGGCGGGCCAGAAAGGTCCTGCTGCGGCGCCGGCCGCGCGCCATCGAGATCGGCGATCCGGCCGATGTCGGGGCGCTGGCAGCACGGCTTCGCCGCAGAATTCCGGCCAGTTGAATTGCCCCTGACCCTCGGCTATTCAGCCCCCGGTATCGGCTTCGATACTGTGTCGGTCTGGGGGGCTCAACGATGAAAATTACGCCGCGCGTCCGCAGGATCCTGGACGGCTATGAGAGCGACTCCCCGGGCACCAAGGCCAATCTCGCCCGCATCCTGATGCAGGGAAGGCTCGGCGGTACCGGGCGCCTCGTCATCCTGCCGGTCGACCAGGGCTTCGAGCACGGGCCGGCACGCAGCTTCGCGCCCAACCCCGCGGCCTACGATCCGCACTATCATTTCCAGCTCGCCATCGACGCCGGCCTGTCGGCCTTCGCGGCGCCGCTCGGCATGCTCGAGGCCGGTGCCGACACGTTCGCCGGCCAGCTTCCGACCATCCTCAAGGCCAACAGCGCCAACTCGCTCTCGCAGGAAAAGAACCAGGCGCTCACGGGCTCGGTCGGCGAGGCGCTGCGGCTCGGCTGCGCGGCGATCGGGTTCACGATCTATCCGGGTTCCGAGCACGCCTACGAAATGATGGAAGAGATCCGCGAGATGGCGGAGGAAGCCAAATCCGTCGGTCTCGTCGTGGTGATCTGGTCCTATCCGCGCGGCGGCACGCTCTCGAAGGACGGCGAAACCGCAATGGATGTCTGCGCCTATGCCGCGCACATGGCGGCGCTGCTCGGCGCGCACATCATCAAGGTCAAGCCGCCGACGGCGCATCTGGAACAGGACGAAGCCAAGAAAGTCTACGAGAAGCAGAAGATCGACATCTCGACGCTGGCGAAACGCATCGAACATGTCGTGCAGTCCTGCTTCAACGGCCGCCGCCTGGTCGTGTTCTCGGGCGGCGCGGCGAAAGACACGGACGGCATCCTCGCCGAGGTGCGCGCGATCCGCGACGGCGGCGGGACCGGCTCGATCATCGGCCGCAACACGTTCCAGCGTCCGCGCGCCGATGCTGTCGCCATGCTCTCGCAGATCATCGACATCTATCGCGGCAGGGACTGAGCCGGGCGATTCGATCGCCCTCGCGCCGAACGGGGAAGGCCGAGATGGATCTCAAAGAAGCCCGCGCCTTCATCGGGAAGAACGGCATCGCCACCGTCATTGCCGGCGGTCCCGACCAGGTCGGCACGCTGCGCGGCAAGCGTTACACCGCCGACTATTTCCTTGCGAGCGCCCTCAAGGGCGTTCGCATGCCCTGGACCGTCCTCAACACCGGGCCGATGGACGAGGCGGCGCCCGGCGCGTTCGACGGCGGGCTCCCGGACGTGAAGGGCAAGCCCGATCTTTCGACGCTGCGTCTCGCGCCGTGGGAACCCGACACCGCGATGGTCCTGCTCGACTGGGTCTGGCCGGACGACCGCCCCTGCCCGGTCTGCCCGCGTACGGAGCTCAAACGCCAGGTCGCGAAACTGAACTCGCTCGGTTACGACGCCCGCTTCGCGCTCGAGCTCGAGTTCCACATCCTGCCGACGCCGATCGAAAAGATTCGTCAGGGCCAGTGGTCGACCGTCGAGACCGTGTCGAAGGACGTGCACTGCTATTCGGTCTACGAGGGCCATTTCTACGAGCCGCTCTATCGCCAGATCCGGCGGTGGTTCGCCGATGCGGTCGAAGGCGGCGGCTCGGAATGGGGCCAGGGCCAGATCGAGATCACGCTCAAGGCTACCGACCCGCTCGCGATGGCGGATCGCATCATCGCCTTCAAGACGGCGGTTAAACAGGCTGCGGCCGGCCTCGGCATGTCGGCGACGTTCATGGCGAAGATCCACGAGAACATGTCGGGCTGCTCGGGCCACATTCACCAGAGCCTGGTCGAGCGCGACAGCGGCAAGCCGGTCTTCTACGACGCCAAGCAGCCACACAACATGGCGCCGGTGATGCAGCACTATGTCGCCGGCCTGCTCGATGCGCTGATCCCGAGCACGCTGCTGTTCGCGCCCTACGCGAATTCGTACAAGCGCATGAAGGCCGAGACGCTGGCGGGCACGACGGCCTCCTGGGGCATCGACAACCGGACCGTGGGTCTGCGCGTGATCAACACCGATCCCGACGCCTGCCGCGTCGAGCACCGGATCGGCGGCGCCGATCTCAACCCGTATGTCGCTTTCTCGGCCTGTCTGGGCGCCGGCGTGCGCGGCATCGAAAAGAAGCTCAAACTGCCCGAGCCCGCCAGCGGCAACGTCTATCGCAACGACAAGGTCGAAACCGTGCCTGGCAATCTCTGGACCGCGATCGAACTGGCCGACAAGAGCCCGATCACGCGCGAGATCCTGTCGCCGGAATTCGTCGACAATCTGATGATCGTCGAGAAGCTCGAGCTGGCGGCGCTCGAAACCGTCGTCACCGACCTCGACCGGCGGCGCAATTTCGAGATGGCCTGAGCCTCCCGGACGCCGCGCGGCGGCCGCGCCGGTTCCCGTTTACTCGCCCAAATCCGGGTGATAGGTTCCGCGCCGCTTCGCGGGGGCGGCCCCGCGCCCAACCTGTCGAAAACCAGAAAACCCCATGAAGATCAACGGCAACGCCATTCGTCCCGGCAACATCATCGAGCACCAGGGGCGCCTCTGGCGCGCCACGCGAATCCAGCACACGCAACCCGGCAAGGGCGGTGCCTATCTCCAGGTGGAACTCAAGGACGTGCGCGACGGGACCAAACTCAACGAGCGGTTCCGCTCGAGCGAAACCGTCGAACGCGTGCGGCTCGATTCGAAGAACTACCAGTATCTTTTCAAGGACGGCGACCAGTTCACCTTCATGGACAACGAGACCTTCGAGCAGATCACGCTGCCGGAAGACATGATCGGCGAGCCGGCGGCTTTCCTGCAGGACGGCATGCAGGTCACGATCGAGAGTTACGAGGAAAGCCCGATCAGCGTGTCGCTGCCCGACACGGTCGTCATGCAGATCGTCGAGGCCGACGCGGTCGTCAAAGGCCAGACCGCATCGTCCTCCTACAAGCCGGCGCTGCTCGAGAACGGCGTGCGCGTCATGGTGCCGCCGCACATCGAAAGCGGCACGCGCATCGTGGTGAACACGGGCGACGCCAGCTACGTCGAGCGCGCGAAGGACTGACCGCGCTTCTGCCGCGGATCGCCGGTTCGCGTCACCGACCCAGAGGCCGACAGAACCGATGCCGATCCGATCCGCCCTCATCAACGTCATGGTCCGCGCCGCCGACAAGGCAGCGCGGGGCCTCAAGCGCGATTTCGGCGAGGTCGAGCAGCTTCAGGTCTCGGTCAAGGGGCCGGCCGATTTCGTCAGCCAGGCCGACATCCGCGCCGAGCGCGCGATCCGCGACGAGCTGAAGCGCGCGCGGCCGAGTTTCGGATTCCTGATGGAAGAGGGCGGCGAAATCCCCGGCGACGACCCCGATCACCGCTGGATCGTCGATCCGCTCGACGGCACCACGAACTTCCTGCACGGCATTCCGCATTTCGCGATCTCGATCGCGCTCGAAAGCAGGGGCGAGTTCGTTGCCGGCGTCATCCTCGATCCGATCAAGGACGAGCTGTTCTTTGCGGAGAAAGGCGGCGGCGCCTTCTTGAACGATCGGCGCCTGCGCGTGTCGTCCCGCAAGCAGGTGTCGCATGCGCTGGTCGCGACCGGTATTCCCTTCAGCGAGTACGGCGATCACGGGCAGTTCCTCGACGAGCTGCGTCGCGTGATGCCGGCCGTCTCCGGCGTCCGCCGGCTGGGCGCGGCCGCGCTCGACCTCGCCTATGTCGCGGCCGGCCGATATGACGGATTTTGGGAGCGCGGGCTCAGCGCCTGGGATTTCGCCGCCGGTGTCGTCCTCGTGCGCGAGGCCGGCGGGTTCGTGACCGAGATCGGGGGCGGGGCGGTGCGGGCCGAGAGTCCGAGCCTGCTGGCCTGCAACGCCGCACTCGGCAACTCGGTCCGGGAACTTCTCACACGCGCGTGACCCGGGATCCGGTGCGGTTGTTCGGTTCCGGCGGCCCCGGTATAGTACGTTGAATCAAGGGTTTCTTCGGGAAATGGCGATGCGGGCGATGAAGCAGGCACCGGCCGCGGTCCGGCCTCTCTGCCGACATGAAACGATGGCCCGGCCCCGCAGGGGCGGCTGGCGCGCCGCGATTGCGACCGCGATCGTCGCGCTCGTGGGCGCCACGGCAACTTCAGCCGGCGCCCAGAACGTCATCGTCGACGAGACCGTCCTCGACAGTCTCGGCCCCGGCCCGAGCGGCAGCGGCCTCGACGTTCCCGCCGGCAACTATCCGACCATCGACATCTACAATTACCAAGCGACGCAGCCCGGCATCGGTGCGACGTACCGGTATTATCCGGCCGGCACCGTCTATCAGTATGCGCAGCCCGCCGTGACCTACGGCGATGTCTACAATCCGCTCGGCAACCAGCCGCCGCGACTCCTGCGCTATCCGCCGGCGAGCTTCCCGGTTTCCACGCTGCTCGTGCCGCCGGCAACGGCCGGCGCAATTCCAACGGCCGTATACGTGCCGCTCGACAACCCCGGGACGCCGACCGTACCGCCGACGCCGACGATCGTTGCGTCGAGCGGTTCGGACGCCATTGCCGATCTCAATCTGCCGACGGTCCCGCCGCCCACGCCGACGCCGCCCTCGAACACGATGCTGGCGACCGGATCGGTGACGCCTGCCGGCCCGGCAACGACGGCGGCACTGACGGAACCGGTCGCGGCATCGATCGTGACGCCGCCGCCGGCCGAATCGGCAACCGCCGACATCGCCGTCGCCGAAGCAGCCGCAGCCGATCAGGCTGCCGTTGACGCCGCAGCCGCCGAACAGGCCGCGGCCGAAGCGGCTCTCGCTGCGCAGATGGAAGCTGATGCCGTCGCCCAGCAGGCCGCGGCGGAAGCAGCCGCCATCGAAGCGGCCGAGGTTGCGGCAGCGGAACAGGCGGCGGCCGACCAGGTCGCTGCCGACGCCGCCGCACAGGCCGCCGCTGAACAGGCGGCGGCCGACCAGGCGGCAGCCGACGCCGCCGCTGAACAGGCGGCGATCGAACAAGCCGCGGTCGAACAGGCCGAAGCGGAGGCCGCCGCGCAAGCTGCTGCGGAGCAAGCGACAGCCGAGCAAGCGGCGGCAGAAGCCGCCGTCGAACAGGCCGCCGCAGAGGCCGCGGCCGCCGAACAGGCGGCGGCAGAAGCCGCAGCCGCCGAAGCCACTGCGGCTGCGGAATCGGCGGCTGAAGCCGCCGCCGAACAGGCCGCTGCGGAGCAGGCCGCCGCAGAGGCCGCGGCCGCCGAGCAGGCGGCGGCAGAAGCCGCAGCCGCCGAAGCCACAGCGGCTGCGGAATCGGCGGCTGAAGCCGCCGCCGAACAGGCCGCTGCGGAGCAGGCCGCCGCCGATGCGCTGGCAGCCGAGGAAGCCGCAGCCGCCGAGGCTGCCGCTGCCGAGGCCGCCGCAGTCGAAGCGGCCGCGGCCGAAGCGGCGTTGGCGGCCGAGACCGCAGCGGCCGGCGAAGCCGCCGACGCCGAGACGTTGCTGGCAACACTGCCGCCCGCCGAAATCGTCGAGGGTCAGGTCCGGATCGTGTTTGCGCCGGAATCGGCCGAGGTGCCGCCCGAGGCCGAGGCCGCTCTCAAGGAACTCGCCGCCATGATGGCGGCCGACGAGACGCTACGGCTCGAATTGCTTGCCTATGCGGCCGGCAACGAGGACCAGGCCAATCGCGCGCGGCGCATGTCGCTGTCGCGCGCGCTGGCGGTGCGCGCCTATCTCATCAACGAAGGCGTGCGCAGCACGCGCATGGACGTGCGTGCGCTCGGAAACAATGTCGACGGGGAACCGGCGGACCGGGTCGACATCCTGCCGAAGGCGCTCTAGCGCGCCGGCCGGCTTCGACAGTGTCGTGACCCTGCGATCGGAGAGCGCATGACGCGGCCGACGCGTTACCTCGCCTGGATGGCCGTCGGCGTGTTGGCGGTGCTGGCGCTCGCGGGCCTGCTGTTCGGACGCCTGTCGCTGGCGTTCCAGTACAACCCCGCCCTGAATACCGGCATCCTGGTCGTGCTGCTGATCGGCATCGCCTACACGTTCTGGCAGGTCATCCGCCTCTTCCGCGAAATCGAGTGGCTGGAACGGTTCCGCGCCGGCCAGCCCGCGGGCGACGCCAGCCCGCGCCTGCTCGCACCGATGGCGGCCATGCTCGGCGAGCGGCGCGGGCGCTTCAGCCTGTCGGCCCTGTCGCTCCGGTCGCTGCTCGACGGGCTGCAGGCGCGGCTCATGGAATCGCACGAGCTCTCGCGCTATTTCATCGGGCTCCTGGTGTTCCTCGGCCTGCTCGGCACGTTCTGGGGTCTGCTCGGCACCATCAATGCCGTCGCCCAGGCGATCGGCGGCATTTCGCTCGGCGGCGGCGGCGATGTCGGCGCGATGTTCGACCAGCTCAAGAGCAACCTGCAGGGTCCGCTCACCGGCATGGGCACGGCCTTCAGCTCGTCGCTGTTCGGTCTCGCGGGATCGTTGCTGGTCGGCTTCCTCGAATTGCAGGCGAGCCAGGCGCAGAACCGGTTTTTCAACGACGTCGAAGACTGGCTTTCCGGACAGACGCGCCTGTCGTCGGGCGGCCCGGTCACCGACGGCGAACAGTCCGTCCCGGTCTATATCCAGGCGCTGCTCGAACAGACCGCGGAGAGCCTCGACAACCTCCAGCGCACGATGCAGCACGCCGAGGAGGGCCGCGTGCAGGGCAACCAGCGCCTGCAGCTTCTCGTCGAGCGGCTGACGCTGATGACCGACCAGATGCGCACCGAGCAGCAGCTCATGATCAAGATGGCCGAAAGCCAGAATGCCCTGCAGGGTCTGCTGCAACGCATGAACGATCAGCTCGCCTCGGGCTCGACCGGCATCGACGAGGCGAGCCGCCAGCATCTGCGCAATCTTGACATCCAGCTCGGCCGTCTGGTCGACGAATCCGCCTCCGGCCGGCAGTACGCGGTGCACGAGCTGAAAAGCGAGATCAAGCTCCTGACACGGACGATCGCGGCCATCGCCGAGGGCGAGACGCCGCAGGTGCGCTGACGCCATGCCAATGGCGACCCGCGCCATGCGCCGCGGCTTCGACATCTGGCCGGGCTATGTCGACGTTCTCAGCACGCTTTTGATGGTCATCATCTTCGTGCTGATGGTTTTCGTTGTCGCCCAGTTCTTCCTGACCGATGCCCTCTCCGGCCGCGACCGTGCGCTCGACCGGCTCAACCAGCGCATCTCGGAACTCTCGGAGCTGCTGGCGCTCGAACGGTCCTCGAACGACGAGCTTCGCCTCAACCTCGCCGAATTGTCCGCCGAACTGCAGGCTTCGATCGGACAGCGCGACAGTCTGCAGGCCCAGATCGCCGGCCTCGACGAGGCCCGGCGCGCCGAGGTCGCCAAGCTGCTCGCCGACATCGCCGCCCTCGAAAGCCTGCGCGACGAGCTCGCCGAGAAGCTGCTGGCTTCCGAGGACGATGCGGCGCGCCGGCTGTCGGCGCAGGAACAGCTCACCGAAGAGGCCCAGCGCGAGGTCGAGTTGCTGAACCGCCAGCTTCTGGCGCTGCGCCAGCAGCTCGCCCGGCTCGCGGTCGCGCTCGAAGCCTCGGAGGCGAAGGCGGAAGAGCAGGAAATCCAGATCGTCGATCTCGGCAACCGGCTCAATGCCGCGCTTGCCGGCAAGGTCGAGGAACTGGCGCGCTATCGCTCGGAGTTTTTCGGCCGCCTGCGCGAAATTCTCGGCGAGCGCGAAGACATCGCGATCGTCGGCGACCGGTTCGTGTTCAAGGCGGACGTCCTTTTCGACACCGCCTCAGCCGAGTTGAACCTCGATGGCCGCGGGCAGGTTGCGCGCATCGCCGCCGCCCTGATGCAGATTTCGAACGAGATCCCGGCCGAGATCGACTGGGTGCTGCGCGTCGACGGGCACACCGACCGCCGGCCGATCCGCTCGCCGCAATATGCGTCGAACTGGGAACTCTCGACCGCGCGCGCGATCGCGGTCGTCCGGTACATGATCGAGCAGGGACTGCCGCCGGAGCGGCTGGCCGCCGGCGGCTTCGGGGAGTATCAGCCGCTCGATGCCGCCGACACCGAGGAAGCCTACCGGATCAACCGCCGCATCGAGCTGCGCCTCGATCAGCGCTGAGCGGACCGCGCGACGGGCCGCGCATTCAGGCCGGCAGAAGATACGCGCTGGCGGCGTTCCAGCCGATCCGGATCGGCCCCCCTGGCGTCAATTCCAGGCCGACCGTCTCGCGTTGCGGCTTTTGTACCCGGAACTCGACGCCCTGCACCGCTTCGCAGAACAGCGTCACGACCGATCCGACGAACTGCTCGCTGACCAGCGTTGCCTGTACGACATTCTCGGCGGCGGCTCCGCCGATTCCGATGCTGTCGGCGCTCACGACATAGTCGATGTCATCGCCGACCGCGACCGCCCGGCCGGCGGGCACCGCGGCGGTCAGCTTTCCGGCCGGCGTCGATACCGAAACCCTGCCGTCGGCGACGGCTTCGATGCGGCCGCGCAGGATGTTGTTGGTGCCGACGAAGCCCGCCACGAACCGGTTGGCCGGGCTGCGGTAGACGTCCCTGGCCGAACCGGCCTGCTCGATGCGGCCATGATTCATGATCACGACCCGGCTCGCCATCGCAAAGGCTTCCGACTGGCTGTGCGTCACGTAAAAAAAAGTGATGCCGAGTTCGCGGTGCAGCCGCGTCAGCTCGCCCTGCATGCGCACCACCAGATGCGCATCGAGTGCGCTCATCGGCTCGTCGAGCAGCAGGATTTCCGGCTCCGTCACCAGCGCGCGGGCAAGCGCAACGCGTTGCCGCTGGCCGCCCGAGAGCGTCGCGACGTTGCGCAGCGAGAATTCGGCGATCCCCAGCCGCTCCAGCCAGTGCATGGCACGTTTCCGGCGTTCCTCGGCGGAAATGCCGCGCATCTTGAGCCCGAACTCGACGTTCTTCAGCACGGTCAGGAACGGGAACAGCGCAAGGCTCTGCCAGACCAGCGGCGTATCGCGCTCCCACGGCTTGACATGGTTCATCAGCCGGTTGCGCAGGCGGATTTCGCCCGAGCTCGGCACTTCGAGCCCGGCGATCATGCGCAGCGTCGTGGTCTTGCCGCAGCCGCTCGGACCCATGATGGCGACGAACTCGCCCTGTTCGATCGAAAGGTCGATGCCGCGCACGGCCTCGGTATCGCCGTAGCGCTTGGTCAGCCGGGTGAGCGTCAGCAAGGGTTCGGGCATGGCGGACACTTTCCGGCGATCAGGCGTCGGCGCCGGCCAGCCTGGCGCGCGCTGGATTGCGGACGATCAGCGCCACCTGAGCGAGGATGACCAGCGCCATGGTAACGGAAAAGACGATGGAGCCGATGGCATTGATGCGCGGGCTGACCTGGCCCTGGAACATTGCGAGGATGCGAACCGGCAGCGTCTCGGCGAAGCCCGAGACGAAAAAGGCGATGGCGAATTCGTCGAACGAAACCGCCATGGTGATGAACAGCGCCGACAGGATTGCCGGCAGCGTGAAGGGCAGGATTATTTCGCGCATCGCGCGCCACTCGCTGGCGCCGAGGTTCCACGCCGCCGCTTCAAGGCTCTCATCCATCTGCGAAAGCCGGAGCCGGACCAGCGCCATCGCAAAGGGCGTGCAGAGCACGACATGGCTCAGGATCACCGAATGGAGCTGGCCGAACAGCCCGACCTGCGAAAGGAAGACCAGCATCGCAAGGCCGAGGATCACGACCGGAATGGTCGGCGGCAGCAGCGCCAGCGCGAGATAGAAATTCTTGCCGAAGAACCGATAGCGATAGTCGGTGTAGGCCGCGCCGAACCCGAGAAGGGTCGAGATCAGGGCCACGCACATGCCGACGATCACCGTGCGCTGCAACGCCGGCCAGAGCGTCGGATCGCCCCAGATGTCCTCGTACCATCTGGTCGTGAACTCGGCGAGCGGCAGCGTCGGGAACCGGTCCGAATTGAACGAGACGATGAAACTCACGACGATCGGCGCGAATATGAACGCGAATACGAACGCCGCGTAGCACCAGAGCAGGAAGGTGACGAGCCGGCCGCCGTTCATGTCCGCCGTCCGGTCTTGCCGTAAGCGAAGATCAGTGCCGCGAAGCACACCGCCAGCAGCGTCAGCGACATCACGACCGCGATCACCGAGGCTTCCGGCCAGTTGGCGCCCGATTTCACGACGTCGACGATCAGGATGCTCATGGTCGGCGGCTTGCTGCCGCCGAGCAGCGTTGGGCTGACATAGTCGCCGAAGGAAAGGATGAAGGCGAAGGTCGCGGCCAGCACGAGGCCGATTTTCGCGGCGGGAACGATCACCTGGAAGACCGTACGCACGGCGCCGCACCGCAGGTTGTGCGCCGCCTCGATCAGGTTGCGATCGACATAGGCGAGGCTGAAGAGCTGGAGCAGGATCACCAGCGGCAGCACCAGCGTCAGGTAGCCGACGATCGTGCCGAACAGATTGTTCACCATGCTGAAGGGCCCGAGCCCGACAAAGCCGAGCGCGGCGTTGACCATGCCGTCGCCGGTCAGGATCACCTTCCAGGTGTATGTCCGCACGAGATAGCTGGTGAAGAACGGCGTGATCAGCAGGAACACCGCCAGCCAGCGGATGTTCGGCCGCGCCTTGAATGCCAGCAGATAGGCGCAGGGAAACGCCATCACGCTCGCGATCCCGGCCGCGAGCATGCCGTAGAGGAACGTGCGCAGGTAGATGTCCCGGAAATAGCCCGCCGACAGCAGCTTGGACCAGTTGGCGAGGCTGAGGTCGGGCGTCGGCCGGAAATTGACGACCAGCCAGAAGGTCATCAGGACCATGAAGACGAGCGGCGTCGCGAACAGCACGAGCTGCCAGACGAGGGCCGGCAGTCCCATGGTCAGGCCGAACAGCGTCGGGCCGCGACCGCGCGCGGCGGCTCGCGCACCCGAACCCGGCGCGCCGGCAGCATCGTGCGATGCGCTGGCACTGGCTGGCATGGAAGGCCTCCCTGCCCCTCTCCGACGCCCGGCTTTCGGCGTTGTCTTCCGCCGCTCGGACCCGACGACCGATGCCGGGCGGCATCCTAACCCGAAACGCCGACGACCGGGCCACCCCCTCCCGCAGGCGGGAGAGGATGGCACCGGATGGTCTCGGGATCCGAACGACGCTTAGAGGTTCTTGAACTCGGTGAACGCGTCGTTCCACTCGGTCAGGGTCTGCTGCTTCGGCAGATCGCGGATGAAGATCTTGCCTTGGGCATACTCGTCCATGACGTTGGGCTGATCGAGCTGATGGCGCAGCAACGCCGCCCAGTCCGGATGCTCGTCGTTGAGCAGCGTCCAGGCCGCCTTGTTCGGGATCGAGCCGGAATAGGCCGGCTTGATCGCGACGCGCACCTGGCCCTCGGGCGATGCCATGTACTGCAGGAACAGCTTGGCAAGGTCCTTCTTCCCGCTCGCCGTCGCGATGCCCATAGCCTCCGACCACTGCAGCCCGCCTTCTTCCGGCACGATGTCGTCTACCGGCACGCCGTCCTTCTTGAGCAGCAGCGTCAGCCACGCACCGGTGCCCGGCATGATCCAGGCTTCGGCCTGCGACAGCATCGAGAAGGACTGCGCGAACGCGCCGATACCCACCACCTGCGGCTTCAGGCTGAACAGGGTTTCCTTGAGCTCGGTGAAGGCCGCCGCGTCGATATCGTAGGGCGGACGGTTGCCGTCATAGAGGCTGAGGCAGAGCATCGGCGGCAGGTACCAGTCGTACATGCCGACGCGGCCCGTGACCTTCGGATCCCACATGATCGAGTAGGACTTCATCTCGTCGCGCGACATCTTCTCGGCATTGTAGGTCATGCCGAGATAACCGAAGCTCGTCATCACGGCATACATGGCGCCGCCCTGCCACAGTCCGGGGAATTGCTGAAACTCCGGCCAGAAATCCGAGATGCTGTAATCGGCCGGGTCGAGCGGATCGAGATGACCCGCCTCGTACACCATTTGCACGTACTCGGCATCGCTCAGTACCAGGTCGAAGGTGCCGGGCGGTGACGAGTTGAGCAGCGCGAGCATCTGGTCGCCGCCGGTATACTCCTTGCCGACAACCTTGACGCCGTTCGCTTCCTCGAAAGGCCCGACCACTTCCGGATCGGTGTAGCCCGGCCAGCTCAGGACGGTGAGCACTTCCTCGGCGCGCCCCGACTTCGGCAGCATGGACGCCGCCGCGACGGCACTCGCCGCGGTTGCCGCGCCTTTGAGCATCCTGCGGCGGGACATATGGCCCGCAATCATGCCCGGTGACATTCCGCGTAACATCGTTTCAATCCTCCCAGATTCTTCTTGTCGATGGCGCCCTCGGAAAACCCGCAGCCTCCCATCGCGCAACAGCAGCCTTGGCCGGCTGCTGCAGCGGTGCGGCCGATTATAACGTTAACCGGGCGATTGAACAGACGAGCCGGACGGCGCGGACGGTCGCTATCCTGATGCGTTGACGGCCTTGTCGGCCGACGCTTAGCGATGCGCCGCTGCCGGTGCGGGCGCGGCGTCCTGGTCGAACTGCAGCGCCGCCAGTCGCCGATAGAGTCCGTCCTCCCGCATCAATGTCTCGTGAGTGCCCGTCGCGACGACCTTGCCATGGTCGAGCACCACGATCCGCTGGGCCTTGAGCACCGTTGCGAGCCGGTGCGCGATCACGAGCGTGGTTCGATCCCGCATCAAGGCATCGAGCGCCTGCTGCACCGCGCGCTCGCTCTCGGCGTCGAGCGCGCTGGTCGCCTCGTCGAGCAACAGAACCGCGGGATTGCGCAGCACCGCGCGCGCGATCGCAATGCGCTGGCGCTGGCCGCCGGAGAGCCGCACGCCGCGCTCGCCGAGCGCGGTTGCGAAGCCCTGCGGCAGCTTCTCGATGAACTCGGTCGCATGCGCCGCCCGCGCCGCCGCCTCGATATCGGCCATCGCGGCCTCCGGCCGGCCGTAACGGATATTCGCCGCCACATCGCCGGAAAAGATCGCCGGTTCCTGCGCGACGAACCCGATACGGGCTCGCACGTCGGCAGGGTCGGCCTGCCGAAGATCGACGCCGTCGAGCGCGATGCGGCCTTCGTCGGGATCGTAGAAGCGCAGCAGCAGCTGGAAGATCGTCGTCTTGCCGGCGCCGGACGGTCCCACGATGGCGACGCGTTCGCCGGGAGCGACCGCGATATCGACCCCATCGAGCGCCGGCCGCTCGGGCCGCGTCGGATAGTGAAAGCGCACCCTTTCAAATCGGACGTCGCCGCGCGGCGGCTCCGGAAGCGCAACCGGGTTCGTCGGCGCTGCGATCTGCGGTTCGGTCGCGAGCAGCTCCTGCAGCCGCTCCATGGCGCCGGCGGCCCGCTGCAGGTCGGAATAGACCTCGCTGACGGCGCCCGCCGCCAGGGCAACCACGAACGCGTAGAACACGAAAGCCGAGAGGTCTCCCGGGCTGATGCGGCCCGCGAGCATGTCGTGCCCGCCGATCCACAGCACGATCGAAAGCGCGCCGAACACCAGCAGGATCACGATGGCCGTCAGCATCGCGCGCGCCCTCGTGCGATCGATCGCCGCGGTCAGCGCCGCCTTCAGATAGGAACCGAACTGCCGGCGATCGTGCGGCTCGTGGTTGAAGGCCTGCACGGTACGGATCTCGCGCAGAATTTCGTCGGCCTCGGCGCTGACATCGGCAACGCGGTCCTGCGCATCGCGCGACAGGCGCCGTACCTTGCGCCCGTAGGTCAGGATCGGCACCAGCACCAGCGGCACGACCAGAAAGACGAAGCCCGTCAGCTTCCAGCTCGTCACCAGCAGCATGATCGTGCCGCCGATGAGCAGCAGCAGGTTGCGCAGCGCGATCGAGATGGTCGATCCGACCACGAGTTGCAGCAGGGTGGTATCTGTCGTGATGCGCGACAGCACCTCGCCGGTGCGCGTCAGTTCGAAGAAAGCCGGCGAGAGCCGGATGACGCGATCGAAGACCGCGCGGCGCAGGTCGGTGACGACGTTTTCGCCGATCCACGTCACCAGGAAGTAGCGCGCATAGGTCGCAAGCGCGAGCAGCACCGCAACGCCGAAGAGGATGATTGCGGCGCGGTCGAGTTCCGCCGCATCGCCGGCCGAAAGACCGTGATCGACCAGGTCGCGAACGCCCTGCCCGAGCGCCAGCACGGTGCCCGCCGCGACCATCAGCGCGATCAGCGCGCCGACGATCGCCAGCCGGTAGCGTTTCAGGAACGGCAGCAGCAGGCGCAACTGGCCGATGTCCCGGGTCTTGCCGCGGTCGGGTGCGTAGACGGCGAGCGGTTGTCTCATCGTCGCTCAGTCGAGCGCGAGCGGGAGGCCGAGTTCGCCGCCCAGCAGCGCATCGAGCCGCTCGCTGCCGCGCGTCGATACCCAGGCCTCGCCGCGGCGCTCGAAATGCCAGGCGCCGCTCCGGGGCGAGGAGACCCAGATCTGCCGGTTGGGCGTGTGCCGGTTGATCACGTACCTGCTCCCGTCGTCGAGCTCGATCGTCAGGATGCCGCCCTCGAAATCGACCTCGGCGCCGTCGAGCCCGGCTTCGAGCGCATCGAACAGCGTCTCGAGCGTGCGGCCGGCCAGTCGTTCGAAGCTGCTCTCGTCCATCGAGTTCGTCGTCTCGCGAGTTTGCGTCCGTGGCGGCCGATGACGCGGGCGGGCGGCCGCGCCGCCGCCGCATGTTGCGGTCCGGCCCGCATCCGGGCCGGCGCTATCCCTATTCGCCCCTCCGCCGGGTGGCAAGGCGCGCCGACCGGATCAAAACCCTGAAATCCGCGGATTTCTCCCGCGATCTTCGGTTCCGGCGCGGAATCCGGGAACCGGCCGGACCGGCTGCCGGGCGAAGCCGGGACCGGCGGCGCCCGCCGGGTTGCGCCCCGGGGAGGGCTTCGTTATAACGCCCGCCTCGCGCGCCCGGGCCCCGTCCGGCGTGCCGCGAAGCGCCGGAGCGAGCGGTCGGACGATGAAGAAAGACATCCACCCCAATTATCACGAAATCACGGTCATCATGACCGACGGCAGCGAGTTCAAGACCCGTTCGACCTACGGCAAGCCGGGCGAGACGCTGCGCCTCGACATCGACCCGAAGTCGCACCCGGCCTGGACCGGCGTGCATCGTTTGGTCGACAGCGGCGGCCAGCTCGCCAAGTTCAACAAGCGTTTCAAGAATCTCGGCCTCAAGAGCTGAGCACAGGGTACCGGAGGTTTCATGTCGCGAAGCCGCCGCCGGTACCCCCCGGCGGCGGTTTTGCATTTGGGGCGCCCGCACGAGCATCCAAGCCACCACCCGGTGTTTGCCCGCCGCCGAACATAAAGCAGCGACCTGCGGTCGCGCGGCGGTTTTGCATTT
>Ga0187892_10003304_pt1 | contig 29688 bp, 31 predicted proteins | sample MA1701073metaG_FD_139345 | JGI IMG/M metagenome (GOLD analysis project Ga0187892, IMG submission 139345) | Bio-ooze microbial communities from a basaltic lava cave in the Kipuka Kanohina Cave System on the Island of Hawaii, USA - MA170107-3 metaG ... | reverse complement strand
TTCCGGCGAAATCTCTTTTTGCTCATGAACTTGAAGGCCAGCACTATGTGGCGTTCAGGATAGATTCCAAACATGTTGCGAACAACCATGCAGCGCATCAGCTGATCCTGTGGCACGTACAGTATGTCGCTTGTGCCGGACTTTGCCTCTATGGTAAGGAGGATGCCGTGAGCATTGTTGACGGCGACAATGTCCGGCAGCCCGGTGCTGCTGCCGCCAAGCCTGCGCGCGGCCCAAGAACCCCTGCTGAGCTTCTGGACCAGAGTATGTTCAAAGTTGTAGCCCCTGCTGCGGCGGATGTTGCCCAATTATGCGAACGATTCTACAAGCCACTCCTTTAAAGTTTCTCGGGAAATGGGCTTTGTCAAATAAGTCGCAAGTGTTAAAGACTTTCTTAACGAACTATTCACTTTTTCAACAATCCTGACAAATCGGTGTAGGCAGCCAAAGACTCAAAAGCAACAAAACCATCTAATACTTTCACTTGACTGACAATATTGCTATTCCCGCATTTGTCGGTCTTGCTGTTGGGATTGTGTTTATAGTGATTTTTTCGGTCTTTCTTGGTTCAGCAATTTTGCCACCTCCGACTGAACATGATGAAGCTGATGGATTTACCGTGACCCGTGGCCCGCCCCAATTTCAGCCTTGGCTTGCTCCAGCAAGTGGAGTTCCACATCTATGGATTACAGAGTTAGCGATAGATCCAAATACACGCAATAAAGCAACTTATGACAATGAGATTTGGCTTCATAGAGCGATGGATAGCAGAGGGAATCTTAAGGCGACAGACAGGATGATAGATATTGGACAGGAGATAAGAATTGGTACAGTTATCAGACTTGATGAGGCTGAGAAGGAGGAATACTTTGATTTCTACAAACAGACAAGGACTAACATATCGCTCATTCAAGTTAAGTTTGCGAATGACTTGGTAAAGTACTATGACGCAAAGTACATCGAAGTGTCTTGCTCGAACTTGGGCAAAGAAGCTTGTTGAAGCACTCGCTGCGACTTTGTTAACAGAAGCCTCACTTTCTTAACAAAAGGTGATTTCTAAACAAAGCCCGGGAAATGAGCAAGTCTTTTTATTGAAAGGAACCAACTAGATTTCAGATGACACTAAACCTTGGCAGTTCGCTTGAAGGAATAGATCAGGATCTGAAGGACATACAAGAACGCCGTGAGAACCTGATCAAGGGAACGCGGGATGTCGTAATGCTTTGCAGCAAGTCAATAATTTCGCTGCACCACAACCAGCTTGAAGATGCGAAGGGCAAAATGGGTCAGGCAAGAACGATGCTCGAAGAACTGCGGAGACATGCCGGGCAGGATCTCCACCGCTATTTGGCGGTCCCTGAACAGGAACTTGTGGAAGCAAATTCGCTTCTGGCGATAATGCAGGATCAGCCTGTCCCATCGGTGAAGGATCTGAACGTCGCCGGCGAGTCCTATCTCACGGGCCTGCTCGACTGCGTCGGTGAAATCAAGAGGCTCGTCTACGACAGAATGCGTTCCGGAAGAGAAGCTGACGCTGAAAAGCTGTTTTCGGTGATGGAGGAGATTTATGGTGTGACGTACCCCTTTGCTGTGTACGACAACGTTGTCCCAGGACTGCGAAAAAAGCTTGACGTGGCAAGAATGCTCATCGAGGACATCCGGGCTGTCGTCACCGAAGAAAACAGGAGAAAGGCCATGATAGACGCGGTAGGAGAAATCGAAAAAAAGCTCTCCTCGGGTAACAATCGGCCTTGATCTTAGGGAGCATGAAACCCGTAATTACTGATGGATTGTTCACTGGAAATCTTTAATTCACGTTCCAGGCATCTAGGATCTGCATGCCTCCGCTTGCTCCAGCCATCATGAATATTGCCGGCTCCGAGTGGATAATAATAATACTAGTTGCCGTAGTCCTATTGTTTGGCACAAAAAAGCTCCCCCAGGTATCACGAAGCATAGGCAGGGCTGTTGGCGAGTACGAAAAAGCAAAAGAGCTGTTCCGGAAGGAAATGGAAGAGGCCTCGGAACCGATAAGAAGTGTAACCAACCTGCCACGGATAACTGGGCCGGTCGCCACAGAGCGGGAAAAGCTGGAGACGATGGCAGAGTCCCTTGGAATAGAGGATCATGCGGGCCTCACTGACGACGAACTTCGATCTCTCATATCGAAAAGGACCGCCCGATAGGCTTTGCTTAAATAGTGCCGATCAGAGGCTCTTGCCCTCGACTGTACATAAAACTTATAACATTAGCTCTTGCTGAACTCGGTGATGCTACAAATGGATAAAAGCTCTACCGCAACGACGATAAATCCATTCGAAGTTGCACTGAAACAGCTTGACGAAGCGGCAAAGCTGATAAAACTAGATAAAGGCTTACATCAGGTTTTAGCAAACCCAAAGCGCGTACTTACAGTTTCACTGCCGGTAAAGATGGACACAGGCGAAATTCATGTTTTCACTGGATTTCGTTCGCAGCATAACGATGCGCGGGGGCCATACAAGGGCGGAATCAGGTACCATCCTCAGGTGACCATCGACGAAGTAAAGGCCCTTTCGATGTGGATGACTTGGAAATGCGCCGTGGCCGACATCCCCTATGGAGGCGGCAAGGGCGGAATAATCTGCAATCCAAAGGAAATGTCGGACGGCGAGCTGGAACGCATGACTCGGCGTTACGCGTACGCAATAGCTGACATTATCGGTCCGCACACTGACATACCCGCTCCTGACGTTTACACGGGAGGCAAGGAGATGGCCTGGATAATGGATACGTACTCTGCACTCAAAGGCAACTATGTTCAGCCAGAACTCATTACGGGCAAGCCACTCGCAATAGGTGGCTCTCTTGGCAGAAACGAAGCCACAGGGAGAGGGCTTTCATTCACTGTAAGAGAAGCGGTAAAGAAGATGAAAATAAACATAAAGACTGCAACTGTGGCGGTCCAGGGATTTGGAAATGCTGGACAGTTCTCCTCGCAGCTGGTGCAGGAACAGGGCGCAAAAGTAATCGCCGCATCAGATTCCAAAGGTGGCGTATACAACAAAAACGGCATCGACATTATTTCTTTGAGAAAGCACAAAGAAAAGACAGGGTCTGTCGTAGGATTTCCGGGCGCAAAGTCCATCAGCAATGAGGAAGTTCTTGAAACAGACTGCACAATCCTGATACCCGCTGCGCTTGAAAACCAGATAACAAGCAAGAATGCAGGAAGAGTCAAGGCTAAGATCGTCGCAGAGGCGGCAAATGGTCCGACCACGCCTGAAGCAGACGACGTGCTGTACAGGAACAAGACGCTGGTGATTCCTGACATACTAGCAAACGGGGGAGGAGTCACCGTTTCTTATTTCGAGTGGCTGCAAAACCTGAGGAGACAGTACTGGTCAGAGAAAGAGGTCAACGAAATGTTGGATACCAGCATCACGAAGGCATTCCTTGCCGTCTATGACACGCACGAAGAATACGGAGTGAACATGCGCAAGGCCAGTACATTACTGGCTGTCAACAGGGTAGTCGAAGCCGTAAAGATAAGAGGACTCTGGCCGTAAGAGTCCCTTTGTTTTTCTTGGAAAATTCTACAGCCTAAGCTGACCTCTGAAGCGATAAAAGAAGATACTTACTCTGTGCTAAACGAGTGTCCGCACGAGCAGCTCTTTGTCACGTTGGGGTTGTTTATCTTGAAGCCGGAGCCCATCAGGCTTTCGATGTAGTCAATATTCGCGCCTCTGAGGTACCTCTGGCTGTAGCTGTCAAGAAGCAACTTTACTCCGTTCTGTTCAATGACTCTGTCATCTTCATCGGCCTTTTCTTCAAAGCCCATTCCGTATGACAGGCCCGCGCAACCGCCGCCTGAAACGTATACCCTCAGGTATAGGCTGTTGTTGCCCTCCTGCTTCATGAACTCGGCGACCTTCTCGGCCGCCTTTGGAGTTATCGTTACTGCCTGACTCTGTTGAGCACTTTCCATACAGTCTTTTTTTGTAATTTTGCTATAATAACCTTTTCCCCTTTTTAATGGGTTACTTCAGTGGTTGCGGCCTCTTTTGACTGCTCCGCCTTCTTTTGCTCCGCAGGGGGAGCTGGCTGCTGATATTTCTCAACAAACCTCACGTTCTTCACTCCGGGGACGAACTTGAAAATGTCATTCGAGATAGCGCGCTTTATGATCTGCAGCCCCTCTGCAAGATATGTCTCTTCCGGCAGTTCGATTTCCAGATCAGGAGTTGTCAGCGTCAATTTGACCTTGCTATCGTCGAGTCCTAGTCTTCTCCTTATAAGGCCGCGAACCTTTTCGTCGTCGGTGTCAAGTTTCTTGATGATGTTGACGTCGTAAAAAAGGGTCTTGCCCGCGAACCTGTGATTAAAGTCCACCTGAATCCTGCCAGAACCTACGTATCGAATTATTCCAGTCCTGTCTTCCACTTCAATAACATCTCCGACGGATACCTCGTCTGCCTTGTCGCCCAGCTTGCGCTGCGGGATCATCCTGACCTTGCCTGGATCACGATCGCCAAATCCCTTGTCCGGCGTAACTTCCACATTCATCTTGTCGCCAACGTTGGCGTTTGCAAGGGCCTCATCAAGACCTTTTAGTACCCAGCTTTCACCAACTGAAACCAGGCGTGGTTCATACTTGCGAGTGGGATCATAGGATTCAGTCTTTTTCGCCTCCTCCTCCCGGGTCGTCTCGAAAACTTCGTTGGTATCCTTAACTTTAGCAGTATAATCCACGAGTACAAGAGAACCCTTTTCTAATGGCATGGAATTTCGCTATCGTTCCACCATATATTAAGCTTGATAGATGTTTGAAAAAAGTTAATTCAGCGCTTTCAAGCGGTCGATCGCAACATTGGGAGCTTCCGGATTAGTCTTTATTCCGAGAATGTTCATCGCTGACGCAACTGACGAGATCGTCCTCATCACGTGGTAACGGCCCACTTCGCCCATCGAGCCGACCCTGAAGACCTTGCCCTTGAGATCACCAAAGCCGCCGGCAACCAGCACCCTGAATTCACTTGAAAGCAGGCCGCGGAATTTCTTGTCATCCATTCCAGGCAAGTAGTTGACCGCGATTATCACGCTGCTCCTTGCATCCGGTTTTGCAAACGGAGTCAGGCCAAGCGCGCTCAGACCAGAGTAAAAGGCATCTGCACATATTTTGTGTCGCCTTATTCTGTTCTCCATCCCTTCTTCGAGCACCATGTCCAGTGCCTCCCTGAATGCATAGTATAGCGGCAGCGCCGGCGTAAACGGCGTTTCAAAGTGCTCCTCGTAGTACTTGAAGTAGCGCTTCAAGTTGAGATACTGAGTCGGGGGAGGATTCTCTTGCATGTACTTTTTTGCCCTCTTGCTTATCGATATCGGCGCGACGCCGGGCGGAGCCGCGAGCGCTTTCTGCGAGGCCGTCAGGCAGATATCGATATTCCATTTGTCCACCGGGAGCTCGTCGCCTCCTAGGATCGAGACCGAGTCAGCGATAAAGAACGCCCCCTTCCTTGAGGCCAGCTCGCCCAACCTGTCCATGTACCTTATCGTGGTGCCAGTTGATGTTTCATTGTAGACCGCGTATATTGCCTTGATATCCTTGTGATCATCAAATGCCTGCTCGAACTTTTCATATGGAGGGTTTTCGCCGGGCGGGGCGTTTATCCTGATCGCTTGGCCTCCCCAGCTGTCGATAAGATCGGCAAGACGTGTACTGAATTCACCGTTGACCGGAATTACTGCCTTGTCTCCCTTCTTGATGAGGTTCACAACCGAAGCCTCGACGGCGCCCGTACCAGAAGTCGTAAGGAGAACAATGTCATTGGATGTCATGAAGACCTTCTGTGTTCTTTCAACTATTGACTTGTATAACTCGCGAAAATCCTCGCTTCTGTGGTTTATCACAGGCGCGAGCATTGCGTTCATCACTCTATTTGGTACGTTAGTTGGACCGGGAAGCATAACAAGATATTCCATGCTGTAATCTTGTGAAAGGCGGGCGCGCAGCCTTATTTAAATTGATTTACAAAGTGACGAAAGATGCGAACATGCACTCGCCTGGTTTCTGCGGGATCGGTGCCATAACAAAGTAAACGCGGATATCACTACATGCGCGCCTCGAAAGGGTGCGAATATTTAATTACACTCTATGGTGAAAGCCTCCCTGTCAATGATGAAGGATCGCCGCTCTTCCATCTTGCGTCATGCCAAAGATGCAGGCTGCAGCGCCGTTGCGGCTTTTGAGCCGGAAAACGTCTTTTACCTCACAGGATTTTGGGGGGAGGCAATAGCCATCTGTACAGAGAACGGGACAAAGCTGATAGCTCCAAAGCTCGAATACTCTCGGGCAGAAAAGGCATCGATCGAATGCGAAGTCGTTTCTACGGAAAGGGGAAGCGAGCTCATTTCCATGTTTGCCACAGAGATTAGCGGCCACAAGTCGTGCACCGACTGCAGCGACTACTCTACCGTTGAATCAGTCCGCAAGCATGGCGGCGACATAGTAGTTGACACCGAGCCATTCTTCAAGACGAGAAGAATAAAAGACGAAGCCGAGATAAAGGTCATCTCTCGGGCAGCAAAGATCCTTGACAAGCTCTATGAGCTATGTACAGAAGAAATCAAGCCCGGACTTTCTGAACGTGATCTGCAGGCAAAGCTGGTGTACGAAGCAATGAAGATGGGCGCAAATCCACCATCATACAAATCGACTCTGAATCCTCTGATCGTAGCAGGCGGGCCCAACGGTTCTCTGCCACATGCCGAAGTGACGAGCCGCAAGTTTCGCAGAGGCGACATGATAGTGGTGGACCTCACTCTGAGGCATGGTGGTTACATAGCTGACGCCACGAGGTCTTTTGCGCTGGGCTCTGCAACGAAGCAGATGCGCCAAGTTCATGAAATAGTGCAAGAATCGCAGCTGGCAGGCCTGAAGGCGGCCACGGCGGGTGCAACGTGCGGGCAGGTCGACGCCGCATGCAGGGACCTCATCCAAGAGCGGGGCTTTGAAAAACTCTTTATTCATTCCACCGGCCACGGGATTGGGCTGGATGTCCACGAGCCGCCATGGCTTCGCATGAAAAACACCGAAGAACTAAAGCCGAACATGGCAGTGACTGTCGAGCCGGGCATATACATTGAGAACCGGTTCGGAGTTAGAATCGAAGACAGCATCATTGTCAATAACGGCCGGGCGGATGTGCTCAACAGATTCCGAAAAGACCTGATTATCATCCGCTAGAGTTTTGGGACCTGAAATCGCAAAAGTCCACAACAACGTCCAGCAACTTGCGTGCCACGGCCGCCTTGCTTTGTAAGGGTACCCGAATGACTTGTTTTTTCTTGTCAATAATCAGCACCTCGTTTTGATCAGAACCTGCGCCGGAGCCCTTTTTTCCAAGGTCGTTGGCAACAACAAGATCTGCGCCGCAATCCTGCAGCTTCTTGAACGCCCTTTCAGTCAGGACAGACCCAGACACGCCATAGTCCGCCTTAAATGCAACGAGCAGACTGTCTTTGCTCGCCTTCTTTATCCCATCGACTATTTTTCTTGTCGGCTCAAGTGCCAGCTCTGTCCTGCCCGAGTGCGTCTCGATCTTTCTCTCTGACTTTCTCACCGGAGCATAGTCTGCGACAGCAGCCGCCATCACTACAATGTCATAGCTTTGCGATGCAAGTTCAGAGCCCACTGCCGAATGCATTTCTTCAGTCGTATCGACGCGAACGACTTTTCCGTTGATGACATCTGAATCTGCACTCCCATGCCCGTAAACAAGGGTTACACTTGCGCCCATCTTTTCCGCCTCTGCTGCAATAGCGATGCCCATTTTGCCAGAGCTCGTGTTGGTAATGACCCTTATCGGGTCGATGTATTCCATGGTCCCTCCCGCAGTGACCAGAATTTTCTTTCCAGAGAGGGGCCCGCGAGAAAGAACTTTTCGAACAACTTGAAAAACCCGGGTCGGCTCTGCAACTTTTGCCTTGCCCTCTGCCATCTCTGGCTCAACAATGGTTATTCCAACGTCGCGCAACTTCTTCACGTTTTCCTGTATCAACCTGTTCTCGTGCATCGCTTCGTGCATCGCGGGTGCGATGATAATCGGGATTTTCGAGCCAAGAGCCACACTCAAGACTGAAGTGACAGACGTATCATCTATTCCATTTGCCACCTTGCCAATGGTGTTGGCAGTGCATGGATAAACCAACACCAGGTCAGACATCCCGTAATCAGCAAGCGCGATGTGTTCCAGATCTCCCGTGAGTTTTGTAACTACATTATTTCCCGTAGCCCATCTCATCATTTCAGACGTAAGAAGCAGCGACGAAGTCGATTCTGTCATGACCGCATGTACGTCGGCACCATGTCTCATCAGGAGGCGGGCCATGTCTACAGCCCTGTAGGCTGCGACACTACCTGTTATGCATAGCACCACTTTCCTTCCATAAAGTTCCGATCCGTCTGTCCCGGTAATTTCCTTGGAAGGATGTTGCCGCTTTTTCATTTCTTCTTGGATCCCTTCAGTGCCTCTCTTAATTCAGACAGTTCTTCTGGTTTCATGTGAAAAATGTTTGATTCTTCGGGAAACTTGCCGGCCTTGACCTCTTGTGAAAACCGGGATACCGCCTCCTCGATTGTTTTCGAGAGTTCCGCGTACCGCTTCACGAACCTGGGTTTGATGTCCTCATAAATGCCGAGCATATCGTGCAACACCAGGACCTGGCCGTCGCACCCGGCGCCGGAACCGATCCCAATAGTCGGAACAGCAACTCTCTTTGTTATTTCCACCGCAACTTCGCTTGCGACCATCTCAAGCACAATGCTAAATGCGCCAGCATTTTCCAGCGCCTTTGCATCCTCTATCAGCTTTTCGGCAGACGGCCTTGTTCCTCCTTGCATCCTGTAACCTTCCCACAGCGAAGCGGTCTGAGGCTTCAAGCCTATGTGGCCCATGACCGGAATCCCGGCATCTACTATCGCCCTGATAGTATTGCTAACCTCCGAGCCACCTTCCAGCTTGACCGCGTCGCAGCCTGCTTTGATGAATTGCACGGCATTTGCTACCGCAGTGGTTGGGTGCGGCTGGTAAGACCCAAAAGGCATGTCGCCTACTACCATTGCCTTCTTTGTTCCTCTTGAAACGGCACCACAAAACATGAGCATTTCGGCCATACCGACCGGCGCGGTGCTCGAATAGCCCAGCACAACCATGCCGGCACTGTCACCGACAAGCAGAACGTCGACGCCTGCCCTATCACAAATGAGAGCAGTAGAATAATCGTATGCGGTCAGGACAGCAATCTTTTCTTTGTTCTTTGCAGCCGAAATGTCTGCGACGCTGATCTTTTTCCTAGTCTCCAACTAGGTGCCCTCTCTAATCAGAGCCAACGACTGACTCAGGTTGGAGTCATTGTCGAATCCTTCAGCGATTTTCTTTATCGAGCGTTTGCCCTTCATTGAAGCTACCGAATCTACCAGGGCAGGCATAGCTCGTATCACGTTGTCTACGATGGTAACATGCGAGGCCCTGGCGGTCCTTGAAAGAGGATTCAGATCAATAGTTATCACCTTCTTGCCCACTCTTGCGAGAGCCTCAGTTCTATCTCCATCTTCAAGCGGGACAAGGACCGTATCTGCAATGAAAATGCCCTTCGGATCAACCTTTCTGCGTTCGCTCTGCAATTCGGGTATCCTTGCAGACGCCATACTCCCTACGCCGAGAACCTGCTTGGCCCCATGACGCGTGAGCTCTTTACTGATTGCGATTTCTCTTTCTTCAGTCCTGTAAAAGAGGTTCACCTCGATTCCAGCGCCTGTGGCATCCGCCAGTCGGACAACTTCTTTCGCACAGAGGGCAGCGACATTGCCATTCACGGAAATTACAGGATGCTTGGAAAGCAGAAGTATCGCGGCTGCTGCCCTGATCGCATTCCGAGCCAGTCCCGTGGTCTTTTCGCCAATAAGGTAATCATAGGCCTCGCCTCTGCCATGAGCAATGAGTCCTTCCGGGGCGACCAGCCCGCGCCTGAATCCGTCTACAAGTTTTTCTCTCGTGTAGAGGGACTTTGCGCGTGGATGATCCGGCGGTACCGTGATGCTTGGGTGCAATTGCTAGAGCACTCTTGCCCCATGAAGGTCCAGATTGCAGACGAAAAGTGTTCCGCCAAACCCTTTCAAGGCTTCCCTGGCTTCCTTGGCGCGGCTGCGAGGAACAAGGGTAAATACCGTGTGGCCAAACATCGCTACGCCCGCTTGAATTCCGATCGCGTTCAGGGAAGCGATGGGAGCCTTGCATATGCCACCTGTCAGCGACAGAGTCTCTGCGAATTCATAGGACATCTTTAGAAAGTCGTCAACGTTCCTCGTCTCTGACAGTCTCCTCAGCATGACACCTCCCTTGCCATTTATTTCATCTATTCGGCCGGTAAGAAACGACTTTGTCGAAATTGGAGCAAGGCAAAGAACAACTGCCTTGTGATCCCGCAGCTCAATCCTGTCGATAGTTCCGATACCTGGCGCGCCTGCATCTGTCCGCATTTCGAATCCTCCAGCAAACTCTGCGATGACCGTACCGAGACCCGTCTTGCAAGAGATCTCGGCATGATGGGCTATCTGGGCCGCTTGAAACTTGTTCAAGTTGGTGTGCAATGCCTCGTTAAGAGCGTAAGAAAGGCTAAGAGCTGCCGCGCCACTTGATCCTAGTCCGAATCCGATCGGTAGTCCTACATCATGATCAACGTTGACAAAACCCGGTCTAGCCGCAAGCCTCAGGTATTCTTCGAGCACCCAGCGCGATACCTCGGCATTTTCTGAAACAATCCCGTTTATCGATATCCTGTATGCCGGTTTGCTGTTATCGAATACATGTACAGTGGTTGCAACGCCCCTGTCAATGGAGAACCCAGCCCCCTTGGATCCTCTATAGAGATAGTTCCCGTGGTTTTTCGGTATCTCAAAAAATCCGGTAACGTGACCCGGGCTGAACGCCTTGGCTATGGCAACAGGCGTTGCAATCAGCGTTGAAGCCATCTTGCTACACAGGTTTATAAATTGCGCAAAATATAAAAACACCGTTTAATTAATTTAAATGGGTATAAACAATATATGGCCAGGTACGCCAGACGCCTGCAAAAAATCGGCAGCAGCATACTCATCTCGCTCCCCAGTCAGTGGATAAAGAGCAACAGCCTGCGGAAGGGAAGCATAGTGCCTGTGGACGTGAACCGCGACAACACCCTTTCGATATTTCCATCAGAGGAGGATGCTGCAGACCAGATAAAGGAAGTCACTATTCCGTATTCTCCTGCGTCAATGGACACTCTTGTCAACCAGGTTTATGGCGCCTATTTGCTTGGCTACGACCTCATACGAATCAAGGGAAGTCTCCAGATCTCATTTGACGACGCCGACCGGATAAAAAGAGCAATGCGCAAGCTGGTGGGGCTAGAGATCGTTGATGAGGATGGCCTGAACATCATAATGCAGTTCCTGCTCGACGCTAACACTCTTGATGCGGAGAAGATTCTCCGGAGGATGAGCTCGATAGTTGCGGGAATGTACCGAGACGTACTTGAAGCTCTCAAGTCCAGAGAAAATAACATACGCAGAGTGGTAACCGGAAGAGACGATGAAGTTGACAGGCAGTATTTCCTCCTGGTCCGGCTCATCAGGAGCGCGATGATGGATCAGAAACTGGCAGGCAAGTTAAACCTGAGCAACATTGACATCTTGGACTACAGGATCGCTGCAAATCACCTTGAAACTGCCGGTGACAACATCGTAGACCTTGCCGCTTCAATCCAGGATCTATCACGTACGAGGGTCGCAGACGAAGTGCACGAGGCAGGACTCTTGATTGAAAAAATGCAGGAAAAGTCGGTCGCCGCCTTTGTCAACAAGAATCGTTCAGAGTCAAACAGCGTAGTCAAGATGTACGAAGCATTCAACAAGTTAATGAACTCGGTAAAGGGAATGGCGACCACCACAGAATCCAGGAACCATCAATCAACGATTGCGGTGCTTAATCTGGTCTACTCGATGGACAACATTGCGCGCTGCTGGGTCGATGTAGCGGATCTTGTCAAACCCGTGCATTTGACCGCGCCGCTGAAAAATGCATAATTAGGTCGTTCGCCCATCGAGTACCGTGAGTAGTGATAATCGCGTCGAGAATGTTCTGGTGCTGCAGGGAGGTGGATCGCTTGGCGCGTTTGGCTGCGGCGTCTACAAGGCGCTTGTGCAGCACGGGATCAAGGTCGACATAGTATCAGGCACTTCGATAGGTGGAGTCAATGCGGCAATAATAGCTGGATGCAGGAACAACCGGCCTGAAGAAGAGTTGGAAAATTTCTGGCTCGAGCTCGCCGACCACTCTGTTGACCTGAGCATGCCGGGCACGCACTACCAGACCTCGCAGGGTAATACCAACTCTGACAGCCCTTTCAGCGACTATTATCAACAGGCTAGCAACTCTCTAAGGAATACCCTCTCGTTCTACAGCTCAGCCATATACGGAAATGACGCAATGTTTGTCCCGCGGTGGAGGGCAGGACAAGCAGCTACCGATCCCCTGTATTTCAGGCCGGATGAGTGGACCTATATATACGATCACTCGCCACTGGCAAAAACTCTTGAAAAATACATCGACTACGACAGGCTGCGGCCAGGCGGGAACGCGACAGCACGTCTAATCATTACAGCCGTGGATGTTCTCACGGCCCGGCCGCTCACTTTTGACAGTTCAAAGCAGCAGATAACCGTCAAGCACCTGCTGGGAACTTCTGGCTATCCCCTCTACGGTTTTCCCTGGGTCGAGGTGGAAGAAGGAGTGTACGCGTGGGACGGAAGCCTGTTGAGTAACACTCCGTTCAGAGAGGTAATCGACGCCGCACCCGTAGTTGACAAGAATGTGTTCATTGTGGAGAACTATCCAAAAGTCATAGCCAGGCTTCCAAAGAACATGCCCGAAGTCTACCATCGGGCCCGCGATATCATGTTCAGTGACAAGACAAGCCACAACATCAAGATGTCCAGGGTGATTACATTTTACCTTCAGTTCATTGCAGAGCTTTACGATGTGATCAAGGACAACGTCGACCATGGCAAGCTGGACAGGGCAAAGCTGGCGGGCATTGAGCGCAAGTACGAGAAAATAGTCAACAAACGCGGTGCAGAAATAAGAAAAATAGGATACATTACAAGGGAGGAAGAATATCCGTACCTCTACGAGAATACTGATTTTTCTCCAGCCGGCATAAAGAACCTCATCAAGGAAGGGGAGGAAAAGACAAAGCAGACGCTGAAGGAAATGGGACTCTAGACGATTAGCCCCTTGAAGTCTATCTGGGTCTGGATAGGATCACAGCCGGCTTTCCTTATGCTTTCAGCTATCCCTGCACTCTCCTTTTCACTTGCAGCCAAGGCGATGACTGAACCGCCGCCGCCAGCGCCAGTTATCTTGGCGCCCAGCGCGCCGGCCGCAACACAGGCTTTAACAAGGTCGTCCACCTTTTTGCTGGAGACTCCTATCTGCTGCAGCAGTCGTTGATTTTCGCTCATGAGAAGTCCCAGCCTTTCAAGCTCGCCGGATTCCAAAGCGCTGGCAGCATCCGAACAAATTTCATCTGCGTACGCCAGCAAGTCTGCAAACAGCTTTCGTTTCCTGGCCCTAAACTTTGCTACACCAACGACCAGCTCGCCGGTGTCGTGTCTGATGCCCGTGTTCCCTATAACTATCGAAAGCGATTTTCCGCTTTCTATTTTCCTGTAGCCTTCCTTCACGCCATATTGCATCAGCCCTCCAAATGTGCTGACGTAGCAGTCCGCTCCTGACGAGTTTTTGTGAATCATTCTCTCGGATTCAACCGCCCTCTTGCAGATCCACTGTCTATCATGCCGGCCCAGGAGCGATCCAACCGCGGCCACAGTTGCAACGCAGGAAGCCGCAGAAGAACCAAGACCGATTCCGTAGGGAATCTCGGAGCAAAGGTCGATCTCTATGCCGCCATCCAGATCTCGCGATCCCAATGCGCGTTTTACAGCGTAGTGGATGGGATCTATCAATGCCTTGGCCCGTCTGCCGCCGCGCAGTGCTTTAAAGACCCGGCCGCTGTACTCTCCGGCGGCCCCGATGTCTGATCTGATTGCTATCTTTTCTGCCTCTATGGTTCCAGCTGTCGCCATGATTCGCTTGTCAATTGCGGCCAGTATTGCGGGGTTACCATGGACTACAAAGTGCTCTCCGAACAGGATCACTTTTGCCGGCGCCGAGGCTGTTGCCATCATACAAACACTATTGAAGAATAACCAACAACCGCGTTCTTGTCGCCTGTCACGTCTCCGCTTGTCGCGTATCTCAGGAGCTCTCCTCTCGTGGCACCAAGACTTTTCGCTGCTATCATTATCGAGGCAATGGCTCCGTAGCCGCAAGCTGAAACGTCAAGCCTTTCAAGAACCGAGTAAAACTTGTGAACGTCAAGTGCCAGTATCGCCCTTATCAGTTCGCCGTCCTTTCTGTGCGCGTCGGGGTTGGGCTCGTAATGTGTCAGGTCAGATGATGCAATCAAGAGCGTGTCATTCCTCGCTCGTTCAGTGATTGTTTCTGCGATCGCTTTTCCGAGATCAAACGCCGTGTCGATGTCTTGCATCATCAAGATTACAGGCACGATCTGGAAATCGGATCTGCTGTACTGGAGAAATGGAAGCTGGACTTCAAGGCAGTGGTCCCTACTGTGAGAAAAGTCGTTAAAGTCGATTAGACCCGATCTCTTGGAGACTTCAAGAGAGAGTTCCGAGTTTACCCCGACACCGCCCAGGGGAGTCTCCCAGACGCCCTCCCGCATTGTAGCGACGCCCGACCCGATTCCATAGTGGTTCGGTCCCACCATTATTACATTCTGAAAATCAAAAGACGACACTTCGTAAAAGCCATTTGCGGCTACTGCTCCTGAATAGACATAGCCTGCATGGGGCGAAACAATCCCATAGATCCTTCGCCTGTTTTCGGATGGAGGAGCCCTACCTGGTCCGAATCTGGCATCGCGAAAAGAGTGATCAATAAGGGTCTGCAATTCCTTTGGGCTTTCGGGATAAAACATGCCAGCGACGGCCGGCGGTCTTTTTGTCTGCCTGCTACTGCTCAAGTGATTTCCTCGACTAACTTTGTCTCAAAGTCGTCGATAGAAGCCTTGTCCAGCATTTCGCTGTCGGACTTTATTGCGCCCTGCTTCTTTAGCACTTCTCTAGCCAAGAGCCAGTACACGGTGGCAAGGGCCTTCCGCCCGCGATTATTCGCAGGTATGATGAGATCCACCTTTGCTGTAACGTTATCGCTGTTTGCGATCGCTATTACCGGCACTCCCGCCCTTGTCGCCTCGAGGACCGCCTGCTGGTCAGCCTGAGGATCGGTCACCACGACAATTTCTGGTTCCATGTAATCCGGAAGAGATGGGTTGGTGAAGGTACCGGGCATGAACCGGCCAAGGATAGCAGTAGCTCCGGTCAGCTGACAGAATTTTTCGACCGGCGTCTTGCCATATTCACGCGCAGATGTTACGGCAACTTTGGAGATCGACGCCCTGCCAATGAACTTTGCAGCCACATCGACTCTTGCAAGAGTCTTGCTGATATCGAGAATATAGAGGCCCTCAGGATTGGCCTTGACAATAAATGAAGTCATGAATTTTGTTTTTACCGGCGTTCCGACGCGGATGCCAGTTGAAAGTATCATCTTTTCTAGATTATCGGTATCTACAACTTCGCGGCCTTCCGGGGATTCGTCAATTTCCTGATTGCCCTCAGCTCCGCTCTGACCAATGACGTCTTCTGGACTGCTCATTTCCGACCTTGTAGAGGTCAGTTCTGCCATACCATCTATTAAATCATTGCTTGGAGGCAACCGTCCCATTATTAGAATCGAATATTTCGACAATGATTCAGAAACTGCTTATTGCAGATAGGTCAGACTTGCCTATACGTTTTTGACAAACTTGTTCGTGGGATATTCCAAATGACACTCATGAATCTACACAAAATCCAATAGACTGGTCAAAGGCTCAATGAATGCTGGATGTATTGTGCACAAGACTCAAAAGATACAACTGACAACCATCATTTTGCATTGTCCCAAGCGCATCGAGAAGGGAGGCTTCGGATAACAAGTGTATTTCTATTCGCACTCCTCATGGCGATATGTGGCCAATCCGTTTTGGGCCATGGTGATGCCTTCGGAAATTCTTGCTCACTCTCCGCTACTCAACCATCTTTGGCATCACAGTTTTCAAGGGCATTGGTTGAAGCAACAGCAGGCGAGCAGTTCATCATTAGAACGATTATTTCAAACGATTGCTATAAAGATGAGCCTTATGTCGCGATTATTGAAGTTAGAAATTCCGATGGGGTAACAGAATACATTGGTTTGCAAAGCGGTGTGTTGACAGGACTAACTGGCAAGACAGAGATTGGTGTATCGTGGGTTCTACCCCATGGTGACAGCTATGAATTAAGGACTTTTACCATTAGTAGTCTTGAGAATCCGATGATTCTATCCCCGATAATGACTACTACCGTAACAATAGCAGATAATTTGGGCAGGGCCGTGATAACTATCCCTTTTGATCCAAGCCCTTCACTTCAACAATCCAACTTTCAACCAGAATTTATAAAGGTAATAATCGGTGTCAACAATACTGTCTTATGGACAAATGGAGACAATGCTTCACATAGACTGATCGGTGAACAGACAATTGTTTCGACAAAGGCGGTTGATTTTGGAAAACCAATTTTTCTGTATCCCGGCTATTCCACGCAGCACACTTTTACAGAAACCGGGTTGTATGAGTACAGGGATCAGGATAGACCCTGGATGAGGGGATTTATCCAAGTTTATCCGCACGACGCCTTGGATGCCCATCTCGACTTGAGGCTCAATGGCTTGAAGGATGTATACAAACTTGGAGATCCTATACAGTTCACATTGGATGTAAGTGGATATGAGACGGGCTGTGGCAGTCTCGAGGTCACCGTAGAAAAGCAAATGGCTCCCACAAGCGAAAACATGACCGAGCAACATCCGTTCACCTGGTCGTGGTTTGCAATCTTTGATTGTGATGTAAATCCGCCATTCATAACAATAAATGATCATTATCCAGAAGAAGGTCCAGCTCTAATTGTTCCCATAAATGGAACTGGGACATATACGGCAACGGCCAAATTCGAATCTTCGATATCCACATATTCCGAAACTAAGGACTTTTCAGTAACGTAACAACTACGTATTATTCATACCTTCAAGTAAATCATTGCTTGAGGTTAGGCGACCGCGTTATGTGAACTGAAAGACACCAAACGATAGAAACCCAGAGGTTCATTTGGCAGATGCTGTGGTTCTTAATGCGCATGTGGTGGCGGAGCGCTGCCTTTGGACAATGCTTCATTGAATGTCCCGGAAGCCTTCTCGTGGAACTCCAGGCTAGCCTGATCAACCTTGACTGCCTGCGGTGGACAGACCGATACACAGGCCATACACCATATGCAGTCATGTTCTCTGATGGGATCAGATTTATCAGTGTAATCCTTACGTCCGTCTTTCAGACTATTCTCGCCCTCTCCCGAACTAGTGGCATCTTTCATTTCCGCCGCGGGTACATCCTGCTCAGTCCGGTACCACTGGAAAACTTGAACTGGACAGGCTTCAATGCAGGCACCATCGGCGTAACAAGAATCCCAGTCCACCGCGACCATCGTCCCATGGACGCCGAGTGGAACAAGTTCCTCACCTTTTGCTTCGTATGCTTTCTTGACATCCTCATTTTCAGCAGCTTCTGCGGTTTTTCCAGGTCCCCAGACAAAGTGAAAGTGTTCTCCATCAGAATGTTTATGCTTTCCGATAACTTGATTATTCTTCGGAAATTCCGTATCTATCGGCATATTACTCATTCGCCGTTATAGTTTTAAAATCTTTCCGCTGTTTACGAAGTATCGAAACAAACGATCATGAGTCTTCTTGATTGCCCGTTTCTAGTAATTACAGCACTTGAGAACCCATATCGTCTAGACGCAAAAGGCAGGTTCATCGCATTCGTACTGGATGAACGATTCAGTCTAAGTCCAAGGTCGTCCACATAGAGAGCTCGAGCTAGTGAAAGAAACCCTAACAAGAAGCGAATACGAGGGGCACGCAGACATGCCTACTATAGCGCCACAGCTTAAGAATAGTTCATGCCGTCAGCTGAATCATACTCTGTAAGGCGAACAAGCTCGTTTAATTTCGCTACTCGTTCTCCTCCTAGCACGCCGGACTTTAACATCTTTGAACCGGTGGCGACAGCGATATGCGAAATATGCGAATCAGTAGATTCGCCCGACCTGTGCGACGTGATAATCTTGATGCTGTTCTTTGTGCATTCCTTTGCGAATTCCATCGCGTCATAAAGGCTTCCCGCCTGGTTCACCTTCAATATTGCGCCGCTGCATGCCCCATACTTCGCTGCCTTCTTTACCATGCTAGCGTTTGTGACAAGCATGTCGTCCCCCGTTACCAGTGTCTTCGGGTTCTTCTTTGTCAAGATGGCCATGCTCTCAAAGTCCTCTTCGTGCACTGGGTCCTCCGCGTAAATTAGCTTGTAGTCTCGAACGAGTCTGTTTGCAAATTCGATCTGCTCTCCAGCATCGCGTTCTATTCCCTGCCTCGAGTAGTCGTATATCTTCTTCTCTTCGTTCCAGAACGAGGAGCTCGCAAAATCTATTCCGATCGCCATCTCTTTGCCAAGCGTATATCCGCAATTGCCTACTGCCTTTTCAACGATTTCTAGCGCCTGATCGTTATTCACATTTGGAGCCCATGCACCTTCGTCGCCTCTTCCATAGGTGAAGCGATTGTCAATCGATTCTATAACCTTGCGAGTTTCGGAGTGCAGCTTGATATTCATCTCCAGCGCTTCAACGATGCCTTTGGCGCCAACTGGGCATGCAAGGATTTCCTGAATGTCGGGAGTCCCGGGGCCCGCGTGTGCCCCTCCTCCAAGAATGTTGCCAAGCGGAAACGGAAACCGATATGGCTTTCTCGGATTCAGCAGCTTGAAAAGCGGCAAGGAAAGTGCCTTTGCCGCCGAATCCACAGCAGCGATGCTAAGTGCGTAGGCAACCGATCCACCGATCTCGGAGTAGTTGTCGGTTCTGTCAATCGTTCGAAGGACATCGTATGTGGCGCGAAGGTCTTCAGCCTTCAGACCTACAAACTTTTTTGAATTTGAGTTGAGCCTGGCCAATGCTTTTTCGGGCTTGTTATCCGGAAAGCTCTGCGCCTCAAGCTTGCCTACGGACGCGCCGGAAGGGGCACATGCTCTTCCGGTGAATTTGTCGTCAGTAGTGACATCTATTTCTATGGTCTTGCTGCCTCTGCTGTTGAATACTATTCTTCCCGCCACCGAAGTAATGGTAGGCATCTTTAATGTTGCTGATTTTTACGCTATTTATTACTTTTTTGAAGCGAACCTATTCGATTTCCGATTGGATCTCGGACATGCGCTTTCTCAGTGCTTCATAGTACGGGATGATCTGATAGATAGTTTCAATGCTTGCAATGAACATCCTTCTGCAGCAGTAGCGCTTCACGTTGAGCGAATCCATCACCTTTGCTGGATCCTCTCCGGCCTTTACTCTGTTTGAATATTCCGCGTGCTTGTCGGCTATCAGATTACCGCATGTAAAACATCTGACCGGTATCAGCATTTCAGATACCGTCAGATCGTACATGGATAATAAAAACTGTGTCGCTTCACGCAATATTCAAATTAGCGCGCTGAAAGCGTGTTTATTGCGCGGGAGTCGCCCAGCATGGTCAAAGGCGTAAGACTGAGGCTCTTATCCCTTAGGGGTTCGTGGGTTCAAATCCCACCTCCCGCATTTCTCTCATACAGTCACTCATGCGTCTTTTCCGAATGACCAACGAAATTCTCGCGAACTGGATGGCTGGGAAAATGTTAACGATCCTCGTTTCGACATAAAGAATATTGCGACAGGATCTTTTCACTCATGGTCCTGGTCGTAGAACCTGCATTACCGGCGGTGGAACGCTGCGTGACATCAGTCGAATTTTTTCAAGATCTGGTAGTAGGGTGAAGTCTTGTGTCTGTCCACACACTTGCCGCAGATAGATTTCTCACCGTATTTCTTATGGCACGGGCAATCGCAGATGCTGTGAGAGGCGGACAAGCACCAGAGGGCAGCAGGAAAAGTTATTTAAACCTACGATCAACTTCGTCGAACTTTTATGTCCTGAAACGAGCACCCCGAATGAAGGACGGACTCTGGCTTAAAACATCTAGAGAAAAAACGAAGGCTCTACGCGATACTCAAAGATCGAGCTGGCATCGAATGAACCCGAGACCGCCGCGCTCTTGAAGAGCATTAGCGTCGATGAAGAGCATCACATGAAGATACTCGAGCACTTGTCGGAGCTTGTAGAATCTTCAAAATAGCGTCCGCGAGCGACGTTGATCGAAGAGTTATTTGTCACTCAGGACCTTGAGCACTTCCATGCTGTGCCCCGCCGGTTTTACCTTTCTGTAAATCTTTGCTATCTTGCCGGACTTGTCTACCAGAAAAGTCGACCTGTTGACCCCCATGTACTCCCTGCCCATAAAGCTCTTGAGACCGTACACTCCATATTTCTTTGATACTTCCTTTTCAGTGTCAGCCACCAGCGGATAGGGAATCCCCATCTTGTCCCTGAATTTTTGGTGGGATTTCTCGTCGTCAGGGCTGACGCCGACGATTTCGATTCCTACATCTCTGAACTTCTTATAGTCGCGCGTAAATTCTGTTGCTTCCATGGTACACCCGGGAGTGAAATCCTTTGGGTAAAAGTAAACAACGACACTCTTTTCGCCGCGAAGCTCTGACAGTTTCACAGATTTGCCATCCTTATCGGTCATCGTAAAATCTGGGGCAGTAACACCTTCTATTAGCTCGACCTGTTTTTCCACGTACAAAGCCGGGTTGGAGCCAAGTAAAATAGTTATCCGAATACAAAGGTGTAGAAAACAAAATTATCAGAGCTCGGGATTATCTCTATTTCATGCGCCTCTTGCTTTTCAGTCCTGACCAGGTTATGCATGAACGGCCATTCAATAGTCGCATAGCTTGTGCCGTCTTCAAGTCTCGCGTCCTTTCCTAGCTGCTCCTTTGTAAGGTAGTTCCCATCAATCTTTATTTCGATTCTTGCGGGCTTACCGTCAGAGGTGCCCATGATCCCGTGCACCCTCGTAGCAGAGTTGTAGTTCATAATGACTGCCGAACCCTGGTCCTTTCCTCCAGATGCATTCTGGACAGCTTCACGGAGCCATACCCACCTGCCGCGGAGATATACGAGGTTCACATCGTGGGAGCCCGAATCTGTCACGAAGTTTGCCGCATCCGGTCTGAGCGTCTGATTGTTACCGAAACGCCTCAGCCGTGAATAGCCTACGCAGATCTCTGGAGCAACTCCTGAAAAATGCATGCCATAGATATCGTAAATCGGATCAATCGGATTTGCCTTCTCGCGTTCTTCGGTGGGATTCTTGCCTGCTTCCTGAAGTAATTCTACTACTTGATCCTCAAAGTCTGCAATGTCTCCGTAGCCTGCATGCTCGTAGCGGATAAATCCGTCATGGTCGATCAAGATATGCTTTGGCCAGTACATGTTGCCGTAATCTTGCCAAACTTTGTTATTGGTGTCAAAGGCCACTGGCTCACTTACGTTGTAAGTCGCTAATCCCCGCCTGATATTTCGTTGGTCAGTGGCAAATTGGTACTCTGCGGAATGAGCCTGGATCACCTGCAGACCATTATTCCCGTATTTCTGCTGTAAAAGTCGCATTATGGGAATCGTGCGGAGGCAAAAGATGCACGTATATGTCCAACAATCCAGCAGGACCACCTTGCCCTTCAACCCCTTTATCGAAAGAGGTTCAGAATTGGCCCAACCTGTCACTTCTCTGAATTCCGGTGCTTGCGTAGCCGGGATGATCTCCATCCCGTCTGCAAAGGAATCGACATGATATATTTGTTAGATTGATTCCGTCGAATGCGCGCGTTGACCCTCGGAGGAAAATGGAATTTCGCAGGGGATGCTGTGCCGACCAAGTGACTGGCGTACAATCCGCAGCACGTAGCTGAATTATGGGACAATGATACGTAAACTACCAGAATATGCACAATCAGCTCATGCGTATAATACGGCAATCGTCAAATTTGGGCAAATCCTTATTTTCAAGTAGATTCTTTTGATCGAAGTCACTTGCCACAAGAGAAAATAACTTTCAAATGTCCAAACTGCTCAAACACCCTGAAAGTACCAGAGGCAAAGAACATCGTACTATACTGTTCAATGTGCGGCACGGTGATGGAATCGACCAAATGAACTACTGAGCATTTTTTGTTTCGTCTTACGAAACAAGGAAACAAAGACGCAGGGTCAGTAGACATTTAAGTTCCTTCACACGAAACTGATTGCACGAATGCAAAAGCTCAATGTGAAGGACATCTCCCCGGACTCTTCCATGTCAAAGTACTTTGAAGGCAGAGTTGAGATCAAAAAGATGATAACAGATACGCTCACCAAGGATTTCGAGACTTTTCTAGTGACGTTCCATGATGGCGCGCGCACAAAGCTGCACTATCACGAAGTGGACCAGGTGCTTATCGCCACAGAAGGATCAGGAATTGTTGTTGTAGAGACCGATGTCAGGATGGACAGCGACACCACTGCGACGATAAGAATGAACGAATCGCATACCATGTCCGAAGGAGAGTTCGTCTGCATTCCTGCGTTAAAGTGGCACTGGCATGGAGCGGCTAACGGCAGCAAGTTTTCTCACCTCCAGATCAAAAAACCAGGCAAGACAGTCTGGGCGGAATGATAAAAGACAATCTACGGGCATCCGCCAACTCGGCTACACGCAAGCCCAGAGTTACCGGTTTGATCGATGACCTTTTATCGCTGCTTTCCTCGTCCAAAGGCACCAGCTACTGCGAAGCTCGTTACCACTCTAGACTGATGACCGAGGTGATTTTTGTCAACGGAGACCTTCAGAGAGTACGTGCAGTCGAGAACGCCGGTTGCGGGATTAGAGTCCTGGTGGATGGCTGCTGGGGATTCAGCAGCACCAGCAACATGGAGCCGGGTGCGCTGCGCGAGTCTCTTGCCCAGGCAACCTCCTCTGCGCGCGTTCTTGCGCAGGTCAAGAAAAACAAGGTGAAGGGCCTTGCTGATTCCAAAATGGCAAGAGGAGAGTTCCGGCTCAAAGCCAGCGGAAATCTTCGTGATATTGACATTGAGCAAAAGATCAAGATCACAAAGGAGGCAGAGCAGGCCGCGCGAAAACATTCGAAGCTAATAAAGACCGCATCATCAACTTACCGCGAATTGCTGGACTACAAGGCAATAGTGAACAGCGATGGAGGCGAAGTAGAAATCCATGATTCAAAGCCGGAGTTTAGCGTCGTAGCAGTGGCGGGAAAAACTAGCCAGACCGCGACGGCTCATGAGGGAGTAGGCATCACGGGAGGATGGAACGACCTATTTGCTTCAAAAAGTCATCTCGATTACGGGGTTGAAGCAGCCAAGAGGGCAGAAAAGCTGTTCGCCGCTAGACATGCAAAGGGGGAAAAGACAACGATAATCCTGGACCCGGGAATGGTGGGGCTGCTCTCCCACGAAGCGATAGGTCATACCGTGGAAGCAGACTTTGTCCTCGCCGGCTCTATTGCCAGGGACAGGATCGGTGAGAAGGTGGCAAGCGAGATGGTGACTCTGGTCGACAGCGGCAATTCCGATAACGCGGATAGTGCGGCCGGCACGATTATGGTAGACGACGAGGGGGTGATTGCTGATCGGACCGTAATCATCGAAAACGGCACGCTCAGGTCATTTCTACACAACCGCGAGTCGGCAATGATCTTTGGCGTTCCGTCTACGGGCAACGCCCGCGCATTCCATTACAACGACGAGCCGCTGATTAGGATGCGAAATACCTTCTTTGAACGTGGGTCTGAAACACTCTATGAAATGATAAAGGAAACCTCGCACGGGTACCTTGCGAAGGGTGCGCGGAATGGCCAGGCAGATGCGAACGGCGAATTCATGTTTGGGGCAGAAGAGGCATTCCTTATCGAAAACGGCGAGATAAAGGAAATGTTGAGGGGAGCCAGCATTTCGGGCAACGCGTTCGAGGTCCTGAAGTCTATAGACATGGTGGGAAATAGTTTCAAGTACGACATTGGCACCGGATACTGCGGCAAGTATCAGCCCGCAAAGGTGGACGGCGGAGGGCCGCATTTACGATGTACCGCGGTGATTGGAGGTCTCCAGTAGTGCAGGATCTTCTTCGTCATGCCATCAATGATGCGGAATCTCATGGGGCACACGACGCCGAGGCATTTGCAAGTACATCAAACGAATCAGAAGTTTTCATAGAAAACAATGACATCAAGCAGTCCAAATCACAGCAGCTCCTCTCTATTGGCATCAGGGTTCTTGTAAACGGCTCGCTTGGATTTTATTCCACCAACATACTCACAAGGGATTCGATAAGAACCGCGGCGTTTATGGCTGTCAAGATAGCACGCGCAAGTCCAAAGGATAGGTTCAATTCGCTCCCGGGGAAGAGAAAGGTGCATCTCCTACGAGGCGTATATGACAGGTCCTCCGAATCATTCGGTTCATCCGATGCGGCAGCCGCAGCCGCAGAGATGCTCGAGGCAGCAAAGTCATACGACAGACGAGTGACAGTGGACAGCGGAAATTTCACGGCGGCCCGAGGTACTCAATTCCTTGCAAACTCTAATGGAATCGAGCTGAGAGAAAAACTCTCAACTTTTTCCTGGACGATAATGGGAATGGCAATCCAGAACGGCGACGTGAGCAGCTTTGATTTTCAATCAGGAGCTGCGCATTTTGCAAGGAAAATTGCGGTGCAAAAAACCGCAACAGAATTTGCCGAGGCTGTGACAGGTTCACTGGGGCCACGCAAGATCGACAGCTTTAGGGGGGAAATGCTGTTGACACCATCTGCAGCAGACGAGCTGATAGAGGAAGTCATTTCACACTCGATAAATTCGGATGCGGTGCAGAGAAGGTCAAGCCATTTTGCGGGCAAGATTGGCAAAAGGGTTTCTACTGACCTCATAACTGTGGAAGACGATGCGACAAACACCGAGGGCCTCGGCGCATCAAGTTTTGACAGAGAAGGGGTGGCGCACAGGCGGAATGTAGTGATAGAGAAGGGCGTGCTAAAGAAATTCCTCTACAACACGTATACTGCCCGAAAGGAAGGAGTCCGCACGACGGGCAATTCCGGCGGCTCTACGAGCTCACCTCCATCCGTTTCGACCACCAACCTTATTGTCAAGCCAGGCAGGTCTAGCTTTGACTCACTGGTCTCAGAAATGAAAAGGGGGATTATTATCAGCAGGTTTTCTGGAAACGTCAATCCTGTAAACGGCGATTTTTCCGGAGTCGTAAAGGGCGGCAGGCTCGTCGAAAACGGGAACGTACTATACCCGGTCAAGGAAGTGATGGTGGCCGGCAATGTCTTTGAGGCGTTAAGGAACCTGAACGGAGTTTCAAAAGAAAGAAAGGTGATCATTGACTCTATTCTGCCATACATGCGCTTTGACAACATATCGTTCACAGCAGGGTGAAATCAGATGGAAGAAAACTTTGACATTGCAGTGGTCGGTGGCGGCCCGGCGGGACTGTCCGCTGCTTACACGGCGGCCAAGTCTGGAGCCAGTGTTATCTTGCTCGAAAAGGACGAGGCTATTGCCCACAGCGTACGCACCAGTGGAGTCACGTGGGTGGACGCGATGGACAGGCTTGGAATACCCAGCAGATATTACAATCCGATAACCAATTATCGGTTCGTGTCGCCTGCGAATGACATCCTGATTTCGGGGAGCACTCCGAAATCATGCGTGCTCGATGTCAGGGGCATGTACCAGCATCTTGCGTTCCTTGCAGCCGAAGCAGGGGCCGAGATCATGGTGAGGAGCAACGTGATCAACACAATCAAGGATGGAGACAGGATTGCCGGCGTCAAGGCAAGCACACCAAAGGGCGACGTGACGTTTAGAGCTACGCTTGTAATCGACGCCAGTGGATTCAGCGCGTCGGTCGGGCGTAAGACTGGACTTGCCGTAGAATGGAAACGGTACGGAGTCGGCGCCGAATACGAGTGTTATTGCGACACGGTCGACAGAACGACTTGGGTGTTGATGGTGGGCAAGCAGTACTCTGATGCAGGATACGCATGGGTCTTTCCACTTTCCAATAACAGGGTGAGGATCGGAGTCGGGATCGGCCGGCCGGACTCTGACGCGGATCCGCTTGAAAAGCTGCACCTCTTGCTGGAAAATAGGCCAAGGCCGCTCGACTCCCTTGGCAAGATCCAGCCCGTCGAACTTCACTACGGGTCCATTCCGAATGAAGGGTCGCGGCAGAACAGCATATCTGACGGGCTGATCATGGTGGGAGATTCAGCGGGCCAGTCAAATCCCCTGGTGCTCGAAGGAATTCGATACGCCATAGAATTCGGAAGGCTTGCCGGCGAGGTTGGGGCAAAGTCGATATCCCAGGGCTCGAGCATTGAGTCACTTGCGGAATACGAAAGGACCTGGAAAAGTAGAGTAGAGAAAAAGATCGCCTCGGCGCTCCGCGTGCAGTCGCGCTGGATAGGGCTGAGCGACGATCAATGGGACAGGGAAATTGAAATCCTCCGGGACATGACTGTCGACGAATTCTTGGATTTTATCAAGGCGGATTTTACTGCAGGCAAGATGGTGAAGCTAGCGCTCCACCACCCAAAGATCGCGGCAAGACAGCTGTTTAACATGATAGTCAATAGCTAGAATTCACTCATGCTCGTTACCTTTTTATATGTTGCAAAAAGCACCAAGTCTCGCCTTGGCTGGAGAGACCGCCGCGGGATTTACTCCGATTCTCTACATGCTTGGTTTTGGTCTTTTGGCAGCCGTTCCAGCACTTGTGCTATCGAGGCTCCTTTCGCCCCGCCGGCGCTATAACCCCGTGAAATTCCTGCCAATGGAGTGTGGCCAGATGCCGACAGGAGAAGGAAGGTCCCACTTTATGATGCAGTACTATGCATACATACTAATGTTCGTGGTCTTTGACGTGATGGCTATCTTTCTATATGCCTGGGGGACCGCCCTGTTCTCCATTCCACGCGCTGCTACCCTGCCCATCATCGGGTTTTTGGCGATAATGTTTGCCGCCATGGGCTATGCACTGTACCTCGCAGGGAGGAAGGGAATCTGGTAATCATGCTAACAAGTATTAAATATCTAGACGACGAGAAATCAGTCAAGGAGGAACGGCATTGCCCATGAAGAGAGAACTCGTCAGCCCGACCACATTTAACGTTATGGTCAGCAAGCTGAGCGACATCCTCGTCAGGGCACTAGACCAGCCGCTTGGCTATGCCATAAACTGGGGCAGGATATGGTCACTATGGCCCGTGCACCTAGAGACCGCGTGCTGCAGCGTGGAATTCGGAGCCGCTTCAGGACCGAGATACGACGTCGAGAGGTTCGGAATAATCGAAGCGTTCGGATCGCTGCGCCAGTGCGACCTGGTCGTAGTTCAGGGCACAGTAACCAGAAAGATGGCGCCAAGGCTGAGGATGGTCTATGACCAAATGCCAGAACCAAAGTACGTGATAGCGATGGGTGCCTGCGCGATAACTGGCGGGCTATACATCGATTCGTACAATGTCCTCCCTGGAGTCGACGGGATCGTGCCTGTCGACGTGTATGTGCCAGGGTGCCCTCCAAGACCTGAGACCCTGATCCAAGGCACCATGCTGCTGCAGGAAAAGATCAAAAGGTCAAAGATAAAGTAGCATGAGCAGCGAGAAAAAGCAAGAAAAGCCAGCCAAGACAGCCAATTCATCTTCAAAACCTTCTACAACGGCAAAGCCTCCGGTTCCGGCCAAGCCGACAGCCCCGGCAGCCGCAAAGCCCCCTGCCCCAGCCGCGGCGCCTCCTGCAAAAAAAGAGCCAGAACCTCCAGCTTTTGAAAAGGGTCTTGCAGATCAGATCAGGAAAAAATTTGGCGAGTCAGCCCGGATACTTTACATCAGGCCGCTTCGGATCAAAGTGCAGGTGGAGCCAAAGGACATCGTGGAGGCCGCCACATTTCTACGCGACAGTATGGGCTTTGACCACGCAGAATCAGTCGCAGGAACAGACTATCCAAAGGACGGCCAGATAGAAGTTGTCTACCACCTGGGCTCTTATGCAAGAGACGACCTGGCAGCGCACGTTATCGCGCTGGCTACGAGAACAACAAGGGACGACGCCCGTCTACCAACATTAATTAACGTCTACAAAAGTGTGGAATATCACGAGCGGGAGACTTTTGAAATGCTGGGAGTTTATTTTGAGGGACACCCGAGAAACGACAGGTTCCTTCTCCCGGAAGACTGGGCAGACATTCCGCCTCTCAGGAAGGACTTTAGGATAAAGGGCAGATAGCAATGGCAAGCCTAGAAGACAAGTTCGAGGAATCAAAAAAGCTGGGGCTCCAGATTGTAAAAGAGTCAGAAGAAGACAGGCTCATGACGCTCAGCGTGGGGCCGCAGCATCCGGGCTCGGGACACTTTAGGTTCATCATAAAGGTAGACGGCGACTACATCGTATATTGCGATCCAGACCCCGGATATGTTCATCGTGGCGAAGAAAAAATGTGCGAGTACCGCAACGTGATACAGAACATCCCTCATCTAGAGCGGCCCGTGATCCACGACTCGAACAACATCACGTATTCCTACAGCCTGGCCATCGAAGAGCTCGTCGGGGTAGAAGTTCCAAGACGGGGACAGTTTATCCGCGCAATCGCGTCCGAGCTCAACCGCCAGGTCTACACTCTCTACTGGCTCGCTATCTATGGAATATTTCTAGGGCATTCTACCATGTTCATGTGGCCGGCAGGAGACAGGGAACTCTTTATCGATCTCTTGGAAGCACTTACCGGCGCAAGGGTGACTCATGCGTTCAACATCCCGGGCGGGGTCAGAAACGACATGCCCGATGGCTTTAAGGACCGGTGCATCCGCCAGGTCCGATATTTTGAGAAACGTCTGAAAGAGTACGAGGACATTTTCTACAACAACCCGTTGTTCCGCCAGAGGACCGAGCAGGTCGGCGTGCTGTCAAGAGACGACGCCGCAAAGCTGGGCGTAACGGGCTCTGTTGTGCGCGCTTCGGGCATCCCTTATGACATACGCAAAGCCGAGCCCTATGATATTTACAACGAGATCGACTTTAAGGTGCAGTACATGAAGACCGGCGACTCGTACGCAAGGTCGTATGTTCCGTTCCTTGACATGAGAGAATCGTGCCACATCATTGAGGACCTTCTCGACAAGATGCCCGAGTCAGGCGAAGTCCGGGCAAAGTTGCAGCCCAACCCCAAGGGTCCGCCGGGGGAAGCATACAGGCGGGTCGAATCGGGAAGGGGCGCTCTTGGATACTATGTCGTGAGCGACGGCACTCCAAAGCCGTACAGGGTAAAGATCTCTGTAGGCTCGTTCCGCAACATTCTCGCGCTGCCGTACCTGCTGGTGGGGCAAAAGCTGGCAGACATGCCTGCAATCTACTGGTCCCTGAACTACTGGCCCGTGGAGGCAGACAGATAATGGCGAGCT
>Ga0187892_10003303_pt1 | contig 29700 bp, 28 predicted proteins | sample MA1701073metaG_FD_139345 | JGI IMG/M metagenome (GOLD analysis project Ga0187892, IMG submission 139345) | Bio-ooze microbial communities from a basaltic lava cave in the Kipuka Kanohina Cave System on the Island of Hawaii, USA - MA170107-3 metaG ... | reverse complement strand
TGTTCGTCCATCACGCCGCGAAGCAATTCGAACTTTCCGGCAATCCGCGCTTCGTCATCCATGCCCCTATGCTACGCAACAGCATGCTACTTGTAAAGGTTATTTGCTGACGACGACTAACGGTGCGTCCTTGCGCAACCAATCCAGGGATCTCGTCGGATGTGGCTAAGAAGAGGCCCTCCGGCAACTTCTCGATGTGGAGATTAACGATCTGTTCCATGTGACGAACCTCGATGTTTTACAGTCTTGGGTGTAATTCAGAATTATGCCTTCTCGGGCGAAATGGTGACAGTTTTCGTCGGCCAGGCGCTTTCCCTTTTAGCGTTTGTCGATTAGCGCTCAGGGCGTGTTTTTTAATCTTAATCCGAGCGTACGGTGCGCGTTCCCCACGACTAGAGGCCGTCGGTTCATTAGGCAGCCAATCTACGGAAGACGGCCGGCGGCGACCATACGATTAAAGAGGATGGGAGTCGAGAGCCAGACCACGAGATCGTCGAAGTTGCAGAGCGGAGCCCCGGCATCGTTGCAAGCAGCGGGGGCGTTGGACATATACGGCCGCAAAATGAATAGAATAGGCGTGCCGGGTCTGTTCTGTTGCTCATCTGCCCCGACCGTTATACCAGCAGGAGGGGGCCACAAGGTACTACCAGACGGGTCAGTGCCGCCCCAGCCGTTGGGGCCGTGCGAAAGTACAACAGCAGGGACGTCGTTAGCGAGGGAAGGAGTGCCTGTTTGGGCTTGGACGTCGATATTGCCCGTATCGCACAGGTCCAGTTGACCGGCCGGTCCCCCTCCGCCACCCGGAGAACAAACTACAGGGGGGCCAGAACCTGAGGGAAAAGTAAACTCGCTTACAACACCATAGTGCCATAATCGTCCCCAAGCGTCAGTGGGCGAAACACCTAAAGTGGTCCACGGGAGAAAACCTTCCAACGCGTTACATGCACCCAGAGGAGGACCAAAAGGTCGGTCCTCTGTCCCCGTAATTCCGGCAGTTGCCGGATCATCCGGACAAGGTAGCCGGCTATTCGACAAAGCGAACCCCATCAGCGAGTCTTTGACATCCTCGAGCAGTTGTTCTGTCTCTTTGATTTTTTTTGCCTGGACCTGTGTTGCGACCGGCACTACCACGCTTCCTAATATGGCGGCCAGGATCACGATCGCAATCGCCAGTTCGAGGAGCGAAAATCCTGCTTGGATGCGAGTTTTCGGCTTTCGTTCTTTTTCGATTATGGCGGGCACCGTACGCTATCGCTACATACCGTGTCATTAAAGGTAGTGGTGGCCGCTCCAGCGAGAAACTGCTCATCGCCGGTCGGGATATTGCCTGAGCCGTTCAGAGAAGGGCTGGGTGGGCTGGGAAAATGCGGGTTGTTGTGGTCTTCTAAGTAATTAGCTATGTTTGCTCTGTCAGCGGCCGTGTTTCTTTGCTGTCCAGCAAGCTTGCGCTCAGCGACGACGACCAAAAATTGGCTGGCCGTTCCGCCGATCCTAAGGGGTGGGGTCCCCCCAACGGCCACGGGGGCAGAAGCGTCATCAACCGCATAAAATACCATTTCGCGCCAAGTGTCCCACCACCACCACCACCCCGGTCCGCTGCCCCACCAACGTCTTTAAAACAAACTCCGCCCACATTCGGATCAGGGTCTGTTGCCGTAGGATTCGGAGCCTCTGGTATCCGGCCAAAACGTTCTCCTGTATCTTGCGAATAAGGAGCAGTGCTTCCTCCACCGCCGAGGGCAGCCGCCCAAAAATAAGGTACGGAAAAGCTCGTGGTTAGGCACTGCCGTACTCTGTTTGCCACCCAACGGTCCATCCGCTCGTAAACGGGCGCGAAATCTCGCGGCGTAATCACCACCAACGTGTCGTTTATAACTGGATTCCTGCTAGTATCCGCCACATTAGGAGCGGACAAGAAGGTCGATGGGTTAGAAGGCAAACTTGCTCCTGCCGCAAGTCCAGAGCCGGAAGCGGGTTCTGTTCCATTGCTGTTATTAATGCTAACGGTCCCATTACTAAGAGTTTCAAGATAATTCACTGCCTGATTGATGGCCCCAGCGGAATCCGTGCTGGCGCATTGGGTTTCGCCCAAAGCGCTGCCCGGAGCACGGAACTGGGAAGGAGGTGGACCTGGCGGATCTATAGGGGGGCCTGGTGCGAACACAATCGCAATTGCCCGATCCGAACCGCTCGGATCGGCCCCGGCTACGGTATTGCCGCCGGCGTCTTTGACGACAAACTGTCCGTCTGTATCACTGGTAAGGGATACCTTTGGATTGTTTTTGTAGTTCCCGGACACTGCGTACCACAAGCATTCGCCCGCCCCGTCGCGTAAGGGTTGGAGTCTGAGGTCCTCCCACGGGAGCCAGCCGATAACGCTGACTCCGGCACTCCCGCAAGGTGTTGATTGTGACCCATCGCCGTCTTGATCTGGACAAGGAAGGAATCCTTGCGGCTGGGCATAGGGTGGTGGTATTGCGCTACCCGGATGCGTTTCTGCATACGTCAACGCATATCCAATTAACGCCGATTTGGCCTCTGCGAGCGCCCATGCTGTTACACGTTGCTATTCGTTCTGATAGGTCGTACTTGTCGCGCTATTTAGCTTATCCAAAAACAGAAAGCTGGAGACAGTAAGCAAAAAAAGCATAATTAGCAGCAACGCCGCGCCAGCCTGCTTTTTGCGGCATGACGTCGCGTCTAAGCGCAGCTCACTGCATCTGTACATCGCCGGTCAAAAAGTTGGGGCAACGAAACCAAAAAGCCAGTGCTTTCACTTTACTCGGCTTGCTTCTTGAGGGACCTGATACACATCCCCCACCCTCCCCGCCGCCGGATCGAAGGTCTGCCCTGGCCTCATCTCGATCGGCTGCCCCGGCCGGCCGGAGACCGTCACCCTCACCCGGTCGCCGCGGATGCGGTGAGTGTCGACTTGAAAGCCTTGCGAGTCGAATTCGCCTTCTAGGGAATTCACTCCGTTTACCCACACCGTGTCTGCCCCGTCGGAACGCCGGACCAAGCCATTCACGGTGATCGGCTGGGCGGCTGCGCTTCAGGAGTTGGCTCGGAGGTCACGAGTGGCGCGACTTCTTCTGAGGCTGCTACAGGCTCAGCGCCCTCTCGGCGCAGCTTATCGAGCGTCGCGCGTTCTTGGGGCGTGGTGAAGAGTCGGCCCAACTCGGCCCCCGGGAGCGCCATCGGCACGACCCCCATCATCGCCATCGTTATCATAAGCAAGGGCCGGTATCGGAGCGGCCTATATTTAGCCTTCATAGCTTAATCTCCCGGTTTCCGCTCAGTTTGATGCTGTACCACAAAAGGCTACAGTCGGCGTGTAGGTTTGCTCTTTCCGGGTCTGGCGTTATCGTTTTTTCTTTTCGGCTCAGCTCGCACTTGGCTACGCTGTAAAGCCCCGAAGCCTCGCGATCCAGCGCATCGAGCAGGCTCTTGAGGTCATTCTCGTGCAGCACGCCCAAATCTAACTTCATGCCACTTGCGTACATTTCGTAGGCGCCGGTCGCGAGCGGAAAATCCGGCTGATAGCGTTTACGGGTATCGATCTGGTAGCTCAGTTCCGGAACCTTAAGCGCCGTCTTGGCGTTCTCCAGGGTTTCCACCCAGTTGAGTCTTCTTTCCTCTCCGATGACCCCTTTGTTATAGAGCTCGATAAACCTTGGATACTGATCGTTGATGATCCTCTCGTCCACGTTTAAGTATTCCCGGCTCACCGCCTTGAATTGATTGTCATGGGCCGTATAGTCCCGCTTCATGGCGTTGCGGAAATGAAATGTGCCGCCCAGAAGCAACGCGCTCAGCAATAGACAAAGGCTGAACACACCCAGCGCCCCGCGAATGATGGGCCATTCGATGCTAAGCTTGTTCACCTGCAATTCCCATGATTACTCGCACCGCGAAACGCGCTTGTTTCTCTCGCCCTTCGCTACCGGCCTCACCGCTCAGCATTCCCTCTGAGCTTACATCCAAGGGGCGTTCTTCAATGTTGACCTCGACAACCTGAGCGGAAGAACGCAACGCGGCGCTGAAATCGTCCACCATGCTCAAGGCGGCGCGATAATCGCCGTCGAACGGGAGGATTTCTCCTTTGATCGTCGCTATCTGGTAGTAGAGATGATTGCCCGCCTGCACCGTCGCTCCCACCGGCGGCGCCAAGCCCGCAGCAGAGCCGGTCGGGCTTGGTTTATCGGGGCTTGAACTGGCCTCCCAGGTCAGGGTTTCAATCGACACCTCGGGGAAAGAACCGAGGGTCGCGCTGATCGCGGCCAATAGCGGAAACGGCGTGGCTTTGCGTTTATCTAAGGTGTCCACCATCTCGATGGCCGTTTTGATTTCGCTCGGCGCCACCGCGGTAGGCGGCAATCGCTTGCGGGCTTCTTCGAAGCGCGCTTGATAGAAGATGGCTTTCTGCTTGGCGTCTATCGCCCGATAGCGCAAGGAAAGTCCATCGACTAGGTTGAGGCCACCCCAGACGGCGCTGCCGACGAGGGCTAACATGCTCGCGCTCATCAGTGCCGTTCTCAATCGATGCATGGTGAAATAACGCACTTGCGCAGAGGATGCGTAATGGTTCTTCGGCACCTGAGACAGCAACTTGTGCGCATACAACAGGTCGCTGAAGGTAGTGGTCAACACACCTTCGATACCGAGACCCTGACTCAGATCGGTGACGTCCAGCAATTGATAACGCAAATGCGGGGAATCGATACAGCTGCGCCGTAGCTCCGTGAGCAACTCGCCATGCGCCAATATAAAGACGTCAAGCCGATCCTCTCGCGTGAAAAGCCTGAGGCTGATCAGGTAACGGCAGAATTTTTCCAGCTCCAGCATGACGATGGGTGCGTAGGGCGTGGTCCCGAAGCGAGGCATCTTGGCCAGCCGGCTCATTTTGAGGAATTTGTTGTGGAAATAGCTCTGCCGCAAGCCGCTTGCGCTTTGCAGGCTAACCAGCAGCGTATGCTCTGTGGCCGGAGCCAAGTCGCTCAGCAGAAGCTCGCTCAGCACCGCTAACGAATAGACCCCTGCAACGGGTGTCTTGTGTTCTTCTAAGACCTTCAGCCAAGGCGCCAGGGCATCTGGATTCAGCAAGGCGCTGAGCAACACCTGATCGTCTTTTCGTCCGTCGGCTTCGCGCCCCTGCACCTCGGTGTAAAAGTAATCGGTGCCTCGAAACACCCGTCGCTGCTTCCTTTGCAATACCGCGCGTCGGTCGGCCCCCGACACGTGAGGGATGGTGTCTTGCCTGAACTCTTCCTCCACCATATCCACCAGCACGTACAGCGGCACGTTGAGCGTCTCCGTAAGGTAGCGGGCAAAAAACGCCAATCCGCTGTCGTCATTGTCGAACACAAACGAGTGGGTGATCCCACCCTGTTGCCAGTGATAGACCGTGACGGCGTCAGAGGCCACCAACAAGGCCCGCCGCGGAGAAAGATTAAACCTTGATCTGAGAGATGAGGTCATAGATCGGTCCTAGCACAGAGAAAAGCACCCAGGCCATCAGCAATCCCAAGGTTACCGTCAGCGCGGGTTCGATCACCGCTTGCAACCTTTCTATGGACTCGCGCACCTCGCGGTTATAAAAATAACTCACATTAAGCAGGCTTTTTTCCAATGCGCCGGTGCTCTCGCCAATGCGCAGCATGCGCACGACTAAAGGGGGGAACAATTCGGTGGCCGCGAACGCGCTGGTGATCGCGGACCCTTCGCCGATTTTCCGTCCGGCGTTGCGCACCGCTTCCTCAACCACCTTGTTACCGACCACAGACTCACACAGGCGTAGGGATTCCAGAATGGGGATCCCGGAGGAATAAAGCATGGCAAAGGCGTTGGAAAAACGAGTTAGGATCAGTTTCTTGTAGATCAAGCCGGTTGTAGGCATCCGCAATTTGACCCTGTCCATCTCGATTTCAAAGTCGGGATTCCGTTTCGCGAGAAAATAGCCCCCGCCGATGAGGGCAAACGGGAGTGTGAGGATGAGATACCAGTAATGAACAAAGACATTCGAGATGGCGATCAATAGACGGGTGTGCAGCGGCAGCTCCGCCTGCATGGTTTGAATGAACTGCATGAGCTGCGGGACGAGGTACGTCATCAGAAAAAACAGCACGCCGGTGACGACGACCGCGACAAACGCCGGGTAGGTAAGCAGCTTTTTAGTGTGGGCGGCTTGCTCATCCTGCCACTTCAGATTCTCGGTGATATGCCGAAGCACCTCCGTCATACGGCCGCTCTGCTCTCCCGCTCGGACCAAGGCCACGAACACCGGACCGAAAGCATAGGGGAAATCCGCCATCGCCTCCGAAAGGCTCTTGCCGCCGCCGATGGATTCGATCATAGCGCTGGTGATTTCTTTAAGGCGCGCATTCTCCACGCTATCCCGCAGATCGGTAAGCCCTTCCAGGATCGGAACGCCGGCGTGGATCAGGTGTTCGAGGTGAAAACAAAAGGTGATCAAGTCGCTGCGTTTGATACGATGCCGGATCGCCGAGCGTTTTTCCTTGTGAACAAGCTGGCAGGAGACCAAGTCCAAGCCCAACCTTCGCAGCCTAGCCTCGAGATCATCCGTATTGACCGCATCAAACCGGCCGCGCGCCATTTTGCCGCGTCGGTCTAAGGCTTTGTATTGGTAGATTTCCATGCACTGCCCCCGGCGAAAATCGCTACGAGATCCGGTCTGTCAGGTCAACCACGCGCGACACCTCGTCCAGGCTCGTAACCCCCTCTTGCACCAGACGGATCCCGGCTTCGGAAAGGGGGGTGAACCCCTGCTCCACCGCCGCGCGCGTTAACTCCCGCAAGGTCGCGCCGCGTGCGATCAGTTCATCCATCTCTCGGTTTATCCTAAGCACCTCCACAACCGCTGTGCGTCCCCTATAGCCGTGGTGGTCACACCTCGGGCAGTCTCGCATACGGTAGATCTTGAGTGGCGTGGCAGCCGGTTTCATCGCTACCAATCTGCGCTCGATCTCCGAGGGTTCATAGGCCTCGTTGCAATGGGAGCAAAGCTTGCGCACCAGGCGCTGGGCCACGATACCGATGATATTACCGGCCATGATGTCGGGCCTGATGCCGATGTCTAGCAACCTCGGGATGGCGCCTAACGAGGAGTTGGTGTGCAGGGTTGAGAACACCTGGTGGCCGGTCATCGCGGCGCGGAACGCCATGGTGGCGGTGTCCTCGTCCCGGATCTCACCCACCAGGATGATATCCGGGTCTTGGCGCAGAATAGACCGAACGCCGCTGCCGAAGTCTAGGCGCACGGTATCGTTGACGGAGGTCTGGCGCACCATTCCCATGGGGTATTCCACCGGGTCTTCCAGGGTCATGATGTTGACCGATTCGCGGTTGAGGTAATTGAGTAGCGAATAGAGGGTGGTGGTCTTTCCGCTTCCGGTGGGTCCCGTCATCAGCAGGATCCCTTCGGGGCGGGCCACCATGACCTTCAGCAGGTTCATCGTGCTCTCGTTAAAACCGAGCTGCTCCAGGGGCACGATCCCCTTCTGCCGATCCAGGATACGGAGCACGATGTTCTCGCCGTGCACGGTTGGCATGGCGGAAACGCGAAAGTCTATGGGCCGTCCCGAAAGCACGAGCGTAATGCGCCCGTCCTGGGGCGCGCGCGTTTCGGCAATGTCCATGCCCGCCATCACCTTCAAGCGCACGGCGATGGCCGACCAGTAGTTCTTGTGTAGGCTCCGCACTTGGCGCAATACCCCGTCGATGCGGTAACGAAAACGTAAAAACCCTTGTTCTGGCTCAAAATGAATATCCGATGCCTCGCGTTTGACCGCATCGGACAGCAAGGCATTGACCAGCCTGACCACCGGCTGACTGTACTCTTCGCTATCCACATCCAGGCTGGCATAGTCGACTTCCCCGGTCTCGATCTCCTGCAGGATACCGTCTACCGAGAGCTCGAAGCCATAGAATTGATCGATGGCCTTTTCGATCTCGGCCTCGCTGCCCAGCAATGTGACCAATTCCACGTCACCGCCGAGTAGGGCGTTAACCTGGTCCAGGGCGACCACATTGAATGCGTCCCCGATGGCGACCGTCAGCCGCCTTAGCGCTTTGTCGTAAGTGAGCGGCAACACATAGTAGCGCCGTGCGATGTGCTTGGGGATCAGCTTGATGGCCTCACCGTCGACCACGATGTTCGACAGATCCACACTTTGCTGGCCGAGCGCGCCACCCAAGACATCCCGGATGATGCCTTCGGTAGCGAAACCCAGCCGTACCAGGATCCTGCCCAGTTGCTCGGTTTGTTGGCTTTTCTTCTGCTCGGTGACCGCGATCCGCAACTGGTCGGAACTAATGACGCCCTTCTCGACCAGCAAGTCTCCGATACGAAGGGTTGAGGGCTGCGGGGCGTTCACACGGTCAGGGGGAGCGATCATTGCCCGACAGAGCGCGAATGCGCGCGCGCACTTCCCCTTGGCTCAAGCTAGAGGCACGCCCCGCACTCAGGATCAGGGCCTCTTGGTAATACGGCAAGGCGGCATTTGTTTTTCCCAGCTGATCCAGGCTGACGGCGAGATTGTACGCGTATTCGGGGTTATCTTTGTCGGCGCTGAAGGCGCTAAAGTAAGCCTGCTGTGCTTCAGGCCAGCGTGAGCGGCGCGCGTAAAAATTACCCAGGCTGAAATGCAAGCTGGGTGAGTCGCGGTACTGATCGAGCAGTAGCTTGAGCTGGCTTTCGACTACATCGCCCCCGGCTAAATTGTGGAGATTGAACAGCGCAGAGCTGGCCACAGGATCTCGGGGATTTCGCCTCAGCACCTGCGCATAGATGCGATGGGCGCGTTCGATACGTCCAACCCTGGATTCGATGGCCGCGAGGCCCAGTAAAGCATCCCGTTGCTCGGGCTGAACCCTGAGCACTGCTTCGTAGCCTCTTCTTGCGGCGACATAGTCTCCGGCTCGATACGCCCGGTAGGCTTGAGTGAGATCCACGTTCCAACGGCGGGTTGCCCTGCCGCGGCTTATCTTAATCGCACTAGGGGGCACCGTGATCGGCTGGCTGTACGGCTCAGCAGGCCTGATCTGCTCCGAAGCGGGTTCGGATATCGTCGCAGTCTCGATCGGCCTATCAGACCCCGCTTCGCGGGTAGCCTCCGGGAACGGCTGTTCTTCGGTGGCAGGCAGAGTCGTTCCCCTTTGCGGCTGCGATGTACCCTGTTCCACGCTGGGCGATACCGCTTCGGTCTCTGCAAGCGCCGCTTGCGAGGGCTGGGTTGTTGCCGGTGCTGCCACTGGCAGCGGCGGAACGGAGGGCTGCGTTTCTTTTGCTGGGGCGGGAACAGCGGGCGGTGCCTCGATCGCCACGCTGGGCGCTGGTGTGACCTGAATAGGGGGCAGCAGATAGTAATAAAGCGCTGCCGTGCCGACAAGGACCAGGATCACCAGACTTGAAAACAGCGAATAATGCTTGACGCGCGAGGCGTAAGTCGCTTGCGTCGATGAAAAGACCGTATGCGCCGTGACGTGCGTGGCCGCAGGATCGGGGCTCGTGCGAAACGGTGGCGGAGCTTCCGTAGAGGGGGGTAGATCGTACTGGGCCTGCGAGGGCGACTCTGTCGAGACCGCGGCTTCGGTTGGGCTCAAGCTCGCCTCTTTAGCCACAGAGCGCGAGCTCTCGAAATAATCCTTTAACGCCGATTCAAGCTCCCGCTTCGATGGCAGGGTGCTCTCCAGATCCATAGGACCCAAGATCTGTTCGAGCTTGGATTTGGCTTCTGGCGATTGCGACTCTTGCTGTTCTAGAGAGAGCGACTGCGATCCATCGAAATAGTTTTCTACGGAGGAATGTACCTCGCGTTCGGAGGGCCAGGTATCCGTGGTGACATCGGTAGTCTCCCCTCTCTCGCTCGGGGGGGGCGTCAAGGTGAGGTCCAGATCACTCGTTTCGGAAGAGGATGCTTGCGTGCTCTCGGGTGTTGCGGCCGTTTGGGTTTGCGCTACCAGCGGTTCCAATTTCAGCTCCTCACCAAGGAGCTCCTCCTTTAAAACCCCGGGTTGGCTATCGGCCTCCGGGGCGAGCACCTCTTGCTCTTGCCGCTCGGCGGCCTTGCGTTTTTCTTCTTCCGCCTTTCTGAGGGCATCCATCAGCAAGCTCATGGTCTCGCCCTCTCAGTAGTCCTGGTAGATTGAATGCGGCTTGTTGCTGAACTCGTCCTCCAAATATGGCCGGTAATCTACGAGATCGGTATCCAAGCTCGGATCTTCCACCACCACCGGTCGCAGAAAGATCACCAGCTCGTTCTTTTCATAGCGATTGTCTCGCGCTTTGAAGGCATTTCCGATCCCCGGGATGCGAGACAGCAGCGGCACCCCTTCGGTGCTCAAGCTCACGTTATCTTGCATCAGGCCGCCCAAAAGCCCGATCTGGCCGTGGCGCAGTCTCAGCATCGATTCTACCTCGCGCACCTCGATCTCAGGGACCTGGTTTTCCGCGCCGGGGATAAGCTGCGCCGCGGGATCAGGCACGAATTGAAAGATGCGCGAAATGGTTGGCCGCACATTCAGGGTAATGACGCCGTTGTCGTTAATCTGCGGGGTGATCGTCATCATGAACCCTACAGGCACGGTGTGCACGGTGGTCTCGAACGTCGTGTTTTGCGCGCCTTGGGTTTGGGCTATGTTCTGCTCGATCTCGAAGTAGACCACGTTGCGCGCTACCTTGAGTAAGGCGGTCTGGTTGTTCAGCTCCATCAACCGAGGGCTGGACAGCACCTTGACATCGCCGAAGCGCTCGAGGGCCTGTACGGTGACGCTGATCCTATCCCCGTTCAGGTCAAAAAAGGTCCCAACGAAGGTTTGCTCGACAGGCGGCACGCCAAATACTGCACTGGGGAGGGAGCTGATGTCGAATCCCGTATCGCCCGAAGACGCCGTTTCTTCGGATAAAAACTCCCAATCGACCCCCGCCTGGTGGGTATCGTTCAGCGTCACATCCACCACCGTAGCCTCGATCAACACCTGGCGCCTGGCGCTACCCAATACCGTGTCGATAAACTTTTGGATCTCCTGGTGCTGCCGCGAGCTGGCCCGCACATTGATGATCCCGCTTTCGGGGTTGGGGATCACATTGGCCGTGACCGGGATCCCACCTTCAGCGGAGCCGGCTTGTCCGTCGCCGATGATCGCCAGAATGTTGGTGGTGAGGGTGCTCCACAAACGGTAGTTTGAGGTTGCTGAGACGTCGGTTGAGGAGAAATTTCCGCCGCCCCCACCGCCACCGCCACCGCCCCCTAAGCCGCCACTGTCTAAGGATGTGCCGGTGCTGGCAATTTGGGTGGCCATGGTATTGGTGATCTTGGTATCCCTGGCGATATTGACGTAATCGACCCGATAGGCACGGAAATAAGGCAGATCTGGAGTCACGATGAGGTCGGAGTCCCTTAGCTCATAGCGCAGATCCACTTGCCGGCTCACGCGGTCCATGATCTGGGGAAGGGTCTGGTCAACCGCATTGATGGTGACCAACCCTTCGATGCCGGGATGGATATCTACGTTGAGCGAGGCATCGCGCGCCAAGGCAAACAGCAGCTCTTTCGCCGGGACCTCATTGACGACTACCGTATAAGTCTCCAAGCTGCGCCCGGACTGGGCCTGCGGCGGGGGCAGAAACGGGGCTTGTTCCAAGATCTGCGGGATCGGGCTCTTGCCTTTAGCAGGCGGTTGCGGATCTGCCCGAAGGTGGCCACTCGAGCTTTCCGGTGGCCGCGGTAGGATAGCGCTGCAGCCCTCCGCCACCAGGGCCGCGACCAAAGCAAGCGTGCGGATCATGAGCGTACTCTCACCTGTTTGGTTCTCGTACTTTAAATATAGTACGGAATATTCAGACCGTAACCTGTATTCCTAAAGCGGAAGCTAAAGTTCGTCCATTTCGCTTCCTATTTATCCTCCTTCTTGTCGCGATCCGGCGCTGCCCCCGCTAAGGGCTGCGTATCGACTGCCAAAACGGCGCCGGAAAACAGGGGGGTCGATAACTCTGGTGGCCGCTGCGGTCGCGATCTCTCAAAATAATTGGGCTTGGCTTGCCTTATCGAGAGTGAGTCGAGACGGGAATGGCCGGAAACACCGGGAGCAACGAACCGACGCACTTGATCAGCGGCCTGTTTCTGCGGCGGGTTGTCAACAACTCGGCTGCCTACTATGGCCGCGATCCCCAAGACCGCCACGATGCCGGTGCATATCCCAGTCACCAGCCGCCAGTTCCCTCTGACCACAAATTCGCTGTCACGCGCAGCCAACTTAACGTGCTTGGCGGTGATCTGCTTGGCGTTATTGGCGAAAGCCGCAAGGCAGGCTTTGTCCGCGATGATGTTGATTCGACGCAACAAGCCCCGCGACAAGCGGGCTGTTTGCCGCACCGCGGAAGGGGCAAACAGATCCATTGCCTGGTAGCCGCTGGCGCGCAAGCGGCTGTTTAGATAATCCCTCACCTCCTGTTCGTGCAGTGGTGCGAGGGTGAAGCTGTAGGTGATGCGTTCTCTTAACTGACGAATATTCTGCGCCGACAGCTTGTCCTCCAGCTCCGGCTGGCCGAACAACACGATTTGCAGCAGCTTCTCGCGATGGGTCTCCAGATTGCTGAGCAGCCGAAGCTCTTCCAGAGTCTCCAAGGGCATGCTCTGGGCTTCCTCAACGAACAAGACCACGCGCCGGTTCTCGGCATGCTTGCGCAGGAGGAAATCCTGTAGCTTTTGCGTCACCTCGAGCTTGCCGGCGCTCGGCCGCTGCTCGATCTTCAGCTCAGAGGCGACCGCGTGCACGAGATCGTCGGCTTGTAGCCGGGGATTGACCAAGTAGGCGATTTCCACGTGCCGCGGCAGCTGTATGGCCAGCATGCGGCAAAGCATTGTTTTGCCACTGCCCACCTCCCCCACCACCTTGATGATGCCTTCGCCGTTGCAAATGGCGTAAACCAGCGATTGCAACACGGGGCCACGATTGCCCCCGGGGAAGAACAGCTCAGGATCGGGAGTGATTTTAAAAGGTGGCCGGGCGAGGCCGAAGTAGTTGAGGTACATCACGCGCCCCCGTTCATGGATAGCCGTTTCATCTTTAAACTATCGTCCAGGACCAAACCAAGCGAATCCACGATGATGGGATCATCGTCGATTAGCAACAGCAGTGGCCTAGCGGTAACGGTGTCCATCTCGCGCAACACACCGGAAACCGTAACGTTTGTTTTATTGGGGTTTGCGCCGATAATTCGTGCCGCTATTCCCCCGCCGATAGGGTGGCTGGAAGGTGGTTGAGTACTAGTTTAGAACAGAGGCGACTTAAAAGCGTTACCGGGCCAGGGCGGCTTCGCGTGGGGGCCGTGCGCTTTCGATGCCCAGGTTGTTCCAAATGGCGAGACTCGCTTCTGCTTGATTCATGGTATAAAAATGTAGGCCCGGCGCCCCCCGATCGAGAAGCTGCTGACACAGACTCGTGGTCACGTCTATCCCGAAAGCCCGAATGGCGGTTCGGTCATCACCAAAATCCCGCAAGCGGTACAAGATCCACCGTGGGATCTCAGCCCCGCACGCTTCTGAGAAACGTACCAATTGAGAATGGTTGATGATCGGCATGATGCCGGGCACGATGGGGATATCGATGCCTATCGATGCGCAGGAGTCGACAAAACGCAGGTAGGCATCCGCGTTGTAGAAATATTGCGTGATGGCGCTGTGCGCCCCGGCATCCACCTTGCGTTTGAAGTTGTGCAGATCCGCTCTGGCGGAGGGCGCTTGCGGATGCACCTCGGGATAGCAAGCCACTTCGATGTGAAAAAAATCGCCGCTCTGCGTCCTGATAAACTCGACCAATTCGTCAGCATAGCGCAGCTCGCCATAGCCTACCGAGCCAGAGGGCATATCGCCCCGAAGCGCCACGATGTGATCGATTTGAGCGGCCTGGTATTGATTCAGCACCTCCGCGATTTGTGCTGTCGGATGACCGATGCAGGACACATGGGGGACGCCCGAGATCCCGGTTTTCTCGCGGATCTCCAGCACGGTCTCCAAGGTGCGTTCCCTGGTGCTACCACCGGCTCCAAAGGTCACCGAAAAGTAGTCCGGTTCTAGGGCGGCGAGTCTATCGCGGGTGGTCTGCAGCCGCGCGACTGCTTCCGGTGTGCGCGGCGGAAAAAACTCAAAGCTAAAGCTCGGTTTGAAGTTCTTTTGTGATCGCATGGCTTAGCACTTCTCAGCCATTCTTCGCCGCTGCTGTACTGCCGGCCACCACTCAGTAGCGGTAATAGTCGGGTTTGTAAGGTCCGTCTATCGGCACACCGATGTACTTCGCCTGTTCCGGCGTCAAGCGGGTGAGCTGGGCGCCGATTTTTCTGAGGTGCAGCCTGGCCACCTTTTCATCCAGATGCTTCGGCAGCGTATACACCTTGTTCTCGTATTTTTCAGGATTGCGAAACAACTCCATCTGGGCAAGCACTTGGTTGGTAAACGAATTCGACATGACAAAGCTTGCGTGCCCGGGGGCGCAACCGAGATTGACCAGCCTGCCCTCAGCGAGCACGATTATCCGTTTGCCATCGGGAAAGATGACGTGATCCACCTGCGGCTTGATGTTCTCCCAGGTGTATTTTCTGAGCGAGGCGATGTCCAATTCGGAATCGAAATGCCCAATATTGCACACGATCGCTTGGTTTTTCATCGCAGCCATGTGCTCAAGGGTGATCACGTTGACGTTGCCGGTAGCGGTGATGAAGATGTCGCCTTGAGACGCCACCTCGTCCATCAACACCACGCGATAGCCTTCCATCGCCGCCTGCAAAGCGCAAATGGGGTCGATCTCGGCGATGAAAACCGTGGCACCCATCCCGCGCAGGCTTTGCGCGCAGCCTTTTCCGACATCGCCAGAACCGATGACCACCGCGATCTTGCCGGCTATCATCACGTCGGTGGCGCGTTTGATGCCGTCGATAAGGGACTCACGGCAGCCATACAGATTGTCAAACTTTGACTTCGTTACGGAATCATTGACATTTATCGCGGGCACCTTGAGGGTGCCGGCTTGCATCATCTCGTACAGCCTGTGAACACCGGTGGTGGTTTCCTCCGACAACCCGTACACGTCGTCCAAAAGCTTCGGATATTTTTCGTGCAGGATTTTAGTCAGGTCACCGCCATCGTCCAGCAGCAGGTTAGGGCGCCAGCCGTTGGGGCCGAAGACCGTCTGCTCTATACACCACCAGAACTCTTCCTCGGTCTCGCCTTTCCACGCGAATACCGGAACCCCGCCCGCGGCGATCGCCGCCGCGGCGTGATCCTGGGTAGAAAAGATATTGCAGGAGGACCAGCGCACTTCGGCCCCCAGCTCGATCAGGGTCTCGATCAGCACCCCCGTTTGAATGGTCATGTGCAGACAGCCCGCGATGCGCGCACCTTCGAGCGGACGCTTGCTTTGATATTCTTCTCGCAGAGCCATCAGGCCGGGCATTTCGGTCTCGGCGATCGCGATCTCCTTGCGACCCCATTCCGCCAATGTAATGTCGGCCACCTTGTAGTCTGGTTTCGGGTTCTGCACGGGTTGTACACTCATGTTTCGCTCCTCTATTGGCTATCCAAACGCGAAAGGGCTACGCATTGGCCCCTTGCTTTAGCGTCTTTCTGAGACCCAAGGCGTCCCGCAAGATCTCGGCCTTGTCCGTGCGTTCCCAGGTGATGTCTTTCTCACTACGCCCGAAATGCCCGTAACTCGCCGTCTGCTTATAGATCGGCCGCATTAAGTCCAACATCTTGATTATCCCTTTTGGTCTGAGGTCAAAGTGCTCCCTCACTGCGGCGGTGAGGCGCCATTCATCACAGCAACCGGTCCCAAACGTCTCTATGCTGATGGACGTAGGCTGGGCCACCCCGATGGCATAGGAGATCTGGATCTCGCAACGCTCCGCCAGCCCAGCCGCGACAATGTTTTTGGCCACATAACGTGCCGCGTACGCAGCCGAGCGATCTACCTTGGATGGATCCTTACCGGAAAAGGCGCCACCCCCGTGGCGCGCCATGCCACCGTAAGTGTCGACGATGATCTTGCGACCGGTGAGCCCGCAGTCACCCATCGGCCCACCGATCACGAAGCGGCCGGTGGGGTTGATGTAATACTCGGTGTCCCGGTTGAGCCAGTGGCCGGGCAATGTGGGTTTGATGATCTCTTCCATGACCGCTTCTTTCAGATCCTTCTGATCGATCCCGGGATCGTGTTGGGTCGATAACACCACCGCACCTATGCCGGCGGGCTCGCTCCCCCGATAGTGGAAGGTGACTTGGCTCTTGGCGTCTGGCCTAAGCCAGGGCAATAGCCCCTCTTTTCGTACCCGCGCTTGGCGCTGCACCAGCCGGTGCGCGTAGGTGATGGGGGCCGGCATCAGCACGTCTGTCTCATTGCAGGCATAGCCGAACATCAAACCCTGGTCGCCCGCTCCCTGTTCGTGTTCCGCACTCTCATCGACCCCCATGGCGATGTCGGGAGACTGCTTGTCTACACATACGAGCACGCCGCAAGAGTGGGCATCGTATCCCTTGTCGGAATGAGTGTAGCCTATGCCCGCGATCGTTTCTCGCGCCACGGCGGGCATGTCGACAATAGCACTGGTCGTGATCTCCCCGGCGATAACGACTAAACCGGTGGTAACCAGGGTTTCACAAGCGACGCGGGCTTTGGGGTCTTGAGCCAAGATGGCATCGAGGACAGCGTCCGATATCTGATCGGCCATTTTATCTGGATGGCCCTCGGAAACCGATTCGGAGGTAAAAAGACGGGTACCTTCCATGCTATTCTCTCAAAAAAGGTTGGATTAGAGCCTAATAGTGTATCTGCATACTCTTTTCTTTCCTAGCGGCCCGGCGACACAAAACTTTAGCGCTCCGCTCGCCGACCCCGCACGCACATCCGAGGAGGCTGACATGGCATTGATGAAAACACCGATCTGCGAGTTCGACAAGCAGGCGATCGATTTCGATTTACTGGGGGTGGATGACAGGCGATGGACGCTTGCGGATTGCCGCGGCGAGCGGGCAACGCTGGTGATGTTCATCTGCAACCACTGCCCCTACGTCAAAGCGATCCGGGAGCGTCTGATCGGGGATGTCCGGGAGCTGCAAAGGGACGGTGTCGGTTGTGTGGCGATTATGCCCAATGATCCCACGGATTACCCTGAGGATTCGTTCGATAACATGAAAAAAGCGGCGCAGGAATGGGGCTTTTCTTTTCCCTATTTGCTCGATGGAACCCAGGATGTCGCCCGGGCGTATGGAGCTATCTGCACGCCCGATTTCTTCGGCTACAACGCCGATCTGAAATTGCAATACCGCGGGCGTTTGGATAGTAGTGGCAGGCAGCCCGCGCCACCGGATGCCCGCCGTGAGTTGGTGCAGGCAATGCAGTTGATCGCCCGCACGGGACGGGGGCCAGACGAGCAGACGCCTAGCATGGGCTGCTCCATCAAGTGGGAGGGCCACGGCCGCTAAATAGGCCACAGAACAGTAGTGGGATGGTCGAGTAGCCGCTCAGAATCTTTAGGATTATGATTAGGCATGGCAGTGAAGGCATCCGCTCTGGATCTTCCGGCCTCTATCGCTTCGGTCTACACGATGGACTTATTGGGCGAATAACCCGCGAGGGCCTACGATGAACGTGACAAAAGCATTGCTGGCTGCTCTATTGCTGGTCCAACCCTGGCGGTTGATCGCCGCAGAGACCGAAGGGCTGGAAGCTTTGCCGGAGCCACCACCGCCACCACCCGATGTGGTGCAAAGCGGGGAACCGCTCGAGCCGGAGGTGACCATCATTAAGAGGAAAGACGCCACTATTGAGGAGCATCGCGCGAACGGGCACTTATACATGATTAAAGTAACATCGGTCTTCGGGAAGCCCTATTATTTATTGGATTCGGATGGGGATGGGGTAATGGAGACCAATATGACCGAGGTCTACTCGGACTTTGTGGTCCCGCAATGGGTTCTGTTTAGCTGGTAGCAGCGATCGCCTAACCCACCGTGTCGCGCAAAACCCCGGCGCTTTCTCATCGAAGGAGAGAGCGCTCGAGTGGGCTTGAGCCGGAGAATCAATGTCGGTTTTCACGAGCGTCTCAAGAGAAGAACTGGCTGTATTCCTGTCCCATTATGATCTTGGGGAGGTGGTGGATTTCCAAGGGATAGCCGATGGCATAGAGAACACCAACTTTTTTCTCACGACCACGCGGGGCCGTTTCGTACTGACTCTGTTTGAGGTCGTGAGCGCGCAAGATCTTCCCTTTTTTTTGGATTGGATGGCCTTCTTAGCCGACAACGGGATCCCCAGCGCGCACCCTGTCTGGGATCACCAGGGACACTACCAGCGATGGTTGAACGGGAAACCGGCCGCATTGGTGAAGCGTCTTGAGGGACGTAGCGTGGTGCGCCCAACCTTAGCTCAATGTTCTGCCATAGGCCATTGCATGGCCGACATGCACACCATCGGATCTCGGTTCATGGAGCAGCGGAAAAACGACCGCGGGTCGCCTTGGTGGCTGACCACCGCGCAACGTTTGTTGCCAAAGATGGAACCGAGCGCCGCGACATTGCTGCGCGAAGAGCTGGCCTACCAAGCGCACTATGCGTCGCCCGACCTGCCTTGCGGCGTGATCCATGCCGATTTATTCCGCGATAACGCGTTGTTTTGCGATGACACGCTCACCGGCGTGATCGACTTCTACTACGCCTGCAACGATGCGCTGATCTACGACCTCGCGATCACGGTGAACGACTGGTGTTTTCCGGATGGTGTGTTTGATCGCCAGCGTGCCCGGGCGTTGGTCCAGTCTTACCAGCAAATCCGCCCCTTGGAGGAACGGGAACAGAAGGCATGGCCTACCGTTTTGCGCGCCGGTGCTCTGCGTTTTTGGTTATCGCGGTTGCGAGACAAATATTTTCCGCGCGCAGGCGAGATCACCCACATCAAGGATCCGGACACGTTCAAACACCTTTTGGAATTTCACATCGCACACCCAGGCCCGCTCGCTAGCGTATTGCAGTGACAAAGGGTTTCATTGCCGGTCGAGGTAACGCGACTCGAATTTGTGCGTCTCCTTCGCGAGAGGTTTCGAGATCTATGCGCAATTCTCTGGCACAATGAGGCTCGGCGCCGACGCAGCGGATATCGGCCTGGACGTCGAAGAAGGGCCTGCGGCCGAGGCAATACCTGAGAGCTGAGCTTCAAAACTGATGAGGAGCAGAACGATGTCAAATAAGGTTTTTCTAGCATTCATCCTATCCGCTACCGCCTTGCCAGCCCAAGGGCAGGAGCATTTTCAGGCGACTACCCATCTTAAGGACGTCTGAGACCATTAGCGGCCAACCGATCAAATATCTAAGGACGAATTTGGCCGAAGTCACATCGGTATTGGCGGAAATTCAGCCCGGTGGCGAGAGCGGTCGGCACAAACATCCCGCGCCTCCCCAAATATACGTATTGGAGGGCACGGTAACGATAGAATTCGATGACGGCCAGCGGAAGTCTTTCTCGTCCGGCCAAGCTTTTGTTGAGGTGGTGGATACCTGGCACAATGCCAAGAACCTTGGCAAGCAGCCGGTTAAGATGCTAGTGGTTTTCTTTGGGGAAAAAGGCAAAGAGAACCTTATCAGGCCCTAAGCCTTTAGGGCGCAGGCACCGCTTCCACGATTCGGCCTCGGTCTATGACCATAATTCTATCGACAAAGCGCAGCGCGCTTAGTCGATGTGCGATGATGAAGACGGTCCGCCCAGCTACTAGTCGGTGAGCTCAATCTCCCCAGGTTCGGGATGCGAAGTTACCGGGAAATCGTTGGGACCGCGATGCAGGAAAACCAGCGCGATCGGCGACAACATCAGGTTTTTCGATCCGAAAGCGGACTACAACGGAGTCCATAGGCTATGCTTTAGTGCGTGGCAACCGAAACGCGCCAATTCATTCGGCATCCCACTGACATCCCAATTGCGTTTCGCTGTGATGGCAGGACGGGCGGGGGAAAGGAGCCGTTGAAAAATATCAACGAAGCTGGGCTTTGTTTTAGTACGGGGACCCGCATCGAAATCGGTACGCCCATTCGGATCATGATTGCAGTCTACAAACCGCCGTTCAAAGCAAAAGGAGAGGTAGTCTGGTGTCGTCCAACGAACGGCCGCTATGAGGTGGGTGTCAGCTTTGAGGATGCGCCAACGAGGTATGCCGTGCGCATGGTTGAACAGATCTGTCACATTGAAAAATACAAGACCGATGTGCTACACAGGCAAGGACGTCGGCTTTCCGCGGAAGAGGCAGCGCATGAATGGATCCGCAAGTACGCAAGGGACTTTCCGCGATGAGCTTTAGGGAAGACGCCGCCAGCCAACAACTAGAATTTGTTCTCAATACTGCTTGCGCCAGATGATGTCGGCGCCGCGAGAAATCCAAGTCTTCTACCAAGCCTAATCGTTCCAAACCCAATGCGCGGGTGACGGATTTACCTAGGGTGGCGGCGGCGTAGCCGCTGGTAATAGCGAGAGCGTTCCGCTGCAGGCCGAGCTTCTCTCCGTGCCCTAAACAAGGCGCTGCTAAGGCACTGTACTTGACTTTCACGGCTCTCGGGACTAGCGTAACGGTGGGGACGATGCCGGGAGCATCGTGGGTGTTTTTGTAATCGTTTCCGTGCCAACTCAAGAGCACGAAGGGAGGGAGAAAATGCAAGCACGCAACATCGCAAAGAGCATTTTGTGGCTGTCGCTTTTAGGGGGAGGCGGTTCCAGCCTGGCGGACTCCAGCTTAACTGATCAGATCAACTCGCTATTTGGGCCCAGCGGGATCGTTCTCACCGAGCAGGCACCACCGGGGGGTATTCCGCATACGGCTCATTTCAGCAGCAGTAGCTTAGCCACCTTGGGTCTGTTGGTAAAAACGCTCGCGCCAAACGCAGCGGAGTTCCCTTCGATCTCCACGGTGCCGGGTTTTACCTACACCTTTAATCCAGAAATCCAAACCTTTGAGCGCTCGTCGTCCATGGGTCCGGTCTACTTCGAGCGGCCGCAGAGTTTGGGGGCCGGAAAATTCGACCTCGGTCTCGCCTATGCCTACGTTAATTTTGATGAGCTCGAAGGTCGGGATTTGGACGGGCTGTCATTCCTCGGCCTGGCGCACAACGACTGCTGCGCTGGCCCGCCCAGCCCGGGCGTGCCGTCATTCGAAACAGATACCGCGGACATATTCTTCGATGAATTCGATCTTAAATCCCAAGTGCTGTCTTTCTTCGCAACCTTCGGCATCACCGATCGCTGGGATGCGAACATCCTGGTGCCGGTGGTGCATACATCCTTGGACATAACGGCGCGTGGCGTGCTGATCGGCGACTCCGATACCCATTTCTTTGATGCCGCGAGAACGGTGACTCAGCAAACCCGGGTGATAGACGACGACAAGACCGGCGTGGGGGATCTGTTGCTGCGTACTAAATACCATTTATACCAGGCTCCACACTTAAACGTCGCTTCCGCGCTTACCTTGCGCGTGCCTACCGGGGATGAAGACAATTTCCAGGGGCTCGGGGATTTTACGGTAACCCCGTTTCTCTCCTTGGCCCACGAGCGCGGTCCTTTTGATCTGCATATCGGCGCCGGCGTTGAAATCAACACCGACGATCAAGACCGCAGCCGGGTGCGCTATGCGGCCGGGGTGACGTATCAGATGCTCCAACGCGTGGCTCTGCTGCTGGACGTCATCGGCAGCTCGGGGATCAAAAAGCAGGAGCTTTCGGTCGCGACCCCCACCTTTTTAGGCGGATCTTCTGTCCCAAGCGGCATCCAAGTGCAGAGGGCGGAGTTGCGCACAGAACTCGTAGACCTCGCGGTCGGGCTCAAAGCAAACGTCGCCGAGTCCATGGTGGGATTTATTACCTTCTTTGTGCCCCTCAACGACGAGGGTCTGCGAACAGAGGTGATCCCGGCGGCCGGGTTGGAGATGAGCTTCTAAGACTCGCGCGTCGGCTTCTCGGGGACAACAGTCGCGCCCAGTCCAGCGTTTTGGCTGGGGGAGGCGTACGAGCGGCGGGGTGCCACCGCCTCCCCGTCAGTGCCAAGCACCAACATGCTCGATCCCTTGTGAAGGGCACTTCGATTAATTCGAGGTGCCCCGAGCTAACTCTCTCTCGATTTCTAAGAACCTCTTAAGCATGCTAGGCTAGCGTAGGTCGAAAGGCTTCTACGGGCGCTCTATGCTGGCTGACCTTATCAACCTCCAAGAACAGCTGAACGAGGATAGCTCGCTCAGCGAAACCGAGCGCCATCGGCGCGATCGCGAGATAGCGCAGCGATTCCGTGGGAAGAGTCGAGACTTCAAAGGGCAACTTCGGCATTGGCTGCATGTTGTCTGCGCGGAGACGGCCGAGTCGAAAGGGGACCGAGCCGAGCTTGCCAGGCGGCTGATCGGTTTGGCGCTGTCAGTGCTTGGCCTGCTCACCGGATGGGGTGTGGCGATGGCCTTGTTCGACTATGACGGCACCCACCCGGTGAACGTGGTTAACATCCTGGCAGTGTTCGTCCTTGCCCAGATCATGCTGTTGCTGCTATTCGTTTTCGCTATCCTCCCTAGCGCTCTGCTGCGTCGAGTGCCCGGTGCCCGCACCCTCCAGAGCGTGCTCGGTTTGGTCAATCCGGGCCGCTTGCAGCCGCTAGTGGCAAGGTTGCTCGCCCAGCGACCGCGAGGCCTTATCCAGCGTGCTGGGATGGGGCAAAGCCCAGCGCACCCTATTCGGCCGTGTGCATAGGTGGCTGAGCGTATTCTGGTCACAACAGTTTGCGGTGGCCTTCAACTTCGGTGCGCTCATCGGCTGCGCCCACCTCATTATCTTCTCCGACTTGGCGTTCGGTTGGAGTACTACGCTGGACGTTGAAGGGGCCGTTTTTCACCGTGTCGTGAGCGGCTTGGCCCTCCCCTGGGCGAGCTGGTTTCAGGAGGCTGTTCCATCAAGAGAATTAGTGGAAGCATCGAAATATTTCCGCTTCAAGCAAGGAGTCGGCGTCCATGCTCTCGAAGATCTCCGGATGCAGGCTCAGTTCTTAGGAAGCTGGTGGTCGTTTCTTCTCGCCTGCCTTCTCACCTACGGCTTGCTCCCGCGACTCGTGACCCTGGCGCTGGCTCGTTGGCGCCTGCGTGCCGCAACCGATTTCGCTCTGCTGCATGTCCCGGGTGCGGTACAGTTATTGAACCGCATGAATCAAGCGCTGGTCGAGACCCAGGCCACAGAGCCCGAGGTAAGAGCCCGACAAGTGCACGTCCCGCGCCACCGGACAAGCCCACAAGGACTGGTGGGAGGCCCTGGCTACGTGGTGAATTGGGCGGGGTTGGCTATGCAGCAGGAGGTCATCCGGGATCTCTTATGGCAACAGTTTGCAGTGGAGATGAAAGCGCTGCTCAATGCCGGCGGAAGTGCCTCTCTGGGCGAGGATCAAAAAACGATCGCTCGCCTTAGCAAGACTCCCGACAACCAGCCCATCGTTCTTTTGGTCAAGTCTTGGGAACCGCCCTTGCTCGAGTTCCTGGATTTTGTTCGGGATCTGAGGTTAGAGATCGGCCCTCATCGGACCCTAAAAGTCGTTCCTGTTGGCCTGGCGGACAACGCCTCGGCCACGCCCCAGGATGTCGAGGTTTGGGTAAATAAGGTCGCGACCTTGGGCGATCCCTGGGTAGAAGTACAAGCATTATACCACGCCTGATGTCCCCGCCCGTATTCGCCGTCGTCGGTCATCCCAACAAGGGGAAATCCAGCATCGTATCAACCTTAGCTTGCGACGATTCAGTCCAAGTGGCCCCCACTCCAGGCACCACTGTCGCCTGCCGCCGGTTTCCCATGCGGGTGGATGGAGAGACGCTTTATATCCTTATCGATACCCCCGGCTTTCAGCGTGCGCGTCGGGTACTGGCATGGATGAAGCAAAGGGAGGGCGATGCCTCTAAGCGTCTAGAGGTCGTTCGCCAGTTCGTCGACGCGCATCGCGGATCCGGCCGCTTCAGTGACGAGTGCGAGCTTCTGACGCCTTTGCTGGACGGCGGCGCCGGGATCCTGTATGTGATCGATGGCTCCAGACCCTATGGCGGCGAATACGAGGCGGAAATGGAGATCTTGCGCTGGACGGGCCAGCCCAGTATGGCTTTGATCAACCTCATCGGTAGCGGTGACCATGTTGAAGACTGGAAAGCCGCGCTCGGCCAGTATTTCAAGATCGTGCGGGTTTTCTACGCTCTCACCGCGGAGTTCGACAAGCGTCTGGAGCTCCTCCGGGCGTTTGGGCAGCTCAAGGAAGAATGGCGCGAACCCTTGGCTAAAGCCGTCGCGAGCCTGGAGGGCGATCGAGCCAATCGCCGTGTGCAGAGCGCCGGCGCGATCGCGGAGATGTTGATCGATATGCTGGCGCTCAAAGTGAGCAAGCGCCTCCCCTCGGAGGGTGAAGCCAAAGCCTACGAAGCGCAGTTAATAAACCAATATCAAGATAGGCTCCGAATACGGGAACAGCAATGCCGGGACGCGGTACAGGCGATCTATGACTACCACTCGCTACAACGCGAAGAAGCGGCTTTTAAGCTCGTCGACCAAGATCTCTTCTCAGAACACACGTGGTCTTTTTGGGGACTTACGACCCCTCAGTTACTGGCCACTGGCGCCGTTAGCGGCGCCGTGCTTGGGACCGGTGCCGACGTCGCGCTCGGCGGGGCCTCCTTGATGGCAGGAGCTGTCTTGGGTTCTGTCATCGGCGGTACTTCCGCATGGTTTTCCGCCAAGCGCATCGCACAAGTCAGATTGTTCGGGATCCCTTTGGGTGGTAAGGAGGCGCGCGTGGGCCCAACCCGTAACCCGAATTTCCCTTACGTAGTTTTGGGCCGCGCACTCTTTCATCACGCCTGCGTTGCCTCTCGCACCCACGCCAGGCGCGACGCGCTCAAGCTCGGTGAAATGGCCGAGTTGACCAGCACCAAGGCCATCCGGAACGAGTTACGGAGACGCCTCGAACGCTGCCTCGCCCAGGCGAGGCGAAGTGGGGGCTCCGAGAAGGCGTTTCGTTTGGTTGACGAGTTGACGGCTGCTATTAACACAGCCATCGGCGAACACGGCCTGGCATGAGCGTGTAGGATATTCTGTCAGAAGTGGATGGCGTGAGCCAAGAGATTGAACAAATCAGAAACAACCCGGAGCTGATGGAGTCTCTGGCCCATCGCTCCCAGGAAAAAGAAGGGTTCAGCTTGGAACAAGTGAAGCAAAAGCTCGGTTTATAGCAACTCCTGGGTCGGGCGTAACAAACCGCTCAAGTCGGACCCTTCGGCCGGTGCGCGGCCTCGGGCCCGCATGGGTACCACCTGTTCGGGAGCATGCCACTCATTTCATCCATTTGCAGAGGGGCAAAGGAGAGGTACACTAGGATCGGCCTTAGAGGTCGGTGCTATATGATCTTGAACGCCTGATCCGCGATCAGCTTTTCATTCGGATCGTATAGCCGGATCTCATAGGAACCTGGCTCGCTGATCATCTTCCACACAAAGTTTCTGTAAAAATGTCCAGCATTGTTGCGCGCCTTGATCTGACTCGAGGCGAAGCTCTGCTGCCCGCCTTCGCGATACCATTTAAGTAATAGGGTCGCGTTCTTAGCGACCTTGAGCCACGCGAAAACATATACCCTTCCCGGCCGAAACTCCGTTCCCGTACCGATGGGCTCGAGCTTTCTGACCTCCCTGCAGGTGACTAATTTAACCTCAGAGACGCGGATCGGCGCGCCTTTGACTTCGCTCACGGCCTCCGCGACCGGCGCGGTTTGCTTTGCCTCAACCTCGACGGGCGTGGCGTTTGGTGCGTCCGGTAGAGCATCGGGTTGTGAGGCGACCCCTATGTTGCCTGAGTCGCCCCACGCCTCGCGTGCGCCCTTCGCAGGCGCTTGCCTGGGCTCCCCTGCGTTTCGGTCGGCAGGCTGCCCGGCTCTACCGAGGGCGCTTCCACCGGCAGGCTTTCGTTTAAAACGGCCACGGTGTCGTCCAGCTTTTCTTCCAATACCTTTTGGTTGACCTCTAAATCTTGTTTTTGCTTGCCCAGGGACGCGATGCCGACCTCTAAATGGTGTTTTTGCTTTTCGAGTGAGATGGTTTTATTGCCCAGGAATGCGATGCCAGCCAAGGGCAGGAGCAGGACGGGTGCCCAGGTGAGCAGCTTGCGCCGGCGTGCGGCCGCGTGTCTCTTATCCAAAAAACCTATGGCGTCCGCAAAACCGGGGTGGTAGCGCTGCGCCCAGGCCTCATTAGGTCGGTTGTGCATACGCCAGCGAAGCGCGATCTGGAGATCGGGATCGCGCCACAACCCGGCCTCTCCCTGTTTATACAAGGCCGAAGTCTCGGCGAGCCGCCGATAAATCCGGATCGACTGAGCTTCCTCGTCCACCCAGGTCCTCAGCCGCCCCCAGATCCGGATCAGGGTTTCGTGGGAGATATCGATCAAGGAATCCGTCGTGAGCGGGACCTCCGGGGGCGGCATCAAGAACGACCGGCCTTCGCGGCGATACACGTCGGCGACGGCCATGATCCGTGCCGGCTCTGCGCCGATGGCACTGCATAGATCTCCTAGCCGAGTCGGAAATCGCATCTCCCGGTTATCGGCGCCTTTCCGAGTAATGCACTTGAAAAGCCGCTCTACGATCGCTTTGCTGGTGTCGTCCGGGAGCTCGTTGAAGGCTTCATCGGCATGCCGCGATAACGCCTCGGCCATCCCACCGATGGCCTCATAGTGATCGAGATCTATCGCTACATCCTCCTCCCCCTCGGTAGCCGCCCAGTGGTACCAGGTCCGCATCAGCGCGTGCTGGAGGATCGGCAACTGATCCGGGCTATCGCCGACATCGTTCAGGAGTCGCTGAATGAGCCGAGGCGCCATCCCCGCTCCCCCGACAGCCACAGGACCGGTGATCGCTTCCTGGCGTTGGCTGCGGGTCATCCGCGGGATCAGATATTGCCCCGCGTTGATCGCCTCGGGCAGATCCCAGAACTGAGTGCAATCTCCAAGGTACTCGTAGCGCATGGTCAGCACGACATAAATCGACAGCTCGTCCTGCCGGGTCGACTCGAGGAGCAGTTTCACGAAGGCGGCCGGCTCATCCCTGAGCCTCGCGCTCGCATCGGAATAGCACAACCGAAACAGCTCCTCGAACTGATCGACCACGACCAGGAGGTTCTCGTCGGCTGGCAACTTCGCCTGCCGAGCCACATCGATCAACCCCAGGGCGCCGCGCCGCAACACCGCTTCCGTGATCGCGCTCTGCATTTCCCCGTCGCCCCCCGGCGCTCCGAAGGTCTCCGCTCCTGCGAGCGCTTGGGCCAAGGCCCGGATCGGCGAATCGCTGGGGCGCAACACTGCCACTCGCCAGCGCGAGCCGGCCCTGGTCATGAAGCCGCCATAGAGATCCGGCAGCATGCCGGCCCGCACGAGTGAAGATTTGCCGCTCCCCGAAGTTCCCACCACCGTGATGAAGCGGTTGACTTGCAGCTTTTGCAGCAGATCGTTAGTCGCCGCCTCGCGCCCGAAGAACAAATGGCTTTCGTCCGCCTCGAAAGGCCGCAGCCCGGGAAACGGATTGAGCTTGCTCATCACGCGACGGCCGATCGGGCCGCGTCGATCGCCGCGAGAAACGGTTGCAACGCTGTCGCCGGGTTACTCGACGCGAAGTCCTTGATGACCGTAAACTCGCGGGATTTGAGGCGCTCTTTCTGCTCGGTCCGAGGAAGGCCGGTGTAGATCGCCGTCGCCAATTTGGGCTTCGACTCACCGTAACCCGGCAGCTTGCGCAGATCGCGCAGCTTGGAGCTCAGCCATCGATCCGTCGCGGTCGCGTAATAGATGAGGATGGCATCGCTCGATAGCAGTTTATCGGTGTGATCCTCGCGCACCGCCGCCACCTCCCCATCGAACACCGGGAGCATGACCTCGAATCCCTGGTCGTAGAGGTATTCCGATAAAGGCGCGCTCGCCTCCGAGTCGCACTTATCGCACACCAGATAAACCAGCGTCAGATCCGAGGTTGCGTCTTGGTGCGCTTTGGCTGGTTGCTTCACCGTAAGCTTTTCTTGAATGATCAATTTAAGCTCTTCGAGGCTCGTCTTCAGGAGGTCCGCACCGTGCTGCGCATCCGCGTTATTTTCGAGACGCTCGACGAAGCTCTGCTGGCGCTTGTCCTTCGGTGCAAGGCCGGGGGGCATCCAAATAAGGCGTGGCAGCTCGTGCTCGCGGCTGTATGCCGCGGCAATGTCGTTCTGCAAATGCACGACCGAGCGCTCGTCCAGATCGGGCACGAACCCGTAATGCCCACCGACTAAATGAACGGCGAGCGCGGAGCGCTGCAAATCAGCCTGCACCGCCTTCTCGAGCCCGGGCGCATCGAGCGGAAGCTCGCGGTCTGGCAGCACCGTATGTCCCAGTTGGCGGAGCTCGGCCTTGATCCGGTCGCGCTCATCTCTCATGTCCACCGAAGTCTGGGCCAGGAACACCGGGGGCTTGCTCGAAGCCTGCGCTTGCCCTGCCGCCCCTGGTCCGAACGATTTCAGAATTTCGGCGATCTCATAGGCGAGATCATAGAGCTTCGCTAAATACGATTGTCTGGCTTCGGGTCCGAATTCGATCCGGAACTCACTCGGCTTACCCGTGGCCGCATCCACCCGATAGAGCTCGTAGCCCAGCAGGCTGTTTAAGGGAGGCAGCTGCACCTCGTGGGGCACCAGGGTTTTGAGCACCTTGAAGACGCGACTCTTGTTGCCGACCCGCACACCGCCACGCGCTTCGGCGCCTCGAAGAAACGTCTCCAGCTCCCTTAAGCGCCATTCGGATTTCAAATACCGCGGCGATATGATGCTCACCAGGACCGCCGTCTTCGGCAGCGCGCCGACCAGCTTATCGCCGAAATAATCGTTACCGCCGAGTTTCGGATCCCGCCAGATCTTGGGCGCATCGCCTAAGATCTGCCGGATAAGAACTTCCAGCGACTGGTGAAACTTAGAGACCACCCTTCCTCCCCCGTCATCAAGGGCGCATCGTCGATGTGGGCGTAGCTGATGAAGATATCGTGCTCGAAAAGAGGTGACTAATCCCATTTTAAGCCTCGCCTTCCCGCGTGCTCGTGATACGCGCTCCGTCGACCGAACGACTCGACCCGAACGGCGCCCCGATCCAGCTCGTCGCGTTGCACTACTATGGGCATGGGCCGCCATAGACTCGGGCGAGTGTTGAGGGCTTCGTGCACGGGAAGCCTCATCAGAGAAACACCCGCGTCGGTAGCATAACACGACGCATGTGTGTGAAGTACAATCCGAGCAATACGTGCGTCTACTGTAACCCACCAGCGATTGCGCCAAACGACCAGGAGCGCGCAGAGGTTTATTTTCGAGAAAACTGCGCCGCTGGGTGGGTGAGGGCGGAGCAAAGATTTCATTGCGCTGCAAACGGATCGAGGGCGGCAGCAACCGAAGTCCGCCATGCGCCGGGCGCCCGCAGGCTCGGCAAAAGCCACGCTTCGCAGTCGGCGCGACACAGGCGTAGAAGGAGGAGTTGCGTAACCGCCTTCGGAGCAAGCTCGGGGAGAGGGCGCATCCATGAGCGCAAGCCGCCTTGCCAAGGATCCGTCCCTTGGGTTACCCCAAAGCCGAGGATCCTTCACCGCAAGGGG
>Ga0187892_10003302_pt1 | contig 29703 bp, 26 predicted proteins | sample MA1701073metaG_FD_139345 | JGI IMG/M metagenome (GOLD analysis project Ga0187892, IMG submission 139345) | Bio-ooze microbial communities from a basaltic lava cave in the Kipuka Kanohina Cave System on the Island of Hawaii, USA - MA170107-3 metaG ... | reverse complement strand
TGAGCGTTGAGCGTTGAGCGTTGAGCGTTGAGCGTTGAGCGTTGAGCGTTGAGCGTTGAGCGTTGAGCGTTGAGCGTTGAGCGTTGAGCGTTGAGCGTTGAGCGTTGAGCGGGCGGGATTTTCACACTGCACGCCGAACGCTGAACACTCGACCTACAAGGAGACAGCCATGCGAATTCTGATTGCCGAAGACGACCAGGTGCTGGCCGACGGTCTGCTGCGCACGCTGCGCGCGTCGGGCGCCGCCGTCGACCATGTGGCCGATGGCTCGCAGGCCGATGCGGCGCTGATGACCAACAACGAGTTCGATCTGCTGATCCTCGACCTGGGCCTGCCCAAGCTGCATGGCCTGGAGGTGCTGAAAAAACTGCGCGGCCGCGGCTCGTCGATGCCAGTGCTGATCCTGACCGCTGCCGACAGTGTCGAGGAGCGCGTCAAGGGGCTGGACTATGGGGCCGACGACTACATGGCCAAGCCTTTCTCGCTGCAGGAGCTCGAAGCCCGGGTGCGGGCGCTGACGCGCCGCGGCATGGGCGGTACCAGCTCGACCATCAAGCATGGACCGCTGGTCTACGACCAGGCCGGCCGCGTGGCCACGATCGACGGCAAGATGATCGAGCTCTCGGCGCGCGAGCTCGGCCTGCTGGAAGTGCTGCTGCAGCGCGCGGGCCGCCTGGTCAGCAAGGACCAGCTGGTCGAGCGCCTGTGCGAATGGGGCGAGGAGGTCAGCAACAACGCGATCGAGGTCTACATCCACCGCCTGCGCAAGAAAATCGAGAAGGGGCCGATCCGCATTGCGACGGTGCGCGGGCTCGGCTACTGCCTGGAAAAAATACCCGGTTGAGTGTTCAGCGTTGAGCGTTCAGCGTGGAATTCGGGAACCATAGCGATAACGCCTTGCGCCCAACGCTCAACGCTCAACGCCCAACTTCCCCATGAAAATCTTCCGCCGTGAGCAGCGTTCGCTGTTCGGGGAAATCCTGGACTGGATGCTCACGCCGCTGCTGTTGCTGTGGCCGGTCAGCCTGGCGCTGACCTGGCTGGTGGCCCAGGGCATTGCCGGCAAGCCGTTTGACCGCGCCCTGGAATTCAACGTGCAGGCGCTGGCCGAGCTGGTCACGGTGCAGCACAGCCGCGTGCAATTCAACCTGCCCCAGCCCGCGCGCGAAATCCTGCGCGCCGACGACCTGGACCTGGTCTACTACCAGGTGCTGGGCACGAGCGGCGAGTTCCTCAGCGGCGAGCGCGATTTTCCCGCGCCGCCGGAAGACGAGAAGCCGGTGATCGGCCAGGTGCGCCTGCGCGACGCCGAGATGCGCGGCCTCGATGTGCGCGTGGCCTATGTCTGGGTCCAGCTCGACCCCCCCGGCGCCCGGCCGGCCCTGGTGCAGGTCGCGGAAACCCGCGAGAAGCGCTCGGTGCTGGCCACCGAAATCATCAAGGGCGTGATGCTGCCGCAGTTCGTGATCCTGCCGCTGGCCGTGCTGCTGGTCTGGCTGGCGCTGGTGCGCGGCATCAAGCCGCTGAACCAGCTCGAAGAGCGCATCCGCGCGCGCCAGCCCGACGACCTGAGCCCGCTGGACGACAAGGCCGTGCCGCTGGAGGTCGCGCCGCTGGTCTCCTCGGTCAACGACCTGCTGACCCGGCTCAAGGATTCGATCGCGACACAAAAGCGCTTTCTGGCCGATGCCGCGCACCAGCTCAAGACGCCGCTGGCGGGCCTGCGCATGCAGGCCGATCTGGCGCAGCGCGAGGGCGCGAATGCCGACGAGCTCAAGCAGTCGCTCAAGCAGATCGGCCGCGCGAGCATCCGCGCCACCCACACGGTCAACCAGCTGCTGGCGCTGGCGCGGGCCGAGGGCAGCGGCGCGAGCATGGCGCGCCAGCCCTGCGACCTCGCGCGGCTGACCATGGAGGTGGTGCGGCATTCGGTGCCGCGGGCGCTGGACAAGCGCATCGACCTGGGCTATGACGGCGCCCAGCCCGGCGCACCGGGCGTGACGCTCAGCGGCAACCCGACCCTGCTCAAGGAACTGATCCGCAACCTGGTGGACAACGCGATCAACTACACGCCTTCGAGCGCCGACAAGCCGGGCGTGATCACCGCCCGCGTGCGAGCCGACCCGTTTGGCCGGGTGCTGGTGCTGCAGGTCGAGGACTCGGGCCCCGGCATTGCGCCGGCCGAGCGCGAGCTGGTGTTCCAGCCGTTCTACCGGGCGCTGGGGACCGATGTCGACGGCTCGGGGCTGGGCCTGCCCATCGTGCTGGAGATCGCGCAGCAGCACGGGGCCGAAGTGAGCGTGGAAGACGCCCACCCCGGCCAGCTGCCGCCCGGCGCGCGCTTTTGCGTGCGTTTTCCGGTCAGCGCGCAAGCCCCGGCGGCCTGATGGCCGCATAGCTCGGGCCCGGCCGACAGGCTCGACCCGGCCGCCTACCGGCAGGGCCTCAGGGCCTTGCCCGCCAGCGCGGCCTTGAGCTCGTCCAGGCGCGCGCGCAGCGCCTCGTCGACCGCCGGCAGCCGCAGCAGCTGGCCGCTGAGCTCGGCGCGCTCCTGCAGCACGCGGGCCGTGCGCACGCCGCGCCCGGCGAGGCTGTCCAGCTGCTGCTGGGCCGCCTCCTGGGAGTCGAAGCCGCCCAGCGACAGACCGGGCTCCAGCGAGGGGTTGGCCAGGGCCTCGAAGCTCACATGGCGCAGCCTGAGCTCGGCCTTCTTCTTGTTCACCGTCTCGGCATCGGGATAGCGGCCCATGTAGACGATCCAGCGGGCCGGCTCGACCACGCTGTCCAGGCTCCAGGCGCTGCTGGGCAGGGCGGCCAGGGCCTGGCGCAGCGCGGCACCTTGCTTGTCGTCATAGAGGCCGGCCTGCAGGCATTCGGGCGCCTTGCCAACGGCGGGCGTCGCAGCGGCATCCAGCCGACTCGCGTCGTCCGCACTCAGGATGCGCAGGGCCTCGGGCCGGATTTGCTGCGCCAGGCGCTGCGGCTCGCTCTGCTGGGCCGGCGCCAGGCCCCAGTCGCGCAGCAGGCCCTGAGACCAGGCGAAGTAGGCGCCATTGGCCAGCACGAGCAGCAGGGCAAGCAGTCTGAGCATGGCATCAGGCCGGCGGCAGTGGCGACACCGCTTCCCGGATCGCTCCGGCGGGCCAACGTTGCAATGACGAATGACGAATGACGGATGACTCGTTCATGGGCGTGCCGAGGTCATTCGTCATGGAAACGAAGCGAAGTCATTTGTCATTCGTCATTTGCCGTTTGTCATTTCCTGCGCCTGGGCGCGAGCAAAGTGCCGCGGCAGTTTTTGGCGCCGCACCAGCAGGGGTATTCGGCCTTGAGCTTGGGCGTGTAGCGCTCGTCGATGATCAGGCCGTAGTCGTAGTTGAGCTCTTCGCCGGCGCGGATGTTGCGCAGCGCCTTGATGAAGACCCGGCCCTCGACCTCGTCGGCCTCGCAGTTCGGGGCGCAGGAATGGTTGATCCAGCGCGAGGAGTTGCCGCCATGCTTGGCGTCGATCACGCGGCTCTCGTCGACGTGGAAGTAAAACGTGTGGTTCGGGTCCCGCGGGTCGTGCGGGTGGCGCCGCTGCGCCTCCTTCCAGCTGATGATCTCGCCCACATACTCGATGATGGTTTCGCCCTCCGCGATATCCTGCACGGCAAACACACCCTTGCCATGCACGCCCGAGCGGCGGGTCTGGATGCGGCGTCCGGCGCCGGCGTGGGCTGGGGTTTTAGGGGACACGGCCAAAACTCTGTTAAGTTGAATATGCACACATGCGCGCGTACGCGCGTGGAAACTGCCGATTGTAGAAGTGTCGTGAAACATTCACGCCGCAAGCTGCCGGCCGCCGCTGTGGTCACAATACGCCCGGCAGGCGTTTCGCGGCGGCCGGCCGGCATGGACGGAGGCCGGGGCCAGAGGCCCCGAAGAGATTGAAGGATGGGCGAGAGAGCTATGAGCAAGACTTTGGTGATTGCAGAAAAACCATCGGTGGCGCAGGACATCGTGCGCGCGCTGACGCCGGTGGCCGGCAAGTTCGAGAAGCACGAGGAGCATTTCGAGAACGACCAGTACGTGGTGACCAGCGCCGTCGGCCACCTGGTGGAAATCCAGGCGCCCGAGGAATTCGACGTGAAACGCGGCAAATGGAGCTTTGCGCATCTGCCGGTGATCCCGCCCTACTTCGACTTGAAGCCGGTCGACAAGACCAAGACCCGGCTCAACGCGGTGGTCAAGCAGGCCAAGCGCAAGGACGTGACCGAGCTGGTCAACGCCTGCGACGCGGGCCGAGAGGGCGAGCTGATCTTCCGCCTGATAGAGCAATACGCGGGCGGCCACAAGAGTGGCAAATACGCGCCGCTGGGCAAGCCGGTCAAGCGGCTGTGGCTGCAGTCGATGACGCCGCAGGCGATTCGCGACGGCTTCTCCGCGCTGCGCAGCGAGCAGCAGATGCGGGGCCTGGCCGATGCCGCGCGCTCGCGCTCCGAGGCCGACTGGCTGGTCGGCATCAACGGCACGCGCGCCATGACGGCCTTCAACTCGCGTGACGGCGGCTTCTTCCTGACCACCGTCGGCCGGGTGCAGACGCCAACGCTATCGGTGGTGGTCGAGCGCGAGGAGAAGATCCGCAGATTCGTGAGCCGAGACTACTGGGAAGTCCATGCGAGCTTCCTCGCCGAGGCCGGCGAATACCCGGCCAAATGGTTCGACCCGAAGTGGAAGAAGAGCGAGGAGGATGCGGAACTCAAGGCTGACCGCGTCTGGACGCAGCGCGAGGCCCAGGCCATTGCCGACGCGGTGCGCGGCCAGCTCGCGAACGTCAGCGAGGAGTCCAAGCCCAGCTCGCAGGCCTCGCCGGCCCTGTTCGACCTGACCTCGCTGCAGCGCGAGGCCAATGGCAAATTCGGCTTCTCGGCCAAAACCACGCTGGCGCTGGCGCAGTCCCTGTACGAGCGCCACAAGGCCCTGACCTACCCGCGAACCGACTCGCGCCACCTGCCCGAGGACTACCTGCCGGTGGTCAAGCAGACCTTCGCCATGCTGGCCGACAGCGGGCTGAGGCACCTGGCGCCCCATGCGCAGACGGCGCTGGACAGCCACTACGTCAAGCCCGGCAAACGCATCTTCGACAACGCCAAGGTCAGCGACCACTTTGCGATCATCCCGACGCTGCAGGCGCCGCAGGCCTTAAGCGAGGCCGAGCAGAAACTCTACGACCTGGTCGCGCGGCGCTTCATGGCCGTGTTTTTCCCGAGCGCCGAATACCAGGTGACCACAAGGATTAGCACGGCAGCGGGCCACAGCTTCAAGACCGAGGGCAAGGTGCTGGTCAAGCCCGGCTGGCTCGCGATCTACGGCAAGGAAGCCGCGGACGAGGTGGCCGATGCCAAGGAGGGCGACAAGGGGCAAAGCCTGATCCCGGTCAAGCCCGGCGAGAGGGTGCGCGCCGAAACTGTCGAGCCCAGGGGCCTCAAGACCAAGCCACCGGCGCGCTACAGCGAAGCGACGCTGCTGGGCGCGATGGAGGGTGCCGGCAAGCTGGTCGAGGACGACGAGCTGCGCGAGGCCATGCAGGAAAAAGGCCTGGGCACGCCGGCCACGCGCGCGGCCATCATCGAAGGCCTGATTCTTGAGAAGTACATGCACCGCGAAGGCCGCGAGCTGATCCCGACAGCCAAGGCCTTCCAGCTCATGACGTTGCTGCGCGGCCTGGGCGTGGAGGAGCTGTCCAAGCCCGAGCTGACCGGCGAGTGGGAGTACAAGCTCGCGCAAATGGAGCACGGCAAGCTCAGCCGCGACGCCTTCATGCGCGAGATCGCGCAGATGACCGAGCACATTGTCAAGAAGGCCAAGGAATACGACCGCGACACCGTGCCCGGCGACTACGCGACGCTGCAAACCCCCTGCCCCAACTGCGGCGGCGTGGTCAGGGAAAACTACCGGCGCTACAGCTGCACCGGCCCCAGCGGCGCCTCCGAGGGCTGCGGCTTTTCCTTCGGCAAGTCGCCGGCCGGCCGCACCTTCGAGCCCGCCGAGGTCGAGCAGTTCCTGCAGCACAGGCAGATCGGCCCGCTCGACGGCTTCCGCTCGAAGGCGGGCTGGCCCTTCACCGCCGCGATCGCGCTGCGCTACAGCGAGGAGGACAGGAACTGGAAGCTCGAATTCGACTTCGGCGAGGACAGGGGGGCCGAGGAGACCGGCGAGCTGGTGGACTTCTCGGACCAGGAGTCGCTCGGCCCCTGCCCCAAATGCGGCGCCCGCGTATTCGAGTCGGGCAGCAACTATGTCTGCGAGAAGGCCGTTCCGACCCAGGACCAGCCGACGCCCAGCTGCGACTTCAAGAGCGGCAAGATCATCCTGCAGCAACCGGTGGCGCGCGAGCAGATCGGCAAGCTGCTGGAGTCCGGCAAGACCGACCTGCTGGAGAAATTCATCTCGAACAAGACGCGCCGCGCCTTCAAGGCCTTCCTGGCCTGGGATCCGGCGGCCGGCAAGGTGGGCTTCGAGTTCGAGCCCCGGGCTTCGAAGTTCCCGCCGCGCAAGGCGGCCGGCGCCGGCCCGGCAACCGCTACCAAAGCCATAGCACCTCGCACGGCAAAGACGGGGGCGACAGCCACAAAAACCGCGAAAGCCCCGGCGAAAACAGCGGCCGGGAAAGCCGCCGCCAAAGCACCCCGCAAGACCGGCGCCGGCCTCAGGCCCAGCGCCGCGCTGGCCGCCGTGATCGGCGCGGAGCCGGTGGCCCGGACCGAGGTGGTCAAGAAGCTGTGGGACTACATCAAGGCCCAGGGTCTGCAGGACGCACAGAACAAGCGCGCGATCAATGCCGACGCGAAGCTGCTGCCGGTGTTCGGCAAACCGCAGGTCACGATGTTCGAGCTTGCAGGCATCGTGGGCAAGCACCTGAGCTGACCGGGCGCGGGGCTGCAGGGCCACCGTTGGCAAGGCCGGCCGGCGGATGTCGGCGTCGGCGCATTACGGCCCGGGTTTGAGCACGGCATCCACAAGCTGCGCGCCGGCTTTCTGGCGCACGCTGTCGACCACGCCCTGCGTGACACGGCGCAGGTCGGCGCGAAGCGAGGGACGCACGGGTTCGAGCGCCACGCCGCGATTGGCGAGCTCGACGATCGCCCCGATGTCCTCCGCCGCTGCCGCGATGCGCTGGGCGTAGACCGCATTCGCGGCGGCCTCGCGCACGATCTTCTGCTGCTCGGGCCTGAGACCGTCGAATGCGCGCTTGTTGGCCAACAGCAGGATGAAATCGAAGAAATGCGAGGTGTTCGAGAGGTATTTCTGGACCTTGTCGAAGTTGCGCTGCCGGATCACCGCAAAGGGGTTTTCCTGCGCGTCCACTGCGCCGCTTTCAAGCGCCCCGTACAGCTCCTTGATGTCGATCGCGACCGGCTCCGCGCCCAGCGCGCGGAAAGTCGCCATGTGGATCTCGTCGGGCTGCAGGCGGACCTTGAGCCCCTTGAAATCCGCGAGCGAGCGGATCGCCCGCTTGCTGTTGGTCAGCTGGCGCGGCCCCAATTCCATGAAGCCCAGCAGCACCAGGCCCTTGGCGGCGAGCTTGTCGGCCAGCGTGGCCCCGACCTGGCCGTCCACGACCCTGAACGCTGCCTGCCGGTCCGCGAACGCGAACGGAATGCTCAGCGCGGCCAGCTCCGGAATGCTGCCCGACAGATAGGCCGGCGGAATCCAGGTCATGAAAATCGATCCGCTGCCGACCTGATCGACGTTGTCCTTGGCGCTGCCCAGTTTCATCGCCGCGAAGACGTCCACCCGCAACTCGCCGTTGCTGGCTTTCTCCACGTCGCGCTTGAACTTCTCCATCGCGACGCTGCTGGAGTGGTTGACCGGAAAGTTGCCGGCCACGCGCAGCGCTTCGGCCTGGGCCAGGCCACAGGCCAGCAGCCAGGCGGCCGCCCAGACCGGCGCGAGTCGAAGCAACCACGGCCTTGGCAGCCGCAACGCGGGACTGTTCATGTGCACCCCAATTGATGTCGACAATTCAATTACATTTAGTCGCCTATATTGGCAACTTGAAATTAAACATGAATATCGACATAGCTGCAACAGACGGATGCCGGAGCGCCTGGGCGAGCGGCCGTGAACTCGGCCGAACACCGACTGCTATCAAAACAATAGCTGACAACGCCCGCGACTCAAGGGCTTTGGCCCTTGCGGCCTGACAGATGGCTCAGCGCAGGCTGATCACGGGCCAGCCGCGCGCGCGCGCGATCGGGCCCAGCCGCGCATCAGGGTCGACCGCCACCGGATGCGTCACCGCGTCGAGCAGCGGCAGGTCATTGATCGAATCGCTGTAGGCCCTGCTGTCGAAGGCCTCCAGGCGGTGGCCGCGCGCGGCCAGCCAGTCGTGCAGCCGCGCGACCTTGCCTTCGCGCATGTTGAGCTGGCCCGTCGCACGTCCGGTGAACCGGCCGTCGATGACTTCGCACTCGGTCGCAATCAGGTGCTCGATGCCGAAGTACAGCGCGGTCAGCTCGGTCAAGCTGCGGTTGGTTGCGGTGGTCATCACGACCAGGTCGCCCGCGTCCAGATGCCGGCTCACGCAGTCGCGCGCGGCCAGCGTGATGCGCGGCACGATCTCGCGGGCCAGAAACTCCTGGCGCAGCGGCTCCCACTGCGCGGCCGTGCGCCCGGCCATGGTGCCGACATAGAAATCGGCGAACTCCTGCACCCCCACGGTGCCGGCCTGGTAGCGCGCCTCCATGTCGGCATTGCGCTGCGCGAAGCTCTCGCGCTCGAGCAGGCCTTGATCCATCAGAAACTCGCACCACAGCGCATCGCTGTCGCCGCACAGCAGGGTGTGGTCGAGGTCGAACAGGGTCAGTTTTGGCATGGTCATTCTGAGCTCAGCGAAGAATCTTCAACGATGTCCGCATACAAATCCTTCCACCCCGGGTTCAGGCTTTCGATCAATTCGATCTTCCTGCTCCTGGGCCAGCCCTTGAGCTGCTTTTCACGCGAGATCGCGGCTTCTATGGAGGATGTGGTTTCGAAGTAGGCGAGCCTTGAAATGTTGTAGGGCGAGGTGAAGCCCTCGGCGAGCTTGTTCCTGTGCTCGTGCATGCGGCGTACCAGGTTGTTTGTCACCCCTATGTAGAGGGTCTTGGAGCGGTTGGTGGCGATGTAGACGAAGTATTGGTGTTCCAAGGCGGAGATCCTTCACTGCGTTCAGGATGACAAGTCATTCGCTGTTGTCAGCCCGTATCGAGATCGTTGACTGCACTGAGGATGACAAGGCACCCACGATTGTCATTCTGAGCCCTTCGACTGCGCTCAGGGCGGGCTCCGCGATGAATCTCATGCGGCGGGTCGCGCTGGTCACAGGCTTCTCAGATGCCAGGCCTTGGGCCGGGTGAAGGTCTGGATGCCGTAGGTCGACAACGTCAGGCCGAGTCCCGAATCGCCGACGCCGCTCCAGGGCAGGCGCGGGCTCACGCGGTCGCAGCAGTTCCAGTAGACGCTGCCGGCCTGGACCCGGGCCAGCAGGGCCTGGGCGCGCTGCCGGTCGGGCGTGTAGACGCCGGCGGTCAGGCCGTAGCGCGTGTCGTTCATCAGTTTCACCGCCTCCTCGTCGCCCGAGACCTTCTGGATGCCGATGATGGGGCCGAAGCTTTCCTCGCGCATCAGCTCCATGCCGTGATGGACATGGCTGAACACGGTGGGCTCGAACCAGTTGCCGGGGCCCGGGCCGCGCTTGCCGCCGGTCAGCAGCTTCGCGCCCTGGGCCAGGGCATCGGCGACCTGGGCGTCGAGCACATCGAGCTGCGGCGCCCGCGTGAGAGCGCCGATGTAGGTGTCCTCGCGCATCGGGTCGCCGGTCCTGAAGCGCTTGACCGTGGCGACGAAGGCTTCGACGAAGGCATCGTGGATCTTCTCGTGCACATAGATGCGCTCGACCGAGCAGCAGCTCTGGCCGGCGTTGTACATCGCGCCGTCGGCCAGCGACTCGGCCGCCGTCTTCGGATCGGCATCGTCGCAGACATAGCTCGGGTCCTTGCCGCCGAGTTCGAGCTGGAGCTTGATGAGCTTGTTGCCCACGGCCTGGGCGATGCGCGCGCCGGTCGCATGCGAGCCGGTGAAAAACAGGCCGTTGATTTTCTGCTCGAGCAGCGCCGCGCCCACATCCCCCGCGCCCACCATCGGCACCATCACGTCCTGCGGCACACCCGCCTCGTGCAGCAGGCGCGCGATCGCCAGCCCCGTCAGCGTCGCGTGCTCGGAGGGCTTGTAGAGCACGGCGTTGCCGGTCAGCAGCGCCGGCACGATGACGTTGCAGCCGACGAACCAGGGGTAGTTCCAGGCCGAGATATTGGCCACCAGGCCCAGCGGCATGTGCTGGATCTTCTCTTTCATGCCGCCGTCGTCGAACACGGTTTCGGTCGCCAGGCAAAGATCGACCTCCTTGAGGAAAAAGTCGATGCGCCCGAGCAGGCCATTGAGCTCGTTGCGCGACATCGTGATCGGCTTGCCGGTCTCGGCCGTCATGGTCGTGGCCAGCGCTTCGAGCTGCTCGACGATGGCCGCGCGAAAGCGCGCGATGCAGGCCTTGCGCTCGGCCAGCGGCACGGCGGCCCAGCGCGGCTGGGCAGCGCGCGCGGCGGCGGCCTTGGCGGCGACCGAGGCCGCATCGTCGGCGGGCACGGCGGCGATCTGCGCGCCGGTGGCGGGGTTGTGAATGGGCAGCTGGTTCATGTGTGCTTGCGGGCAGCCCGCGCCGCCGCCAGAAAGTCCTGCAGGATGGGCCCGTCGTCGATCGTGCCCAGTTCGGGTTTGTGGAATTCCGGGTGCCATTGCACGGCCGCCACATAGGGCTCGCCGCTGCGGCGTATGGCCTCGATCGTGCCGTCGTCGCTGCAGCGCGCCTGCACCACGAAGCCGGGCGCCAGGTCCTTGATCGCCTGGTGGTGGATGCTATTGATTTTGTAGCGACTGGCGCCCGGATAGAGCGGACTCAGCCACGATTCAGGCAGCAGATCGACCTCGTGGAAGTTGTAGTCGTAGGCCTGCACGTCGCGGTGCTTGACGGCCGAGGGCTGCTGGGTCGACAGGTCCTGGTACAGCGTGCCGCCGAAGGCCACGTTGATCAGCTGCAGGCCGCGGCACACGCCGAACACCGGCTTGCCCGCCGCGACAAAGGCGCGGACCAGGGCCTGCTCGTATTCGTCGCGAACCCGGTCGCCGCTCCACTGCTCGCGAAGCGGCTGCTCGCCATAGCTGCCGGGCCATACGTCGGCGCCGCCGTGCAGCACCAGGCCATCGAGCCACTGCGCGTAGTCGGCAAAGCCGATGTCGCCGCGCGCCGTCTCGCCCGTGGGCGAGGGCACCATCACCGGCAGCGCGCCGCCCGCCATAATCCAGTGCGCGACCGACTGCTCGACAAACTGCAGGGTCTTGCTGGCAAAGGCCGAGCGCTGCGGGTCGGGATGAAGAAAGCAGGCGCTGATGCCGATCTTGAGTCGATCACTCATGGTTGTCGCTCCGGCGGCGGGGCTGAACCAGCGAAGCCCATCACATGGCCGCCTTGAACAGGCGCTCGAAATCGGCTGCCGTGCAGGGCCGCGGATTGGTCTGGTGGCAGATGTCGGCGCTGGCGACCTCGACCAGGCGCGGCAGCTGCTCGGGCCTCACGCCATGCGTGGCCAGGGAGCCCGTGATGCCGACGCGGGCCTTGAGCTGCCCGAGCCAGGGCACGAAGGCCTGGCCGCCGCCGCTGAGCTTGCAGACATGGGCCAGCTCGTCGAACTTCGCGGGCACCGCCTCGTGGTTCCAGGCCATCACCGTGTCGATCATCAATGCGTTGGCCAGGCCATGGTGCAGGTCGCAGACGGCGCCCAGCGCATGGGCGCAGGAATGCACGGCGCCCAGGTCCTTCTGGAAGGCGATCGCGCCCATCATCGAGGCCATCATCATGTCGCTGCGAGCCTGCAGGTTGCCGGGCTCGTTGACCGCGGTGGCCAGGGCCGCCGCCGCGATGCGAGTGCCTTCGAGCGCAATGCCGTCGCACAACGGGTGGTAGGCCGGCGAGAGGTAGCTCTCGATGTTGTGCGTGAGCGCGTCCATGCCGGTGGCCGCCGTCACGTGCGCGGGCAGGGCGAGCGTGAGCTCGGGGTCGGCGAACACCGCCTTGGCCAGGATCCTGGGGCTGAACACCATGCGCTTCACGTGTGTGCCGTTCTCGCTGACCACCGCTGCGCGGCCCACTTCGGAACCGGTGCCCGAGGTCGTCGGCAGGGCCACGAAATAGGGTAGCTTGTTCACGATGGGGCGAACCTGCGGGTGATCCCAGACATATTCGAGGATGTCGCCCTCGTGCGTGGCGGCCACGCCGACCACCTTCGCCACATCGAGCGCCGCGCCGCCGCCGAAACCGACCACGCAGTCCGCGCCATGCGCCTTGAACGCTGCTGCACCGTCCATCACCTGGCTGCAGCTCGGGTTGCCGAACACGCCCGAGAACACGGCGGCCTCGAGCCCAGCCAGATGCGTCAAGAACTCGGCCAGCACCGGCAGCACGGCGAGCCCCCGGTCGGTCACGATCAGCGGGCGCTTGAGGCCTTGGTCCCGAAGATGCGCGGCCACCAGCCTGCGCGCGCCTGGACCGAACTCGATGGCGGTAGGAAATGCGAAGTTGGCGATGTCCATGATCTTCAGATGATCTCGAAATAGCGTTTCAATTCCCAGTCGGTCACGCCGTCCAGCCACTGGCGCCACTCCCAGTCGCGCGTGGCGGCAAAGTGGTCGACGAAGGTGTCGCCCAGCCAGTCGCGCGCGATCGCCGACTGCTGGAAGTTGCGCGTGGTCTCTATCAGGGTGCGCGGCGCGCGCGGGATGTTTTCCGCGCCCACGTTGGTGCCGGTGATCGGCGGCGCAGTGAGCTTCAGGCCCTTCTCCACCCCATGCAGGCCGGCCGCGATCACGGCGGCCATGGCCAGGTAGGGATTGACGTCGGCGCCGGGGCAGCGGGTTTCGAGCCGCGTGGCTTTCGGCGAGCCGGCGATCACGCGAAAGCTGGCCGTGCGGTTGTCCATGCCCCAGGTCGGCTTGACCGGGGCCCAGAAGCCGTCGACCAGGCGCTTGTAGCTGTTGATCGTGGGCCAGAACATCGGCGCGAACTCCATCAGGCAGGCAACCTGGCCGGCCAGATAGCTCTCGAACAGCGGGCTCATGTGGCGCGGGCTGCTGGCGTCATGGAACAGGTTGCTCTGGCCGTCGGACAGGCTCTGGTGGATATGGCCCGAGCAGCCCGGGTATTGCTGGCTCCACTTGGCCATGAAGCTGGGCATGATGCCGAAGCGCGCGCCGATCTCCTTGGCGCCGGTCTTGAACAGGATCGAGCGGTCGGCCTGCTCCAGCGCCTCGCTGAAAGCGATCGCGGCCTCGTAGACGCCGGGGCCGGTCTCGGTGTGCAGGCCCTCGATCGGCACGCCATAGGCCAGCATCTCGTCCATGATGGCGTTGAAGAACTCGCGGTTCTGGTTCGCGCGCAGCAGCGAGTAGCCGAACATCCCGGGGGTCAGCGGCTCGGGCGCCACGCCTTTCTTGGCCGCCCAGCTCTGCGGGGTTTCGAGGAAGTTGAACCACTCGAACTCCATGCCGGTCATGACCTGAAAGCCCAGGGCCTCGGCGCGCCTGAGCACGCGCTTGAGCGTCTGGCGCGGGCAGACCGGGTGCGGCGAGCCATCGGCATTGATGAACTCGCCGAGAAACAGCGGCACGCCGTTGTCCCAGGGCACATGGCGCGCGGTGTTGAGGTCCAGCCGCGCCAGCGCATCGGGGAATCCGTGCTGCCAGCCGGTGACCGTGGTGTTGTCGTAGCAGTGGTCGGAGGAGTCCCAGCCGAACACCACGTCGCAAAAGCCGAAGCCGCCCTTGGGATGGGGCTCGGCCGCGCCGAAGAACTTGTCCTTGTGCAAGTACTTGCCGCGCAGCACGCCGTCGATGTCGCTGACCGCGACCTTGACCTTGGCCGCGCCGGACTGGCGCAATGCGGCGAGGGCGGGGTGTTCCTGTGCTGTGCTCACGTGCTGGCTCCTGGCTGGTTGCTCACCCTGTCATTCTGAGGCGAAGCCGAAGAATCGTCACTGTCGCGCATCAGATCCTTCGCTGCGCTCAGGATGACAAGAGACGCCCCAGGCCCGCTACTGTCATTCTGAGCAACGCGAAGAATCTCCGCAGTCGCGCGTGAGATCCTTCGCGGAGCCTGTCCTGGGCGCGGCCGCGCAGCCTGGCGCGCCGCGTCAACGCTTCTCGGATTTGGCGCTGTAGCGCTTGTTCCACTCGGTCAGGATGCGGTCGCGGTTGCTGGCCGCGTAGCCGAAGTCCATCTTGACCAGGCGCGACTCGTAGTCGGCCGGGATATTGGCCAGCTTGGGCGCCACGCCGGGCTGGGCCGTGAGCGCGAAGTTCTTGCCGTACAGGATCATCGCGTCCTTGCTCGACGCCCAGTCCGCGAGCTTTTTGGCGGCCTCGAGTTTCTTCGTGCCCTTGTGGATCGCATAGGACTCCAGGTCCCAGCCCAGGCCTTCCTTGGGGAACACCAGGTCGACAGGCGCGCCCTTGGCCTTGTTGATGTGGCCGCGGTATTCGAACGAGATGCCGAGCACATATTCGCCGGCCGCCGACATGTTGCAGGGCTTGGAGCCGGAGTGGGTGTACTGCGCGATGTTGTCGTGCAGGCCGTCCATGTATTTCCAGCCGCCGCCCTTGCCGTTGTCGTCGCCCCAGAGCTGCAGCCAGGCGACCACGTCGAAGTAGCCGGTGCCGCTGGAGGCCGGGTTGGGCATCACGATCTGGCCCTTGTAGGCGGGCTTGAGCAGGTCCTTCCAGGTCTCGGGCTTGGGGATGTTCTTCTTCTGCGCCTCGACCGTGTTGAAGCAGACCACGGCACCGAACACATCCATGCCCCACCAGGCCGGCGGATTCTTCTTGTCGCGGTACTGGCTCATCAGCGCGTCGAGGTTCAGCGGCGCATAGGGCTCGAGCATGCCCTGCTGATCCAGCAGCGCGAGGCTGGAAGCCGCCACACCCATCACCGCATCGGCCTGCGGATTGGCTTTCTCGGCCAGCAGCTTGGCCGTGATCACGCCCGTGGAGTCGCGCACCCACTTGATGTCGATGTCGGGGTGGACCCGGCTGAATGCCTCCTGGTAGGCCTTGAGCTGATCGGTCTCCAGCGCGGTATAGACCAGCAGCTGGGTTTTCTGCGCAAAGGCCACCGACGCCAGGCCGAGCAGGCCCGTGATGGCAAGCGATTGGAGGAGCGAGGACAGGCGCATGGACGTTTCCTTGAGGTTAAAAAACTTGCAATGCTGCTGTCGGACAGTGACGTCGCCATGACACACTGGGCGCAGCCTGCAGCGGGTGGATCGCGAATTCATTGGACGCCGGCCCTTCCATCTTGTCAATTGTTTTTTGCAGATTGTTGACAATTTTCTTTTTTATGCTTCAATTCAGATCATGAGCGCAGTCCCTCATCCCACCATCGCCCTGCTGCAAAGCAGCTCGCTGACCACCGTGGTGCAGCAGGAAATCGAACGGGCCATCCTCGCCGGGGAATACGAGCCGGGCAGCAAGCTGATCGAGGCCACGCTGGCCGACAAGATGGGCGTGTCGCGCGGCCCGGTGCGCGAGGCCTTTCGCATGCTCGAAGAGGCCGGCCTGCTGCGCAACGAGAAAAACCGCGGCGTGTTCGTGCGCGACATCCCGATCGACGAAGCGGTGGAGATCTTCGACCTGCGCGCCGCGATGGACGAGCTGGTGGGCCGCCAGCTGGCGAAGAACATCACGCCGGCCCAGCTCAAGGAAATCAAGGGCCAGGTCGACGCGATGGAAAAAGCCGCCAAAGCCGAGGACGCCCACGGCTACCACCTGCTCAACCTCAGGTTCCACGATCGCCTGGTCGAGATGGCCGGCAACCGCAAGCTGACCGCGATCTACCGCAAGCTGATCAAGGAGCTCTCGCTGTTTCGCCGCCTGAACCTGGCCGACGGCTGGCTGATGCCGATCTCGGCCGGCGAGCACCGCCAGATCGTCAAGGCCATCGCCTCGGGCGACCCCGACATGGCCGGGCGCGCCATGTTCGACCATGTGATGGAGAGCAAGGAGCGCACGATAGAAAACGACATGCGCCGCCGCTCCCGCGCGCAAGGCGGCGCCAGCCTCGGCAGCAACCCGCCCCCGAACCTGCAAAGGCCCCGACGTGGCAAGCGATGACTTCCGTACCCGGGCCTGGGCCACGCGCAGCGCGTGCGGCGGGCCCGCAAGCGTCCCACCAACCTCATGACCTGTCCACTGCCATGGCCCTGACCTTGTCCGATATCCAACAACTCTTCGCCCAACGCGGCGCCGAGCAGTACAGCGGCGAGCCCGTGACCCAGCTCGAGCATGCGCTGCAGACCGCCGCGCTGGCCGAGGCCGAAGGCGCCGGCGATGCGCTGGTGACGGCCGCCCTGCTGCACGACCTCGGCCACCTGCTGCACGATCTGGGCGACACGCCCTCGCTGCGGGGCGTGGACGATGTGCACCAGTACCGCGCCCTGCCGTTCCTGCGCGGCCTGTTCGGCGACGAGGTACTCGATGCGATCAAGCTCCATGTGGACGCGAAGCGCTACCTGTGCGCCACGCGCTCCGGCTACCTCGCCAGCCTGTCGCCCGACTCGCAGCGCAGCCTGCAGCTGCAGGGCGGCGTCTTCACGCCCGAGCAGGCCGAGCGCTTCATGGCCCAGAGCGGCGCGGCCGACGCGGTGCGCTTGCGGCTGTGGGACGACCTGGCCAAGGCCGAAGGCCTGGCCACCCCTTCGCTGGCCCATTACCTGCGCCGCGCGCGCCGCTGCGCCCTGAGCGCATGACCCTGAGCTGGCCGGTTGTGGCCGCGGTGCTGCTGGGAGCGCTGCTGCACGCGAGCTGGAACGCGCTGGTCAAGTCCAGTGCCGACAAGGCGCTGGACACGGCGCTGATCCACCTGGTCGGCTCGCTGATCGCCGCACCCCTGGTCGCTCTGCTGGGCTGGCCGCCGGCCGCGGCCTGGCCCTTCATCCTGGCCTCGGTCACGATCCACATTGGCTACTACATCGCGCTGACCCGCGCCTACCAGCACGGCGACCTGGGCCTGACCTATCCGCTGATGCGCGGCACGGCGCCGCTGCTGGTGGCTCTGTCGGCCGTGCTCGCGTTCGGTGAAAGCCTCACGCCGCTGGCCTGGGCCGGCGTGCTCGGCGTCAGCGGCGGGGTGCTGGCGCTCGGCCTGAGCCGCCATGCACTCGATTCGCCGCGCGCCGTGGGCTTTGCGTTGGCCAACGCGATCGTGATCGCGGTCTACACCGTGGTCGACGCGCTCGGAGCGCGCGCCTCGGGCAACGCCTTGCAGTATGTGGTGACGCTGTTCGCGCTCGACGGCTGGCCGTTTGCGCTGCTGGTATTCCAGCGCCGCAGCGCTGCCGTGGTCTGGCCCTATGCGCGCCGGCGCTGGCCGGCCGCGGCGGCCGGGGCGCTGGCCTCGCTGGGCTCCTACGGCATCGCGCTGTGGGCCATGACGCGGGCGCCGGTGGCCAGCGTGGCCGCACTGCGCGAGGCCTCGGTGCTGTTCGCGGCGCTGCTGGGCAGCTGGTTCCTGAAAGAGGCCTTCACGCTGCGCCGCGCCGTCGGCACGGTTGTCATCGTGGGCGGCGTAATGGCCTTGAGACTGGGGTGACAGGCCTTCGAACGAGCGCTCTACGACCAGTGGTCGTCCAAGGTATGAATGCTATTGTTTGTATAGCACATCACACCCATTCTTCGTGGGCTCAGGGCCTATTTGATGAGGAAGAATGGCGCTGCCCGCCAGCAGCCGCGCCCCAGGAAAACGGCCCATGCCACTTTGTCACTCGTGGCATGGGCCGTGCACGCGGCTCGTGAAAAAGCGGCTTACTTGGCGGACATCAGGGCCACAGTGGTGTCGAGCATGCGGTTGGAGAACCCCCACTCGTTGTCATACCACGACGACACCTTGACCAGGCGGCCGCTGACCTTGGTCAGGGTTTCATCGTAGGTGCTGGAGGCCGGATTGTGGTTGAAGTCCACGCTGACCAGCGGGGCCTTGTTGTAGCCCAGCACGCCCTTGAGCTCGCCCTCGGAGGCGGCCTTGAGGATGCTGTTGATCTCCTCGACCGAGGTCTCGCGGCTGGCGATGAAGCTCAGGTCGACGATGGAGACGTTGATCGTGGGCACGCGCATCGCATAGCCGTCGAGGCGGCCGTTGAGCTCGGGCAGCACCAGGCCCACGGCGGCGGCGGCGCCGGTCTTGGTCGGGATCATGCTCTGCGTGGCCGAGCGGGCGCGGCGCAGGTCTTCGTGGTAAACGTCGGACAGCACCTGGTCGTTGGTGAAGGCGTGGATCGTGGTCATCAGGCCGTTTTCCAGGCCGATCTTCTCGTGCAGCGGCTTGACCAGCGGGGCCAGGCAGTTGGTGGTGCACGAGGCGTTGGAGATCACGGTGTCGCTGCTCTTGAGCACGCCGTGGTTCACGCCGTAGACGATGGTCGCGTCCACATCCTTGCCGCCGGGGGCCGAGATGATGACCTTTTTCGCGCCGCCCTTGAGGTGGGCAGAGGCGCGCTCCTTGCTGGTGAAAAAGCCCGTGCACTCCAGCACCACGTCCACGCCGAGCTCGCCCCAGGGCAGCTCGGCCGGGTTGCGGTTGGCCAGAACGCGGATCGGGTCGCCGTTGACCACGATGTGGTGGTCGCCGTCCACGGTCACGGTGCCGGGGAAGCGGCCATGGGCCGTGTCGTACTGCGTCAGATGGGCATTGGTCTTGGGGTCGCCCAGATCGTTGATCGCGACGATCTCGATGTCGTGCTTCTTGCCACCCTCGTAGTGGGCACGCAGCACGTTGCGGCCGATGCGGCCATAGCCATTGATGGCGACTTTGATGGTCATAGCTTTGCTCTCCTGATAATGAAACCGCTTTTTGTCATTCTGAGCAACGCGAAGAATCTTCACGCAGATCCTTCGCTGACGCTCAGGACGACAACCCTATTTCCTATCCGCCAGCACGGCCTGCACCGTGTCAGCCACGTTCTCCGCGGTGAAGCCGAAGTGCTTGAACAGCACGGCCGCCGGGGCCGATTCGCCATAGGTGTCCAGACCCACAACGGCGGCGCAGCCGTACTTCCACCAGCCGTCGGTCGCGCCCATCTCGACCGCGACGCGCGGCAGGCCCGTGGGCAGCACGGCGCTCTTGTAGGCCAGGCTTTGACGGTCGAACGTGGTGGTGCTCGGCATCGACACGACGCGCACAGCGATCTTTTTCGCAGCAAGCAGCTCCTGCGCCTTGAGCGCGAGCTGCACCTCGGAGCCGGTCGCGATGATCACGGCCTGGGCCTTTTTCTTGAGGCCGGCGGCCGCGGGCTCGGCCAGAACGTAGGCGCCCTTGCCGATGTCGTCGAGTCCCGCTTTGGCTGCATAGGGCAGATTTTGGCGCGAAAGCAGCAATGCCGTGGGTTTGTTCTGGTTTTGTAACGCCACGGCCCAGGCCACGGCGGTCTCGGCCGTGTCGGCCGGGCGCCAGACATCGAGGTTGGGGATCAGGCGCAGGCTGGCGGCATGCTCGATCGCCTGGTGCGTCGGGCCGTCCTCGCCCAGGCCAATCGAATCATGGGTGAACACATGGATCACGCGCTGCTTCATCAGCGCGGCCATGCGGATCGCGTTGCGGCTGTAGTCGCTGAAGGTCAGGAAGGTGCCGCCATAGGGGATGAAGCCGCCGTGCAGGGCCACGCCGTTCATGATCGCGGCCATGCCGAATTCGCGCACGCCGTAGTTGATGTGGCGCCCGCCCACGTTCACGCCTTCGGCGTTGGGGGTCTGCACCACCTCGCCGGCCGCATCGAAGCGCAGCGGCGGGGTGCTCCTGGTGTTGGTGAGGTTGGAGCCGGTCAGGTCGGCCGAGCCGCCCAGCAGCTCGGGCAGGGCCGCAGTGAAGGCTTCCAGCGCGAGCTGGCTGGCCTTGCGGCTGGCCACGGTCTCGGCCTTGACGTGGGCCGCGGCGGCGGTGTCTCGCGCGAGCTGGGCGAAGCTTTTGGGCAGCTCGCCCTTCATGCGCCGCGTGAACTCCTTCGCCAGCTCGGGGTAGGCGGCCTTGTAGGTCGCGAACTTCGCGTCCCAGGCCGATTCCATCACCAGACCGGCGGCCTTGGCGTCCCAGTCCTCGTAGACCTCCTTGGGGATCTCGAACGGCGCGTGATGCCAGCCCAGGGCTTCGCGCGTGAGCCTGATTTCTTCGGCGCCCAGCGGTTCGCCGTGGGCCTTGGCCGTGTCGGCACGGTTCGGACTGCCCTTGCCGATGCTGGTCTTGCAGATGATCAGCGTGGGGCGGTCGGCGCTGGTCTTGGCGTCGGCGATCGCGCGCGAGACGCTGTCCACATCGTGGCCGTCGATCGGCCCGATCACGTTCCAGCCATAGGCCTTGAAGCGCGCCGACGTGTCGTCGATGAACCAGGGCGTGACCTGGCCGTCGATCGAGATGCCGTTGTCGTCGTACAGCGCGATCAGCTTGTTGAGTTTCCAGGCGCCGGCCAGCGCGCAGGCCTCGTGGCTGATGCCTTCCATCAGGCAGCCGTCGCCCAGGAACACATAGGTGTGGTGGTCGACTATCTCGTGCCCGTCGCGGTTGAACTCCCTGGCCAGCAGCTTTTCGGCCAGCGCGAAGCCCACGGCATTGGTCACGCCCTGGCCCAGCGGGCCGGTCGTGGTTTCCACGCCGGCGGTGTAGCCGACCTCGGGGTGGCCCGGGGTCTGGCTGTGCAGCTGGCGGAAGTTCTTGAGCTCCTCGATGGCGAGCTTGTAGCCGCTCAGGTGCAGCAGCGCGTACAGCAGCATCGAGCCGTGGCCGTTGGAGAGCACGAAGCGGTCGCGGTCGAGCCAGTGCGGGTTGCGCGGGCTGTGCTTGAAGTGGCCCAGCAGCTCCCCGTCGGCGGTTGCGGCGCGCGGGCCCCACAGAGCCACGGCGATGTCGGCCATGCCCATGGGGGCGCCGGGGTGCCCGGAGTTGGCTTGTTGTACGGCATCCATTGCGAGCGCACGAATTGCATTCGCCATCTGTTGTGTATTGGCCATCGGGGGGCTGCTCCGGGGGGGGAAGGTCGGGGGAAACCCGGTATTTTACCGGGGGCCGGCAACCGGCCGGCTGGGGCGGGGGCAGAACCCGGCAGAGCGCCGCGATGGTCTACAGTCGAGGCCATGCCAAGTCCATGTGAAGAAACCCAGCCGTGACCATTCCCGCCCTGATCCTCGCGGCCGGCCGCGGTGAGCGCATGCGGCCGCTGACCGATACCTGCCCGAAGCCGCTACTGCCGGTGCGCGGCAAGCCCCTGATCGAATGGCAGATGGCGGCGCTCGCGCGCGGCGGCTTTCACCGCCTGGTCATCAACACCGCCTGGCTTGGCACCCAGATCTCGGAGCGTTTCGGCCACCAGCCCCGGCTGGACGGGCACGAGGCGCTATTGATTTCATACTCGCACGAGGGCCTGGACTTCGGCGGCGCGCTGGAAACCGCCGGCGGCATTGCGCGGGCTCTGCCCTTGCTGGGCGACATCTTCTGGGTGCTGGCCGGCGACGTGTACGCGCCGCAGTTCGAGTTTTCGCAGTCAGCCGTGGAGCGCTTTGCCGCCGGCGACAAGCTGGCCCACCTCTGGCTGGTGCCCAACCCTCCGCACCACCCGGGCGGCGACTTCGGGCTCTCGGCCTCGGGTCTGGCGCTGAACCAGGCCGAGGTCCGCTACACCTATTCGACCATAGGCCTGTACCGGCGGGAACTGTTCTCGTCGCTGCCGTTCGGCAATCCCAAGGGCCTGATAGCCCCGCTGGCGCCGCTGTTGCGCGCAGCCATGGACAATGACCAGATCACGGCCGAGCTCTACACCGGCGACTGGACCGATGTAGGCACGCCGCAACGACTTGCTCAGCTCAACGAAGCCCACTAGGATGAAACCCACCCCCGTTGCTTGCTCACTGCGTGTAGCCGCCTCCCCCCTGAAGGGGGCAACACCAGCGGCCCGGCGGAGCCGGTTCCGCGGTGTTCCCCGAACAGGCGTCGCGTTTCATGCGTCGCGGCTGGTGCAAATCGCAATGGACCACTGACATGAACACATCCCTTTACGCCCAGCGCCGCGCCCGCGTGGCCGCCCAGCTCGGAAAAGACGGCATCGCCATCCTGCCCACCGCGCCCGAGCGCCAGCGCAACCGCGACAGCGACTTCCTGTACCGGCACGACAGCTACTTCTACTACTTGACGGGCTTCGCCGAGCCCAATGCCTGGCTGGTGATCACGGGCGACGGCCGGTCCACGCTGTTTTGCGCGCCCAAGGACCTGGAGCGCGAAATCTGGGACGGCTTGCGCCTGGGGCCTGAGGCGGCGCCGGCCGCGCTGGGCGTGGACGCTGCGTTTTCAACAGCGGAGCTCGATGCACAGATTCCGAAGCTGCTGGAGAACCGCGGCACGGTCTGGTACCCATTCGCGACCCACAGGGGGCTGGAGTCGCGCATCGACGGCTGGCTCAACCAGGTGCGCGCCCGCGTGCGCTTTGGCGCGCTGGCGCCCGAGCACCAGCGCGACCTGTGCGCCATCGTCGACGAGATGCGGCTGTTCAAGGACGCCTACGAGCAGCACACCATGCGCCGCGCCGCCCAGATCAGCGCCGGCGCCCATGTGCGCGCGATGCAGCTGTGCGCCCGCATGCTGCGCGCAGGCCAGGAGGTGCGCGAATACCACCTCGACGCCGAGCTGCTGCACGAGTTCCGCCGCCACGGCTCTCAGGCCCCGGCCTACGGCTCCATCGTGGCCGCCGGCGCCAACGCCTGCGTGCTGCATTACCGCGCCGACGCCGCGCCGGTGCGCGCGGGCGAGCTGGTGCTGATCGACGCCGGCTGCGAGCTCGACGGCTATGCCAGCGACATCACGCGCAGCTTTCCCGCCAGCGGCCAGTTCAGCGGCCCTCAGCGCACGCTCTACGAGCTGGTGCTGGCCAGCCAGGAGGCGGCCGTGGCCGCGACCAAACCCGGCGCGCGCTTCACCGACCCGCACGAGGCCAGCGTCAAGGTGCTGGCGCAGGGCATGCTCGATGTCGGCCTGCTCGACGCCAACAAGGTGGGCACGCTGGACGACGTGATCGAGAGCCGCGCCTATTTCCAGTTCTACATGCACCGCACCGGCCACTGGATCGGCATGGACGTGCATGACTGCGGCAGCTATGTCGAACCCTCGCAGGTCGGCGAGGTCAGCGAGCGGCGCGACCCGCTGAGCAACGAGATCATCAAGGACCGTCCCAGCCGCGTCCTGAGACCCGGCATGGCGCTGACCATCGAGCCCGGCCTCTATGTGCGCCCGGCCGAGGGCGTGCCCGAAGCCTTTCACCATATCGGCATCCGCATCGAGGACGATGCCATCGTGACCGATGCCGGCTGCGAGCTGATCACGCGCGGCGTGCCGGTGAAGGCCGATGAGATCGAGGCGCTGATGCAGGGGTGAGCGGTCGGGTTGCGGCCAGAAGCGGACGTCCGTTAGCCGATGTCAAACGTCTGCTTCAGACTGATTTCTGTCGCACAGCCGCGAATCCAACGAGCAGGCGGCGTGCCGACGACTCCCTAGGTTGCGTGAGTCAGGCTTTGCGCGGAAAGCCCTCCTGAATCGGCAGGCACCCATATCGGCAAGGCGCAAGCAGCGATGAGGCTCAATCCAGTCGCTGCTGCGTCGGCCGAGATAGCTGGCCGATTTGCTCCCGCACGACGTTTGTGAAGAGCGTGACGACGGGCGGCGCCTCGACCGCCTTGCGGCGGACGAGGCTGATGGGACCGAAACCCGTCAAGCTCGGTCCGATGATGCGCAACATCCCCCGTCCCTGTGCCGCGTCAGCCATCGAAACGGGCAGCAGTCCCACCAACTCGGTCCCGGCAATCAGGTACTGGATCTTTTCGAAACTGCCATGCTCCACCGTCGCCGGCGGTGCGAGCACTTTTTCGCGCCGGAATTGGTCGTCGACGAGTTCACGCAGGGGCGTTCCCGCAGTAGGCAGGAGCCACTGCGCCTTGGCCAAGTCCTTCCAGGACACGCGTCGCTTCTGCGTCAGAGCATGTTCCGCCGAGCAGACTACGGCAAACGATTCCGCGTAGACGTCCAGCACCGAGAGATCGCGCAGCGCGTCGGCGTCAAGCAGCCTGGCGAATGCGAGGTCGATGTCGTTAGCGGTCAATTCGCGCAACAGCTGGCTGGTCGAACCCTCGCGCAGGGTGAACCGGATACCGGGGGCCGCCTTCAGTGTTTGTGCGATGACGTTGGTCAGCAGCTGCGGGGACAGCGAAGGAACGACACCGAGACGGATCAGCCCGGTAGCGCCCTGGGCGAGTAGTTCCACCTCCTGCCGCATGTTACCCACGTCGGCCAACAGGATGTTTGCATGATGCAGCACCGCCTGGCCGTAAAGCGTCGGTGTCATGCCGCGCCGGTCCCGAACGAACAGCAGCTTTCCCAGCATGTCCTCCATCTCCTTGATCAGCTTTGTCGCGGCTGGCTGGGTCATTGCGCTGGCGTCGGCCGCCTTGCGCAGAGTACGCAGGGTACAGACGTTGCGGAACAGCTCAAGGTGCTTGATCTTGAGTCGGCTGTTGAGGGCTTGGGCAGTCAGCAGTTGAGCCATCGGGCATGTGATATTGGACTGTTATCACCAGTGATTAAATTGTGATTATTCAGGAATGTCTCTTTGGCGCAAAGTACGGACTCGTCGAATCCTTCGGAGCCGCCCGTCCATGAACCCACAACATCCCCTCCGTCCCAATATCCTGCTGGTCACGTCCGACCAGCATCGCGGGGACTGCTACGGGTTCGAAGGCAGGAAAGTCCGCACGCCGCACCTGGACGCGCTCGCTCGCCAGGGCACCCGCTTTTCGGCCTGCATCACCCCCAATGTCGTCTGCCAGCCTTCGCGCGCCTCGCTGCTGACCGGGCTGCTTCCTTCGAGCCACGGCGTCTCCGACAACGGCATCGACCTGCCAGAAGCCGCTGGTGAAGCTGGTTTTGCCGCCGCGATGATCGGCAAGGCGCACTTCGCCTCGTACTTCACGTTCCAGCCGACCGGCTCGCCGGAGTGCATCGAGAGCTCCGCCGATCTCCCCGACGACTGGACCGGCCCCTACATGGGCTTCGAGAAGGCCGACATGATGCTGGTGGGTCACAACTACTGGCTGCCGTTCAAGGCTCCACAAGGCCTGCACTACGAGCGCTGGTACTACAGCGATGGCCGTGGCGACGAAAAGAACCGGATGTACGCAGGCTATGCGCCGCGCACGCCGACGCCGCAGACCTTTCATTCGCAGTTGCCGGACGCGTGGCACAACTCCACCTGGGTGGGGAACAAGACCATCGATTTCATCCGCGCCAACCGGGACCAGCCGTTCTGTGCTTGGGCGTCTTTCCCCGACCCGCACCACCCGTTCGACGCGCCGGAGCCCTGGAGCAAGCTGCACCACCCCGACGAGGTCGACATCCCGGAACACCGCAAGCGGAACTTCGACCAGCGACCCTGGTGGCACCGCGCCGCCGTGGAGACCACCCCCCAGTTGAGCGGCGACCTCCTGAAGCTTCGGTCGGAGTACTCGCGGATCGGCGAACTGTCGGAAGCGCAACTGCGGGAGCTCACGGCGAACTACTACGGAATGATCTCCTTGATCGACCACAACGTCGGACGCATCCTGACCGAACTGCACGACCAAGGCCTGGCCGACAACACGATCGTGATCTTCACGTCTGACCACGGCGACTGGCTCGGTGACCACGGCCTCGTCCTAAAGGGGCCGATGATGTACGACGGCCTGCTGCGCGTCGGCATGGTCGTCCGCGGACCGGGCATACCGGCGGGCCACATCGTGACGGATCCCGTCTCGACCGTGGACTTGTTCTCGACGATCCTCGACTACGCCGGAGCGAAAGCCTCGCGCGAAACCGACAGCAAGTCGCTCCGGCCGTTGCTGGAGCAACGTGGGAGCCGGGACTACGCCTACAACGAGTGGGACCTGCGCGCCGGCCGCGTCGGCGTCGCGCTGGACCTGCGAACCGTCCGAACTAAGCGCTACCGGATGACCATCGAGCGCAACTCCGAGGCCGGCGAGCTGTACGACCTGCAAGAGGACCCGCACGAACTTCACAACCGCTTCGAGGACTCCACTTTTCGCAGTGTGCGGCGGGAACTCGCCGACATGATTTCCCAGGGCCGAAAGGGCCTCCCGATGCCGCAGCTACCCGTGGTGGGCACTGCCTGAGCCCGCGCGCATCGGCAGAGTTGCCGCCGCTTTCGCAACGACAAATGGAGACAAGCCCATGCCCCCCGCATCCGCTGGCGTGAAGCGCCGCATCGTACTGCAATGGACAGCGCTTGCTGCCTCAGGGTCGCCTCTTCTCGCACGAGCCCAGGCTTATCCGTCCCGCCCGGTCCGGATCATCCTGCCTTACCCTGCCGGTGGCTCGGCCGACGTGGTCACCCGGGTCGTGGGGCGCAAGCTAACGGAGGCGATGGGTCAGCAGTTCGTCGTCGAGAACAAGCCTGGAGCAAGCGGCAACATCGGCTTGGAGCAGGTTGTGCGTTCGCCTGCGGATGGCTACACGCTCGTGGTGGTTCCCGACTCGAACATGACGGTGAACCCGCACTTGTACCCGGACATGAAGTTCGACCCGGTACGGGACACGAGTCCAGTCGGAACCCTGACCACCATCGGAGTCGGCCTGGTCGTCAATCCTTCGGTGCCGGCTAAGACGGTAGAGGAGTTGATCGCATATTCAAAGCGCCTGCCAGGCGGACTGAGCTTTGCTTCCCCGGGCAGTGGCACGCCGCACCATCTGGCCGGTGAGCTGCTGAAGCAAATGACGGGAGCGAACCTCACCCACATCCCCTACAAGGGCGGAGCCCCCGCCCTACAGGATGTCGTCGGCGGACAGGTCCCCGCGGGATTCGTGGCGCTCGCCATCGCCGCGCCCTTTGTGCGGACCGGCAAGTTGCGCCTCATCGCCATTACGCAGGCCAAGCGCTCATCGATGTTCCCGAACACCCCGACCGTGGGTGAGACGGTCCAGGGGTTCGACGTGACTTCCTGGCTCGGCCTGTTCGCCCCGGCGGGTACGCCAGCGGACCTCGTGCAGCGCTTGAACGGCGAGATCAACAAAGCCCTCGCCGACCCGGCGGTGAATGAACTGCTCTCTGGCCAGGCGCTGGACGTCATCGGCGGCTCGCCGGCAGAACTTGCACAGCGCGTGAAGACGGAGTCCGCGCGCTGGGGGGGCCTCATCAAGGCCCGCAACATCACGCTTCAGTAGCAGAGTCCCATGGAAATCGCCGCCTCGATCGAAGACCTGCGCGTGCTCGCCCAGAAGCGTGTTCCGCGGATGTTCTACGACTATGCAGACTCTGGTTCGTGGACCGAGAGCACCTACCGCGCGAACTGCAGCGACTTCAGCCGGATCCTGCTGCGGCAGCGCGTCGCGGTGAACCTCGAAGGCCGGACCACGCACACCACATTGGTCGGCCAGCCCGTGACGATGCCGGTCGCAATCGCTCCCACCGGCCTGACCGGGATGCAACATGCGAACGGCGAAATCCTCGCAGCCAACGCGGCCAGAAAATTCGGCATTCCGTTCACGCTTTCGACCATGAGCATCTGCTCCATTGAGGACGTGGCTGCGGCAACCGGTCGGCATCCCTTCTGGTTCCAGCTCTACGTCATGCGCGACCGCGGTTTCATCAAGAGCCTGATCGAGCGCGCGAAGGCAAGCGGCTGCTCCGCGCTCGTGCTCACGCTGGACCTGCAGATCCTTGGGCAGCGCCATAAAGACCTGAAGAACGGCCTCTCCGCGCCCCCAAAGCTGACGCTGCGCAACATCGCCAACATGATGACAAAGCCGCAGTGGTGCCTGGGCATGCTGCGCACGCACAACCGCCAGTTCGGCAACATCGTGGGCCATGTCAAGGGCGTCGACGACATGGGCTCGCTGTCCGAATGGACTGCGAAGCAGTTCGACCCGGCACTGTCCTGGGCCGACGTCGAGTGGATCAAGTCATGCTGGGGCGGCAAGCTGATTCTGAAAGGGATTCAGGACGTGGAGGACGCCAGGCGTGCAGCGGACTCTGGCGCCGACGCCCTGATCGTGTCGAACCACGGAGGCCGGCAACTTGATGGCGCCCCCTCGTCCATTTCCGCCCTTCCGGACATCGTCGATGCGGTGGGCGATCGCATAGAGGTGCACATGGACGGCGGCATCCGCTCAGGCCAGGACGTGCTGAAAGCCGTGGCGCTCGGTGCAAGGGGAACTTACATCGGCCGGGCGCATCTCTATGGCCTGGGAGCCATGGGTGAAGCGGGCGTCACGAAGGTTCTGGAGATCATCCAAAAGGAACTGGATCTCACCATGGCATTCTGCGGCCGCATCGACATCAAACAGGTGGGAAGGGACATTCTGGTGCCTGGGACGTATCCGGCGGCGGGTCGGGTTGCGGCCTCTTGCGGGGCTCAGTTTGACTTCGAAGGATCGGCCATCCAACCATTCCCTGTCACCACGCCGGCCCCTCCCCCCCACTGCTAGACTGCCCCCATGGACTACCTCGTGCTGCTCGTATGCGGTTTGTTCGCGGGCACGCTCGGTGGCATCGTCGGCACCGGCTCCTCGCTGGTGATGATGCCGATCCTGGTGGTGATGTTCGGCCCGCGCCAGGCGATCCCGATCATGGCGATCGCGGCCATCATGGGCAACCTGGGGCGCGTGCTGGCCTGGCGGCGCGAGATCGACTGGCGCGACGGATAGGAAATTCAACCGCATGAGGCCAAGTATACGGATAGGAAATTCAACCGCATGAGGCCAAGTATGGCAAAGGTTGGGGCATTCAAACCGCTTTGGCCCATGCAGTTTGAGCGTTTGCTACTGTCAACCCCCGAGCACTCTGGCCGCACGGCGGCTTGACGGCTGTGGCCAGCGCGACCTGTCTCCAGCAGCGTGTCTATTCGCTGTTTTGAGCACTCACCAATTGACGCGCTGATCGACCTCGTAGTCCGGTGCGGGTTGCGCCGCCATATCCCAATCCGGCTCGACTTGCACCCCGTCATCCTTCTGGGCGTCACAGTCATCCCACAGCGGCGGCCCACGTGCTGGCGCGATGTGTGGCGGCTCGGACTCCACTCCGATGTGATCCAGGATGTGCCGAATGTCAGCGCTGTGCGTGATGAAGGCAATGATGCGCATCTGGCCGCCACAGATTGGGCACAGCAGCGGGAACACTTCGTAGATGCGTGCAATCAGCACCGCCCACAGGTAATGCGCTACGCGCTTAGGCTGTGCAGCTTCGAACGTAGGTGGAGCCGCAATGCCCAGTGATGCAGCACTGGGCGCGCCAGCGTCAGTGACAGCCCGCTCCGCCTGTGCCGTGGCCTGCTGCGCCACCGCGGGCATGGCCATGGCCGTGACCGCAGCCCTCAGTGGCGAGTTCGGCGCGAGCACCCCAAAGTAGCGATGCCGGTGGGTGCGCGGTGGGGGCACCAGGGCGGCAATGCGCTCGATCAGCTCCAGCGGCGTAAGCTGTGTTCGTCCACCCTGGCGCCGCGCTTGTCGCTGGTGGGCTCGCTGTACTGTTTGGCGCAGCGGTACACCAGCTCGCTACCAGCCTTGCG
>Ga0187892_10003301_pt1 | contig 29709 bp, 29 predicted proteins | sample MA1701073metaG_FD_139345 | JGI IMG/M metagenome (GOLD analysis project Ga0187892, IMG submission 139345) | Bio-ooze microbial communities from a basaltic lava cave in the Kipuka Kanohina Cave System on the Island of Hawaii, USA - MA170107-3 metaG ... | reverse complement strand
GTTGCCGCCCCTGGCGTCGATCCGGTCGGTGACCGCGGTGCCCTGGATGACGTCATCGGCTTCCGTGCCGTCCAAGTCGAAGCCCTGCGCGAGCACATCCGCGTAGCTCATCACCGAGCCGTCGGCGAACTGGATCGAATCGAGCACCGGTGTGGAGTCCGGGTTGTCCGGGTCCCAGCCCCCGATGTGGATCTGCCCGCCATCGCCCAGGTCGATCGCGAGCGAGCCCGTGCGGAACTTGATCTGGCTCGAGCTATACCCATTGAGCGCAAGCACGCTGGCATCGGCGTTGTTCTCCGCCACCGGCAGGTCGTCGATGAACTCGTTGCCGGCCACGTCCCCGGCATTGAAGACGTACGTGTCCCTGCCCGCGCCGCCCCTCAGGATCGAGTCGAAGTCCGCCCCGCCGATGAGAATGTCGTCGCCCTCGCCGCCCAGCAGCACGTCGTCGCCCTCACCGCCGAAGAGGATGTCGTTCCCGCCACCTCCCGCAAGGTCGTCATCCCCCGCGCCGCCGTCCAGGTAGTCGTCGCCGTGCAGCTCGCTCGCGATCGTCGCTGAGTCGCCCGCCAGGATGTCGCGTCCCAGTCCGCCGATCAGGACGTCCGCGCCCGCCTCCCCGAAAATGACGTCATCGCCCTCGCCGCCGTCGGCGAAGTCGTCGCCCAGGATCGAAGCGGAAACCCTGAATATCACTCGGATTTGCCAGCAACTCTCTCATTCGTCCACCACCCGCATTTGTGTTGCCTTCTCTGAACTTAATGCAAACACCTCGTCCACGGCCAGCCCTCGCAGCAGCTGATGTGCGATGAAAAGCATCGTTACCTTTCCCTTTAGCTGATTCACCGTGTGGGCGAACTGCTCCGCCGTTTGTTGATCCAGATTGCTGGTCGCTTCGTCGAAGATGAGGATGCGCGGGCGTTTGAGGACGGCGCGGGCGATGGCGAGGCGCTGTTTCTGGCCGCCGGAAAGGCCGACGCCGTGCTCGCCGATCTCGGTGTTGTAGCCCTTGGGCATCTTTTCGATGAAGTCGTGGATCTCGGCGATCTTGCAGGCTTGCACCACGTCGTCGAAGGTGGCGTTGGGGTTGGCGGCGATCAGGTTCTCGTAGAGGGTGCCGCTGAAAAGATACGTCTCCTGGAGCACGACGCCGAAGTACTGGCGCAGCTCGTTGGCGGAAAGATGGCGGATGTCGCGCCCGTCGATGGTGATTTGCCCGTCGGTCGGCTGGTAGAAGCCGAGCATGAGCTTGGCGAGGGTGCTTTTCCCTGAGCCCGAGGGGCCGGTGAGGACGGTGAGCTTGCCGGGCTTGAGGGCGAGCTTCAGGTCTCTGTAGAGGAAAGGATGTTCGGGTGAGTAGCGGAAGGAGAGGTCGGTGACCCTGATTTCGCCCTTGCCTTCGTCCGTACGCGAGGGGGTAAGCGCGTAGGGTTCCGCGGGGGCGTCCATGATGTCGCCGAGGCGCTTCACCGCGATGGAGGCCTGCTGGAACTCCTGCCACAGGCCCGCGAGGCGTAGCATGGGCTGACTCATGCGGCTTGCGAACATCTGGAAGGCGACCAGCATGCCGATGGTGAAGCCGTCGTTCTTCATCACGAGCAGCGCGCCCACGCACAGGATGGCGATCGTCATCGCCTGCTCCAGCGCATTCGCCACGACGTTGTAGGTGTTGGAGAGGCCCCGCGTGGCGAAACTCGCGGCCAGGTACTCGGCGAGGAGACCGTCGTAACGGTCTTCCAGCCGCGGCTCCATCTGCAAGGACTTGACGGTTTCCATGCCCGCCACGTATTCGGTGAGGAAGGCCTGGTTCCTCGCCCCCATCAGGAACTGGCGGTTGAGCCTTGCGCGCAGGACCGGGACGATGGCGATGGAGATCGCCGTGATGACGAGAAGTATTCCCAGGGCGATCAGGGTGAGCTGCCAGCTATAAGCGAACATCACCGCGACGAAGACGAGCAGGAACGGGAAGTCGAGAATCAGCGTTACCGCGGCACCGGCCATGAATTCGCGGATGGTTTCAACTGCGTGGACGCGCGCGATCAGCGTCCCAGTCGGGCGGTGCTCGAAGTAAGGGAGGTGTAGCCGTAGCAGGCGCTTGAACACCTGGCTGCCGAGCACCGCGTCCACCCGGTTCCCGGTGTGGAGCACGAGATACTGGCGCAGCCACCCCATGCCCGCGTTGAAGGCGAGGCACATCACGAGCGCCAGGGCGATCACCAGCAAGGTGTTAAGTGTCTGATGGATTACGACTTTGTCGATGGTTACCTGCGTCAGCAGCGGTGTAGCAAGGGCGATGAGCTGGATGAAGAGCGAGGCGAGCAGCACGTCGCGCCAGATGCGGCGGTGGCGCAGCAGCTCGCTCCAGAACCAGCGGAAGCCGAACTTTCCGTCCGTCGGCGCGCCGTCGTCGCGCAACGGCTCCGCCTTCTCGTGCCGCACCAGCACGACCAAGGGCTCGAAGCGCTCTGCGGCCTCGATGGCCGGACAAGTCTGCGCCGTTTGGCTGCCAGCTTCGAAGTAAAGCAGCCGATCCTGGTCGGCGTGGACGACAATCACGGGCTTCCCGTCCCGCAGAAACGCGACGCACGGATACCTGGCGGTCGCCAGCGCGCCTTCGCCTGCTCGGAAAGCGAGGGATTTCAGCGCCTCAAGAAGCTGCCCTACGGAATGCGGCGCGGGAAAGCGCTGGAGGACGAGCGCGGGATCGAACGGCAGCCGGCTGATCTGGCACAGGCTGCCAATCAGCCAGACGAAACTCTCCCGCGATAGCTCGACCTCCGAGCCCCACAGCCAGCCCATTCGCCCTCCCCGGACCATCGGCCTGTGGACAACCCGGCGCCGATGTGAAGCGTATCGCTTCTTATGGGGATTCTCCTACAGGCATTACGTTTTATGACGATGCTTGCAGCAGCACGTCAAGCGGGCGCAGGTTTTCTGATCGGAGTGTACGTAAACGCACCTGCGACGGAGCGGTTTCTCGAGCGCGCCCATCCCTCGCCGGGCTTCTCGTGCTAGGGAGACGCTGAAAAAGGCGGCGGGCCGTCGTTCCCGCGAAAGCGCGGGAACCCATGTTTCTTTATTTGCCGTAACGCCCCCAGCGCAGCGTCCGGGCGAGTCCCACACCCGGCCCCGATCATGACCGATTCCGGCACAAACCACCGCCCACGGCCCCGGCCCGGCCGCTGCACCCGGAGGGTGCAAGTGCGAGGCGAAGGAAATTCCTTCTATGAGGCCGGTGTGGGCGTCAAGTCTCCGGCGGCGGGGTCCCTTTTTACATGGCGGTTCTTCTCGTCTTCATTCCTGCAAGTGCCTTTCGCGTTGGTTGGCCCGGTTCGATTGACAGTGCGAGCGCGAATCGCTCGTCACCACCTTCTATCCGTGCCGGCGCTGTTCGCCGGGCACCCGATGCTGCATGCGCCCCAAGCGGGCAAGACGAACCGGATCCGGACGAGGCGCCCCATCTATCAGGACGGCCGTGCTTGGCGCATGGCCCAGGAAATTCACGGGCACCTCGACCAACTTTCAACGCGCCCCCAGGCGCATCGGCTGCACGATTCTGCGCTCGGCCTCGGTGCGCGGCTTGAGCAGCCGCGCGCGGCGCCAGAGCCGCAGCCGGCACCGACACCTGCCGGCGCTTCGTGCCGTCGCTCAGTGCAAGCCTCCAGGTCTTGTCGCTCAACTCCAGCGCCATGTACAGCACCGGCGCCGATGCGCTAACTTCCGTTCCCTGGGTCGCGGGGTTCATCTCCTGGTCTCCTTCTCTTAACGGTTGAGAAAGCCACCAGAGGGTAACCTTCGCGGCCCTACATAGGATCTGTCCTTCTAATATCCGCGTCCGGTCTCCAGGTTCCTGCCAGCAATGTCCGCTCGGGGTCGAAAGCAGCCGCTTGGTTGCGACTTCTCGTCCGCGAACAGTTCGCGGACCGACCGGACCCCTAGTTCGCTATTGCCGCGGCAATCGCCTCGGTGACCTGCGGCTGCTCGCCGACCGGAGGCTCGAGCACGATCTCGAGGTCGGGGCGCAGGACGCGCGCTGCCGCGACAAGCTCGGCGATGTCGCCGACCACATGGCCGCCGGCGCCGAGGAACACGGGCACGACGCGCACCTTGCGCACGCCCTCCTGGTAGAGCGCTTCGAGCGCCTGCGGGATGCCGGGATGCATGAACTCGAGGTAGGCGAGCCGCACCTGCGAGCCGTTGACGCGCTGCCGCAGCGCCGCGGCCAGGCGCTCGATCGGCGCCGCCCAGCGCGGGTCGCGCGCGCCGTGCGCGACGAGCAGGATCGCCGGCGCGCTCACCGGTTGACCGCCGCGACTGCACGCACCAGCTTTGCCACGTCGGGTTCGGCCAGGACCGCGGCGTCGAGCACGCGGCCGACGAGGATCAGCGCCGGGCCCGCGCCGCGCGTCGCGCAGAGCGCTTCGAGGTGCGCGAGGATCCCGGTGACCGTGCGCGAGTCCCCGAGCGAGGCGCTCTCGACCAGCGCCACCGGCATGTCGCGCGCGACGCCCGCCTCGATCAGCGCGTCGCGCACCCGCGCGGCGTCGCCGGCTGCCATGTAAAGCACTGCGGTGTCCGCGGCTGCGACCGCGCGCGCCCATCCGGAAGGGGCCTCGCCATCGCCGACGCGCGGCGTGACGAAAGCGACACTGCGCGCCGCGCCGCGCCGGGTAAGAGAGATGCCGAGGTCGGCCGCGGCCGCAGAAGCGGCGGTGACGCCCGGGACGACCTCGTACTCGATCCCGGCCTTCTCGAGCGCCGCGATCTCCTCCTGCGCGCGGCCGAACAGCATCGGGTCGCCGCCCTTCAGGCGCACCACCACGCGGTGGCGGCGCGCGGCGTCCACCAGGCGCTTGTTGATGAAGCGCTGCGCGCTCGATTGCCGGCCGCAGCGCTTGCCCACGGCGACCTTCTCGGCGCGCGCCGCGAGGGCGAGCGTCTGCGGATGCACCAGCGCGTCGTGCAGCACGACGTCGGCCTCGCCGAGCAGCCACGCCGCGCGCAGCGTCAGCAGGTCCGGCGCGCCCGGCCCTGCGCCCACCAGGTACACCTTGCCGCTCATTCGATCATCCCCGCCGCGACCGTGTGGTTGGTCACCGGGTCGATCAGGATGAACGCCCCGGTGCCGCGGTTCGCCTTGTATGGGTCGCAGAACAGCGGCTGCTGGACCTCGAGCGCGACGTGCGCGATGTCGTTCATCGCGATTGCGCGCGCCGCCGCGCGCCGCTTCAAGGTCTCCACGTTGACCAGGTATTGCGTCGCGGCGATGCGCGCGCGCACGGTGCGCGTCGAGTGCTTGAGCAGGTACCTGCCGTCGGGCGCGACCGGCTCCCCGGCGAGCCACACGAGCTTGGCGTCAAAGGACTTCGCGGCGCGCGGCGCGCGGTCCGCATCCGCGATCAGGTCGCCGCGCGCGATGTCGATGTCCTCGGCCAGCACGAGCGCCACGGAATCGCCCGCGATCGCCGCGCTGCGCGCGCCGCCGAGCGTGCGGATCGCGGCGAGCGTGCTGCGACGCCCGCAGGGCAGCGCGAGCACTTCGTCGCCCGCGCGCACCGACCCCGAGGCGACGCGCCCCAAGTAGGCGCGCACGCCGTTGTCGCGCTGCACCAGCTGCACCGGGAAGCGGAACGGCAGCGCGACCTCGTCCTGCGCCGGCTCGAGCGCCTCGAGCAGCTCGAGCAGCGTCGGCCCACCGTACCAGCCGAGCCGGCTGCCGCGCTCGACCACCATGTCACCGTGCAGCGCCGAGATCGGCACGAAGCGCAGGCCGGCGATGGCGAGGGGTGCGGCGTACGCTTCGAAAGCGGCGCGCACCGTGTCGAAGGCCTCGCGCCCGTAGCCGACCAGGTCCATCTTGTTGACCGCGACCACGATGTGCCGGATGCCGAGCAGGTGCGCGATGTAGAGATGGCGCCTGGACTGCGGCAGCAGGCCCTTCCTCGCATCCGCGAGCACCACGGCGGCGTCCGCGGTGCTCGCCCCGGTCGCCATGTTGCGCGTGTACTGCTCGTGCCCGGGCGTGTCCGCGATGATGAACTTGCGCCGCGGCGTGGCGAAGTAGCGGTAGGCGACGTCGATCGTGATGCCCTGCTCGCGCTCGGCTTCCAGCCCGTCGGTGAGCAGCGACAGGTCGGCCGCGCCGCAGCCGCGCCGCAGCGAGGCCTGCGCCACCGCCGCGAGCTGATCCTCCAGGATCTGGCGCGTGTCGTGCAGCAGCCGCCCGATCAGCGTGCTCTTGCCGTCGTCCACGCTGCCGGCGGTGGTGAAGCGCAGGACGGCGTGGTGCGTATCAAGCGCCGTGCCGGTTTGGACGTTTTCGGGATCGGGGGAATTCAAACCCGCACCGGGTTCGGCATCCACTAGAAGTACCCCTCTTTCTTCCGCCGCTCCATCGAGGCCTCGTTGGTCTGGTCGTCCATGCGTGTGGCGCCGCGCTCGGTGATGCGGGCGCCGGCCGTCTCGGCGACGATCTCGGCGGCGCTCGCGGCGGTGGACTCCACCGGGCAGGTGCAGCTGATGTCGCCCACGGTGCGGAAGCGCACCGACATCGTTTCGACTTTGTCTCCCGGCCGCGCCGGCGTCAGAGGTGTGACCGGGACCAGCAAGCCGCTTCGCCGCACCACCGGGCGGCGGTGCGCATAGTAAATGGACGGCACTTCGAGGCGCTCGCGCGCGATGTACCGCCAGACATCGAGCTCGGTCCAGTTCGAGATCGGGAAGACGCGTACGTGCTCGCCCCTGGCGACGCGCGCGTTGTAGAGATGCCAGAGCTCCGGGCGCTGGTTGCGCGGATCCCAGCCGCCGAACGAGTCGCGGAAGGAGAAGAAGCGCTCCTTGGCGCGCGCCTTCTCCTCGTCGCGGCGCGCGCCGCCGATCGCGGCGTCGAACGAAAACTCGGCGATCGCCTCCAGCAGCGTCACCGACTGCGCGGCGTTGCGGCTCTCGTCGGGCGAGCGCAGCCGCACGCTGCCGCGCGCGATCGAGTCCCCGACCGAGCGCACGATCAGGCGCTCGCCGAGCTCGGCCGCCCGGCGGTCGCGGAACTCGATCACCTCGGGAAAGTTGTGTCCGGTGTCGATATGCAGCAGCGGGAACGGGAAGCGCGCGGGACGGAACGCCTTCTTTGCAAGGCGCAGCAGCACCAGCGAGTCCTTGCCGCCGGAGAAGAACAGCACCGGGTTGGCGCACTCGCCCGCGACCTCGCGCAGGATGAAGATCGCCTCCGACTCCAGCCAGTCGAGGTGGCTGCGATCGGGGAGCGCCCGGTGCAGCGGGATGACATGCGCGCTCATGCCGCCTCCTCGGGCGCCGTTTCCTTCGCCCGCACCAGGCGCCCGTCGGGCGCCACGTGCAGGCCGCATTCGCGCACTTCCGCGATCTCCCACCACCAGCGGCCGGCGCGCGGCTCCTCGCCCGGCAGCACCGGGCGCGTGCACGGCGCGCAGCCGATCGAGCGGTAGCCCTGCTGGTAGAGCGGATTGACCGGGACATGGTGCGCGCGCAGGTGTTCCCAGACCTCGGCTTCGCCCCAGTAGGCGAGCGGGTTGAACTTCGGCATGCCGTGCGCAGCATCCCATTCCTCGATGAGCACGCCGGCGCGCTCGGCGGAGTGTGCGCGCCGCAGCCCCGTCACCCAAGCGCGCTTGCCTTCGAGCGCGCGCGCGAGCGGCTCGGTCTTGCGGATCGCGCAGCAGCGCTTGCGCAGCTCGACCGAGCCGTAGAAGGCGTCGCGCCCGAAGCTCTGCACGTACTCGGTAACCGCCGCCGGATCCGGCTGCATTACGCGCACCGCGTAGCCATAGCGGCGCTCGATCCTGCCGAGCATGTCGAGCGTATCGCCGTGCAGCCTGCCGGTGTCGAGCGCGAAGATCTCGAACCCGAGGCCGTTGCGCAGCGCGAGATCGGTGAGCACCATATCCTCGGCGCCGAGGCTCGAGGCGAGTGCGGCGGGGGCGTACTCCGCGGCGATGCGCCCGAGGAGGTCGAGCGCGGCGTCGGCCTTGGTCATCGCCCTGCCCGCCTGCGGAAAAGCGGCCGCGGCTCTGCGACAGTCCCCTGATAGACCTCGCTGAAGTCGTCGAACGCCTCGAGCGCCGCGTGCGGATCCTCACCGTCGCGCAGCAGGAACGCATCGAACCCGCACTGCTCCATGAACATCAGGTTGTCGCGCGTCACCTGGCCGACCGCGCGCAGCTCGCCGTTGTAGCCATGGCGTTCGCGCAGCAGCCGCGCGATCGAATAGCCCCGGCCGTCGCCGAACTTGGGGAAGTTCACCTCGACGCGCGCGGCCTGGCCGAGCCGGTCGGCGATCGCCGCCAAATCGTCGTTCGGCTCGAGGCGCAGCACCTCGCCCTGCTCCTGGCGCGGTACTTCGCGCTCCTTTGGTTCAGGCTGCGATGCGCTCTGGCCGGCGATGCGACGGTTTTTGATCAGGGTGGCCATAGACATGCTGCTTGAAGGGTTCGATGCCGACGCGGTGCACGACGTCGACGAAGCGCTCTGCTTCGCTGTCGCGGCGCGCCAGATAGGTTTCTATCAGGCGCTCGATCACGTCGGGAATGTCGGCTCTGGCGAACGAAGGGCCAATGACTTTCCCCAGAGAGGCTGGCGCCTGGTTGCCTCCTATCTCGACCTGGTACCACTCCTCGCCGTTCTTATCCACGCCGAGGATGCCGATGTGGCCGACGTGATGGTGGCCGCAGGCGTTCATGCAGCCCGAGATGTTCAAGTCGAGCTCGCCGATGTCGTGCAGGTAGTCGAGGTCGTCGAAGCGGCGCTGGATCGCCTCGGCCACCGGGATGGACTTCGCGTTGGCGAGCGAGCAGAAGTCCCCGCCAGGGCAGGCGATGATGTTGGTGAGCAGGCCGATGTTCGGCGTCGCGAGGCCGAGGGCGCGCGCCTCGCGCCACAGCGCGCGCAGGTCCGAGATGCGCACGTCGGCGAGGATCAGGTTCTGCTCGTGCGAGACGCGCAGCTCGCCGAACGAGTAGCGGTCGGCGAGATCGGCGATTGCGTCCATCTGGTCGGAGGTGGCGTCGCCGGGCGCGACTCCGGTCTTCTTGAGCGAAAGCGTCACCGCCGCGTAGCCCGGCTCCTTGTGCGGATGGACATTGCGCTTGTGCCAGTTGGCGAAGCCGCGCTCGGCGACGAGCGCCGCTTCGAAGCCGGCGTCGTGCGCGGGCAGCCGCTCATACTGCGGGCGAGTGAAGCGGGCCTCGATCCGCGCGACCTCCTCTTCGATCAGCGTCGCCGGCCCGTCCCTGAGGTGCGCCCACTCGGCCTCGACCTCCTCGCGGAACTTCTCCGGGCCGCGTTCCTTCACCAGGATCTTGATGCGCGCCTTGTGGATGTTGTCGCGCCTACCGTAGCGGTTGTACACGCGCAGGATCGCGTCGAGGTAGGTGAGCAGGTGCCGCCAGGGCAGAAACTCGCGGATCGTGAAGCCGATCATCGGCGTGCGGCCGAGCCCGCCGCCGACGAGGATCCGAAAGCCGATTTCGCCCGCCTCGTTGCGCAGCGCGTGCACCCCGATGTCGTGCACCTCGGTCGCGGCGCGGTCGGCGGTGGCGCCGTTGACCGCGATCTTGAACTTGCGCGGCAGGTACGAGAACTCGGGGTTGAACGTGGACCACTGCCGGATCAGCTCGCACCAGACGAACGAGTCCACGATCTCGTCGCGCGCGACGCCGGCGAAGTGGTCGGTCGTGATGTTGCGCACGCAGTTGCCGGAAGTCTGGATCGCGTGCATCTGCACGGTCGCCAGCTCGGCGAGGATCTCGGGGACGTCCGCGAGCTTCGGCCAATTGAGCTGCAGGTTCTGGCGCGTCGAGAAATGGCCGTAGCCGCGGTCGTAGCGGCGCGCCAGGTCGGCGAGCTTGCGCAGCTGGCGCGTCGAGAGAAGGCCGTAGGGAATCGCGATGCGCAGCATCGGCGCGTAGCGCTGGATGTAGAGGCCGTTGCGCAGCCGCAGCGCGCGGAACTCCTCCTCGGAGAGCTTGCCGGCGAGGAAGCGCCGCGTCTGGTCGCGGAACTGCGCTACGCGCTGGTCCACGATGCGCTGGTCGATCGCGTCGTAGAGGTACACGGTCAGACGCCCGCGAGCGCAAGACGCGCGCCGGCGCAGAGCAGGACCAGGGCGAGCAGCGGCCGCACGACGCTGTCCGGGAGACGCCCGGCGAGCAGGCTCCCGGCGATGATCCCCGGCACCGACCCGGCGAGCAGCGTCGCGACGAGACGCAGATCGACCGTGCCGAGCCAGAGGTGGCCGAGGCCGGCCACGAGCGTGAGCGGGACCGCGTGCGCGATGTCCACGCCGGCTACGCGCGCCGCGGGCATGGCGGGATACAGCGCAACCAGCAACGCCGCGCCGAGCGCCCCCGCGCCGACCGAGGAGATGGTGACCAGCGCCCCGATCGCGGCGCCGGCGGCGACGGTGAGCAGGCGGCGCCGCGGCGCGACGCGCGCCTCGTAGCGCGCCGCGAGCGCGGCGATGAGCGCGCGCCCGGGGAGCAGCGCGAGCGCGGTGAGGATGAGCGCAGCGGCGAGAAAGGCCGTGACGAGGCCGCTTCTGGCGTGCGCGCCAGTCGCCGCGAGCAGAAGGATCGTGAGGGCGGCTGCCGGCACGCTGCCCAGCGCCAGCAAGCCGGCGACGCCCAGGTCGAGGGTGCGCTGCGCGCGGTGCGCGACGGCGCCGAAGGACTTGCTGACCGCGGCGTAGGCGAGGTCGGTGCCGACGGCGACGGCGGCGGGCACGCCGGACATCGCGAGCACGGGCGTCACGAGCGAGCCGGCGCCGACGCCCGTCATGCCGACGAGCAGCCCCACCACCAGGCCCAGCACGACGAAGGCAGGCTCCATCGGCCAGGATGCTACCGACGCTCGTTATGCCTTCAAAGACTAATATATTAGAGTATTATGCGATACAGGCATTTGGCATAGAGGATTTCAAGTCCATGAAATTGCAGCAACTTCGCTATGTCTCGGAAGTCGCCAAGCGCGACCTCAATGTCTCGGCGGCGGCCGAAGCCCTGTTCACTTCACAGCCGGGCCTGAGCCGCCAGATCAAGGCGCTCGAGGACGAGCTCGGCATCGCGATCTTCGTGCGCCGGGGCAAGCGCCTCACCGGCGTCACCGAGCCGGGGCGCGCCGTGCTCGAGATCGCCGAACGCATGCTCGGGGACGCGGCGAACCTGAAGAGCGCGGGCGAGGATTTCGCCAACCGCGATCTCGGCACCCTCACGATTGCCGCCACGCACACGCAGGCGCGCTACGCGCTGCCGAAAGCGGTCACGGCCTTCAAGCGCCGCTACCCCGGCGTGCACCTGGTCATCCACCAGGGCAACCCGACCCAGATATGCGACCAGGTGGTCGCGGGCGAGGCGGACCTGTGCATCGCCACCGAGCGCATCGCCGAGCACCCGGGGCTGGTGGCGCTGCCCTGCTACCAGTGGAACCGCTGCGTGGTGGTGCCGCCGAAGCACCCGCTGCTCAAGGCGCAGCCGCTCACGCTCGAGGAGATCGCGAAATACCCGATCGTCACTTACGACTTCGCGTTCGCCAACCGCTCGCTCGTCAACCGCGCCTTCGAGGCCCGCGGGCTCGCGCCCGAGGTCGTGCTCACCGCGTTCGACGCCGACGTCATCAAGACCTACGTCGAGCTGGGGCTCGGCGTCGGCATCCTCGGCACGATGGCGTTCGACCCGAGGCGCGACCGGCACCTGCGCGCGATCGACGCGGCGCACCTCTTCCCCACCTCGACGACGCGCCTCGGCATCAAGCGCGGCGCGTACCTGCGGCGCTTCGCCTACGCCTTCATCACGATGTTCGCGCCGCAGCTCACGCGCGAGGTGGTCGAAAAGAGCCTGGCCGGCACCGAAGGCTCCCGCTACGAGCTCTGAGCGAGCTCCCGGATGCGGCCCGACTCGATCACCAGGGTGGGCGAGTCGAGCTCGACCACCCGCAGCATTGCGGCGGCAACCGCGTCGGCCCGGATGGGGCGGTAGGCGCCGAGCAGCGGCCCCAGCAGCGATGCGACCGCAAGCCCGACGCGCTCCCCGAGGCGGAACTCGGCGCGCGGCCCGGCGAGCAGCGACGGCCGGAAGAAAATCGTCTGTCGCACGCCTGCGGCGCGGACCGCTTCCTCCATCTCGCCCTTGACGCGGTTGTAGAACACGCCTGAGCGCGGGTTCGCGCCGAGCGCCGACACGACGAGCAGGCGCTGCGCGCCGGCGCGCGCCGCCGCACGCGCGAGCGCAACCGGGTAGTCGAAATCCACGCGCCGGAACGCCTCGCGCGAGCCCGCCTGCCGGATGGTGGTGCCGAGACAGCAATAAACATCCTCGGCTTCAACGCGGCGCTCTCCCAGCCGGTCGAATTCGATCGTCTCAATCGACAGTTTCGGATCGCGCCGCGCCGGCGCGCGGCGCGCCCACACCGCGACGCGCGCATAGCGCGGGCTCGCCAGCAGCCGCTCCAGCAGGAACGAGCCGACGAGCCCGGTGGCGCCCACGAGGAGCGCGCTGCGGGTCTCGAGCATCGGCGGTATTCTCCCGCGCGTGAGGGTTCTCGTCCGCCTGCTCGGGGCGCTCGCCGTCGCAGCCGTGCTGCTCGCCGCGGCTGCTTGGCTCTACCTGCGCCAGTCGCTGCCGCAGGTAGACGGCGAGCTGCGCCTCGCCGGCGTCGTCGCCCCGGTCGACGTGCTGCGCGATCAATACGGCATCCCGCACATCTACGCCGCGAGCATCGAGGATGCGGTCTTCGCCCTCGGCTTGGTGCACGCGCAGGACCGCCTGTGGCAGATGGAAATGAACCGGCGCATCGCCGCGGGACGGCTCTCCGAGGTGGTCGGCGCGGGCGGGCTCGAGATCGACCGGTTCCTGCGCACGCTCGGCGTGCGCCGCGCCGCCGAGGCGAACCTGAAGGCGCTGGACGCCGACACGCTGCGGCTGCTCGACGCATACGCCAGGGGCGTCAACGCGTTTCTCGCGACCGATCCGGTGCTGCCGGTGGAATTCTGGCTCACCGGCGCGCGCCCCGAGCCGTGGGCGCCGGCCGATTCGGCGGCGTGGGTGAAGATGATGGCCTGGGAGGTCGGCGGCAACTGGAGGAACGAGGTGCTGCGCATGCGGCTTGCGGCTTCCGTGCCGCTCGCGCGCATCCAGGAGTTCGTCGCGCCCTACCCCGGCGAGCCCGCGCCGGAGATCGCCGACCTGAAGACGCTCTACGGGACGCTCGGGCGCGAAGGCGTGCAGCTCGCGGGCGACCTCGTGCGGCTCGCCGAGGCCGCGCCCGGGGTCTCCGCCGAGGGACTGGGCTCGAACAACTGGGTGGTTTCGGGCGCGCGCAGCGTCACCGGCAAGCCGCTGCTTGCGAACGATCCGCACCTCGGGCTGACCGCGCCTTCGGTGTGGTACTTCGCCCATCTCTCGGCGCCTGGCGTGAACCTGATCGGCGCGACGCTCCCCGGCGTCCCTGCGCTGGTCCTGGGACGCAACGACCGCATCGCCTGGGGCTTCACGACGACCGTGGCGGACGTGCAGGACCTGTACATCGAGAAGCTCGACGGCTCCGGCGGCTACCTGACGCCGGAGGGGCCGCAGCCGTTCCGTGTCATCGAGGAGACGATCCGCGTCAAGGGCGGCGAGCCCGAGAAGCTCGCGGTGCGCGTGTCGCGGCACGGCCCGGTGGTTTCCGACGTGTTCCGGCCGGCGCAGGACCTTGCGCCGCGCGGCCACGTCATCGCGTTCGCCTGGACCGCGCTTGCCGAGGATGACCGGACGCTGCAGTCGGCGCTCAAGTTCGCGCGCGCGCGCGACTGGAACGCGTTCCTCGAGGCCTTGCGCGACTTCCACTCGCCGCCGCAGAACATCGTGTACGCGGACGTCGGCGGCAATATCGGTTTCGTCGCCGCCGGGCGCGTGCCGGTGAGAAAGCCGGACAACGATCTCAAGGGCCTCGCGCCCGCGCCCGGCTGGCGCGCCCAGTACGACTGGACGGGGTACGTGCCGTTCGAGCAGCTGCCGCAATCGTTCAACCCGGGAGACGGCATGCTCTACACGGCGAACCACAAGATCACGCCGCCGGGCTATCGCCACCACATCAGCGTCGAGTGGCAGTCGCCGTACCGCGCCGAGCGCATCCGCGAGCTGCTCGAGGCGATCCCGAAGCACGCGCGCTCGAGCTTCGCCCGCATCCAGGGCGACATCGTGTCGATCGCAATGCGCGAGGCGCTGCCGCGGCTCGCGGCGACCCGGCCGCGCAGCGAGGCGGCGAGGGGCGCGCTCGCGCTGCTCGCGAAATGGGACGGCTCGATGGCCGACGGCCGCGCCGAGCCGCTCATCGCCTGGGCGTGGTGGCGGGAGCTGACGCGCATGCTCTACGCCGACGAGCTGGGCGATGCGTTCCGCGCCAACTGGATGCCGCGCGCGAATTTCGTCCAGCGCGTGCTCGCGGGCGACCCGGGCCAGGCGCGCTGGTGCGACGACGTGCGCACGCCCGCGCTCGAGACCTGCGAGGAGCTGCTCGCGCTGTCGCTCGAGGCCGCGCTCGCCGATCTGCGCCGGCGCTTCGGCGAGAACATGGCCGCCTGGCGCTGGGGGCAGGCGCACGTCGCGCGCCACGAGCACCGGCCGTTCGGCCGCCAGCCGACGCTCGCGCGCCTGTTCGACATCCGCGTGCCGACCCCGGGCGACACCTATACCGTCAACGTGGGGCGCGTGAACCTGTTCGACGACGCCCAGCCCTTCGCCAACCGCCACGCGGCGAGCCTGCGCGCGATCTACGACTTCGCCGACCTCGAGCAATCGCTCTTCATCCACTCGGGCGGGCAGTCGGGGAACGTGCTCTCGCCGCACTACGCGGCGTTCACCGCCGCCTGGGCGAAGGGCGAATACATTCCGATGGTGACCGCGCGCAGCGCCCTCGAGGCGCGGCCTCACGGCCTGCTCAGGATCCTGCCGCCCCCGTAGGCTGCCGCGCCTAGTGCAGGCCGACCTGCGGGCGCTCGCCGACCTGTTCCCAGAGCTCGAGCTTGCGCGCCGGAACCAGGGTTTCGCGCAGGTAGCGCACGAGCTGCTGATCGTCGATGAAGCTCGCGGAGGAAGCTGCGCGCAGGATGCTCTCGGGATCCTGCGGCTGCGCGACCGCATAGCCCTGCACGTAGTCGACGCCTACCTGCGCGAGCGACTCGATGGTGGCGCGGTCCTCGACCCACTCGGCGACGCTGTTCATGCCGAGGTTGCGGCCGAGCTCGACGATCGCCTCGACGATCGCGAGGTTCGCCGGGTGCGCGTTGACGTTGCGCACGAAGTTGCCGTCGATCTTGACCGCGTCCGCGGGCAGCTCCTTGAGATAGGAGAATGAAGTGTAGCCGGCGCCGAAGTCGTCGAGCGCGATCTTGGCGCCGTAGCCGCGCAGCCGGTCGATGAAGCGCCGCGTGTTGTCGAGGTCGTGCAGCGCGACGCTCTCGGTGATCTCGACGCACAGCCGCTCCGCCGCGCGCCCGTGCTGCGCGAGCATGGCGAAGGCGTCCTCGACGAACTTCTCGTCGTTGAGCGAGGCGCCGCTGAGATTCATCGCCATGAAGCGCGTCGCCTTGAGCCTGTCGTGGTAGCGGTCGAGCCAGGCGAGCGCGCTTGCCAGCACCCAGCGGTCGATCACCGCGGCACGGCCGTTGTTCTCGGCCGCGGGGATGATCGCCCCCGCCGGCACGACGCTGCCGTCGCGGTCGCGCATCCTGACCAGGACTTCGAAGTTGAGCGATTCGTACGGCGCGCGCAGCGACATGATCGGCTGCATCACCAGGAATAGCCCCTCCGGCGCGGCCCCGGTGCCGAGGCGCCCGACCATGCGCAGCTCCTGTTCCCGGTCCCTGAGGGCGCGCGCGTCGCGCTCGTAGACGACGAGCGCCTCGCGGCGCCCGCCTTTCGCCGCGCGGCAGGCGCCGTCCGCCATCGAGATCGCATCCTTCACCGCCGCGGAATCTGCGACCTCGACCAGCCCGATCGAGCCCTTGACCTGGAAGGCCGTGTCGCCGATCGGGTACGGAGCGCCGCCGATCGCCTGCACGACGCCGCGGCAGATCGCCGCCGCCGCCTTGATCGGGGTGCCCGGGAACAGGATGACGAATTCGTCGCCGCCGACGCGGCCCAAGTCGTGCCCGGGAGCAAGCACGCTCTCGATGCGCCGGCACACCTGGCGCAGCACCTCGTCGCCCGCGGCGTGACCGAAGAGATCGTTGATCAGCTTGAAGCGGTCAAGGTCGAGATAGGCGAGCGCGAGCGGCCTGCCGGCGGCGAGCTGCGCGGCGGCGCTCAGCAGGGTTTTTTCGACGCCGCGGCGGTTCAGCACGCCGGTGAGCGGGTCGTTCTCGGCGAGGAAACGCAGCCGCTCGGTCGCCTGGTGCTCCTCGGTGATGTCCTGTAGCGACCCTTCGATCCGGCCCCGCGTCAGGATCGCCTTGACGTGGAACCAGCGCGGCTCGGCGCCGTCGCCCGCGGCGCCGCGCATCTCGGTCTCGAACGCCGCGCCGCCGCGCACGCCCTCCAGCAGCCTCGCCCAGGCGTTGCGCTCGAAGTAGTCTCCCCAGTAGCGCGGCTGCTCGCTCGACGGGTCCTCGCCGAGCATCTGGGTGAGCGCGGGGTTGACGCGCTCGAACAGCCCGCTGCGGTCGAGCGTGAACAGCCCGATCGGAACGACGTCGTACGTGACACGCAGCGCGGCGCGCGCCTTGAGCCGCTTGCGGCGCTCCTGCTGCATCTGCGCCGCGATCGCGAGCGCCGCGAGCAGCGCCGAGGAGAGCGCAGCCGTGACGCTGTTGAACGCCCCGACCAGCTGCTTCACGCCCCAGGCGGCGGCGATGACCTCCATCAGGCCCGCGAACAGCACGATGCCGAGCGATGCGCTGTACCAGATCGCGACCGTGGAGCGCGTCACCAGGAGGATCCGCACCAGGAAGAACACGATCACCGCGATGCCGAGCGTGGCCGCGACCCACATGAACGGCAGGAAGCTGGCGAAGGGCAGGATGAGAGCGGCGGCGAACAGTACGACGCACAGGAACTGGGCGAGCGCAAGCAGCCAGGAATGTCCGACGCGCTCGAGCTCGTCGCGGAACAGCCGGCTGAAGAGTGCGTAGGTCAGCAGGTAGTAGGCCGCGATGGTGAGCTTGCGCACCGGGAGGATCCATTCCGGCGGGATGGCGCGCTCGAACCAGTGCGTGTCCCACCCGGCCGAGATCGCACCGAGGCGCAGGCTCGCCAGCAGCCATGCCGCGAACAGCACGTAGAGCCACTCGCGGTTGATGATCGCCATGACGAGCACGAACGCCGCAAGGACGAGCACGCCTCCCTCGAGCAGCCCGGTATCGCGATGGAACTCCTCGGCCGAGACCAGCAGCTGTGGCATGGACCACTGCATCGCGCTGATGCGCGCCGGGCCCGCGAACGTGCCACGGCAAAGGACCGTGACCGCCGACGGGATTCGGCCGAGGTCGATCGCGAATCCCGCTTTTAGTCGCTTCACGTGGCCTGCGGCGCCGGTGCGGTCGGCGCGACCCAGGCTGCGCGGCTCGGTGCCTTCCCAGCAAGAGACGTCGATCGCGTGCCTGGAGGGCAGCTCGATCGCCGCGGGCGCCCCCTTCTCCGGCCGGGCGACGACGCTGAACCAGAACGGCGACTCCGAAAGACGCGTATCGTGGTGCGGCACCGTCGGCCTGGCGCCGAGAACCGCCTGTGCCTCGCGCGGCGAGAGCGCGCCGCCGCGATCCTCGAACACGCTCACCGGCACCGCCGTGCCGCCTCCCGGCGGGTAGATCTCGCTCCACGCCACCAGCGCGATCAGCGTCACCACGCCGACCAGGACCGGGACGCCGAACACCGACACGCGGTAGATCAGCTCGTCAATGGTCTCGCGCGCGGCCTGCGACCAGCCTCGGGCGGGGAGAGACGGGAATGACATTCGCTATCCTCGTCAGGCGCGCATCGCGGCAGGCCGATCGGCCTACGCCAGCAGCACTCCGGGGGCGCCGGCGAGCGGCGCCGGAAAACGGGTTTCGCGACGCGCGTCGCGGACGTCGATATCCGGATGAAACGTGCAGCAGAAGAAATCGTAGAGCGGATGCCGCGCCTCGGCCCAGCGTGCCTCGGCGGTCCCGATCTCGAACGCGAGGATGCGGTGCGGGATGTCGCCGGCGTGGCGCAGGGGAACCAGGCCCGAGCCGGGGAACACATTCTCGAACAGCAGCGCCGCGTATTGCTTGTCGAGCGGCTCGCGCGCGCCGATCACCATCCAGTCGACGTGCCCGGCGAGACAGTAGTGATAGAACGCCTTGAAGAGCATCATCTTGACGACGCGGCCGGTGCGGCCCTGGGAGATGCCCAGGCGCGTCGCCTCGGCAAGCCTGCGATCCTGCAGCCACTCGGGAAGTCGCACCGACTGCTCGATCGCGAGGCGGCCCGTGCGGTTCGTCTGCACGCGCATCGTGCCGAGCGGAGCGCCGTCCAGTTTCGACTCCGCGAGGAGCACCGCCGATGCGTCGTCGTAATCATAAGCCTCGGGCTGCTTGAGGCGTTCGGCGAGCGTGGGCACGTGCCGCGCGTAAGCGGCGTGCCGCACGTGCACTGCTTTCCACAGGTCCTCCTCGGTATGCGCGATGCGCACGGTGAAGGTCGTGCGCTCCTCGACCATCGGAGCGCCTGCCGGAACTCTCTTGAGCGCCAGCGCATTCGCTATTGCGGCCATACGTGCGGGGATTACGGCAGGCGATTGCATGGACTTGAGGGTGATTTCTGTATCCGCCAGCTTGCCCATGCCCTGCGGGATGGGGGGGTCAACTTCTGTCAGGGGTGCGGGGCAAGATCCTGCCCGGCGGTGGCTCGACACGCGCTGCGGGAGCACTCCGCATCAAGGTGCAAGCCGTTGAAATACAGAGGTTATCTGGCGGTGCCGCGCCCTGCGTACCGGAGGTAAAAATTATTCGCCACCAGGGCACCGATCACGAGCGCCGCGCCCGCCAGCTCGATCGCCGTGAAGCGCTGGCCCAGCGCGGCCTCGATCGCGAACACGCCCACCGGGACGAGGTTGAGCATCAGCATGGTGTTGAGCGGCCCGAGGTACTTGACGGAGAAATTGAAGCCGAGCACGCCGAGCACCACGGTGCCGACCGCGAAATAGGCGATCTGCCAGCCGATCGAGGCGAGCGCTTCTGCGGTCGGCACCTGGCCGATCCCGGCGTTCACCGCGAGCGCGTTCACGAGGAAGAGCCCGAGAGTGCCCGGGATGACGGTGAGCGCCGTGAACCGCACCGGCGACCAGGCCGGGAAGCGCGCGCTTCCCAGCGTATAGGTGACCCAGGACAGCGCGCCGAGGAACACCAGGAAGTCGCCGGTCAGGGCGCCGCCCGCGAGCGCGCCGAGCGGATCGCCCTTGGTCACCGCAAGGATCAGCCCGACGAACGCGACCGCGGTGCAGCCGAGCGTGAAGGTCGCGGGGCGCACGCCCCGCGTCAGCCACACCGCGAGCGCGATGAGCGGCGTCTGGATCCCCATGATGATCGCGGCGTGCTCGGGCCGCGTGAAGCTCAAGCCGTACCAGACGAAGGCGTTGAAGCCGCTGATCCCGATGACGCCGAGCAGCACCGCGGGCAGCAGCCTGCCCTCGTAGCGCAGCGCCTGCCTGCCCTCGAGCGCGACGAGGATGGCGATGAACAGCGCGCCGCCGATCGCGTAGCGCACGCTGCCGAGGGCAAATGCGTCCACCACCGGCAGCGCGCGCTTGGCGAGGGGGAACAGCGGGACCCAGCAAAGGATCGAAACTGTGATCCAGGCAAGGCCTCTCAGCAGGTGCGGCTGCGGGATCAGAGGCGCGAACGTATCACGGGCTTGACAACGGCGAAGGCCCGGTGGATACTAAACCATATGGTTAAGTATGAGGAGCCGGTCCTCGACCGCGTGTTCGCCGCGCTTTCGGACGCGACGCGCCGTAACGTGCTTGCAACACTGAGCCGGACGAGCCTGCCCGTCTCGGACCTCGCCGAGCCCTACGGCATGTCGCTGCCCGGCTTCATGAAGCACCTGCGCGTGCTCGAGGAAGCCGGGCTGATCGAGCGCAGCAAGGAAGGGCGGGTGGTGAGCTGCGAGCTGAGCGCCGCCCCGATGAAAGCAGCGTCGGCGTGGATGCTGCGCTACGAGAGGTTCTGGACCGAAAAGCTCGATTCACTCGCTCGCTACCTGTACCAGCAGGAGGAATTGCAGACATGGAACAAGCCCGACTGGCCGAGAGCCCCTCGCTCACCCTCGAGCGCTTCTACCCCGTCGCGCCGGACAAGGTCTGGCGGGCGTGGACCGACCCGGAAGCGATAAAGCGCTGGTGGGGACCGGGCGGGCACGATCCGGTCTCGGTCGCGGAGCTCGACGTGCGCGTCGGCGGTCGCTTCCGCATCGTGTTCGGCGGAGCCGAAGGCAGGGACCATGAGGTGCACGGCGTGTACAGAGAGGTCGTGCCGGACCGCAAGCTCGTCTTCACCTGGACCTGGCCGCGCACCACGCCGGAGCGCGAATCGCTGGTGACGATCGAGTTCCGGGCGGTGCACCGCGGCACCGAGCTTTTCTTCCTGCACGAGAAGCACTTCGACGAGACGGTGCGCGACAACCACCGCCAGGGCTGGAGCGAATCGTTCGTTAAACTCGAGCAATTCCTGAAAGGAGAAATGCAGCCATGAGCTACGTGGACGGTTTCGTATTGCCGGTGCCGAAGAGGAAGCTGAACGCCTACCGCCGCATCGCGCGCAAGGCCGGCAAGGTCTGGCGCGACCACGGCGCGCTCGAGTACGTCGAGTGCGTTGCGGACGACGTCAAGCCCGGCAAGTGGACCTCGTTTCCGCAGGCGGTGAAACTGAAGGCCGGCGAGACGGTGTGGTTCTCGTACATCGTCTACAAGTCGCGCCGGCACCGCGACCGCGTCAACGCCCGGGTGATGAAGGACAAGCGGCTGGCGTCGATGATGGATCCGAAGAAGATGCCGTTCGACGCCAGACGCATGTTCTGGGGCGGGTTCAGGGTGATGGTGGATCTATGAAGGAGTTCGTCACCACGCGCGTCTTCGACGCGGCGCGCGATCGCGTCTGGCAGGCCTGGACCGAGGCCGAGCGACTCAGGCAGTGGTGGGGGCCCAAGGGCTTCAGGGTCAGCCATTGCAAAGTGGACTTGCGTCCGGGCGGGCTCATGCACTACTGCCTGCGCTCGCCCGACGGCCAGGAGATGTGGGGCCGGTTCGTCTACCGCGAGATCGTGCCGAGGGAGCGTCTGGTCTTCATCAACTCGTTCTCCGATCCGAAGGGCGGAGTGACGCGCCATCCGGGGCATGCGAGCTGGCCGCTGGAGACGCTTTCCACGGTGACGTTCGAAGCGCAAGGTGCCGGCACCAAGGTCACCGTGCAATGGATCCCGGCCGATTCGGCAACGGATGCCGAGCGCAAGACCTTCGACGAAGGGCGCGAGAGCATGAAGATGGGCTGGACCGGGACCTTCGACCAGTTCGCCGCTTACCTGGCGAAAGCCTGAAGCAGGACTCGATTGAAAGGAGCCGCAATGCAACTGCAGCAATACCTTTTCTTCGACGGCCGCTGCGAGGAGGCCGTCGAGTTCTACCGGGAGGCGCTCGGCGCCAAGGTGGAGATGACCGACCGCCGAGCGCGCCGCGGCGTGAAAGGAGAACCCCATGGCTAACCCCGTTGTGCACTGGGAACTGATGTCGAAGGATCCGGCCAAGGTCGCGGATTTCTACGCCGGGATCTTCGGCTGGAACGTCAAGCACCTGCCGCAGATGAATTACCGCATCGTCGAGACCGGCGGCGAAGGCGGCATCAATGGCGGCATCCTCAAGCCCGAGCGCGAAGGCCCGTGGCCGGGCAACACGCTGTTCTACATCGCCGTCGACGACCTCGCGGCCTATCGCAAGAAGATCGTCGCCGCGGGCGGCAAGATCCATGTCGAGGAGCAGAAGGTGCCCGGCATGGGCAAGTTCGCGCTTTTCACGGACCCCGAGGGACGCATGATGGGGTTGTGGAAAACCAAGGCCGAATGATGGATATATACACAGTATGAGCGCGCCGACGAGCCGCAACCCGGCGCCGGGCTACCGCAAGTACCCCGGCCATCGCATCGAGACGAGACCCGCGGGCGCGCGCGTGCGGGTGACGTCCCGGGGCGAGGTCATCGCCGACACCAGGGACGCGATCCGGATGGAGGAGACCATGGAGGGCAGCACCGTCGCGCCCGTTGTCTATTACATCCCGCGCAGGGACGTGAAGATGGATCGGATCGAGCCGACGAGCCATCGCACCTACTGCCCGTTCAAGGGCGACGCGTCCTACTTCTCCCTCGTGGACGGCCCCGAGAACGCCGTCTGGAGCTACGAGCGGCCGTACGACGAAATGGCCGCCATCAAGGAGATGGTCGCCTTTTACGCCGACAAGGTCGACGCGATCGAGGTCTCGCGCGACTAGGGCCCGCTCAGGCCGCCTTCTTCTCCTCGCGCAGCGCGCGGCGCAGGATCTTGCCGACGTTGGTCTTGGGAAGCTCGGCGCGGAACTCGACGTACTTCGGCCGCTTGTAGCCGGTCAGCTGCTCCTTGCAGTAGTCGAGCACCTGCTGCTCGGTGAGCGCCGGGTCCTTCTTGACGATGAACAGCTTCGGCACCTCGCCCGAGTGCTGGTCGGGGACGCCGATCGCCGCCACTTCCAGCACGCCCGGCATCATCGCCACCACCTGCTCGAGCTCGTTCGGGTAGACGTTGAATCCCGAGACCAGGATCATGTCCTTCTTGCGGTCCACGATCCGCACGAAGCCCTTCTCGTCCATGACGCCGACGTCGCCGGTGTGCAGGAAGCCGTCCGGCCCGATCACCTTGGCGGTCTCGTCGGGCCGCTGCCAGTAGCCCTGCATCACCTGAGGGCCCCGGATGCAGATCTCGCCCGGCTGGCCCAGCGCCACGTCCTTGTCGTTGTCGTCGCGCAGCACGACCTCGGTCGAGGGCAGCGGCAGGCCGATCGAGCCGCTGTAGGCCTCCAGGTTGAGCGGGTTCATGGTCGCGGCCGGGCTGGTCTCGGTCAGGCCGTAGCCCTCGAGCAGCGTTTTCCCCGTGACCTGCTTCCACTTGTCGGCGACCGCCTTCTGCACCGCCATGGCGCCGCCGACGCAGATCCTGAGGCTCGAGAAATCGAGCTTGTGGAAATCCTCGTTGTTGAGGAAGGCGTTGAACAGCGTGTTCACGCCCGTGATGATGTTGTAGCGGTGCTTGCCGAGCTCCTTGACGAAGCCCGGGATGTCGCGCGGGTTGGTGATGAGGATGTTGCGGCCGCCGATCTTCATCATCAGCAGGCAGTTCACCGTGAGCGAGAAGATGTGGTAGAGCGGCAGCGCGGTGATGATCACGCCGGGCTCGCTCTTCAGCCCCGGCAGCAGCCAGGCCGCCGCCTGCTCGATGTTGGCGAGGATGTTGCGGTGGAGCAGCACCGCCCCCTTGGAGACGCCGGTCGTGCCGCCGGTGTACTGCAGGAACGCGATGTCGTCGTGACCGGTCTGGAACGGCGTCATCTCCTTGCCTGCGGCCGCCGCGAGCATCTCGTTCCAGCGCAGCGCCCCGGGAAGCGAGAACGCAGGCACCATCTTCTTCACCTTGCGCAGCACGAAGTTCACGATCACGCCCTTGAAGCCGAGCATGTCGCCGAGCGCCGCCACCACGACATGCTTGACCGGGGTCTTCGCCAGCACTTCCTCGAGGGTGCGCGCGAAGTTCTCCAGGATCACGATCACCTCGGCGCCGGAGTCCTTCAGCTGGTGCTCGAGCTCGCGCGCGGTGTAGAGCGGGTTGACGTTCACCACGATATAGCCGGCGCGCAGCGCGCCGAACAGCGCCACCGGGTACTGCAGGCAGTTCGGCATCATGATCGCGACGCGCGTGCCCTTCTTCAGGCCCCTGGACTGCAGCCACGCGGCGAAGTCGCGCGACAGCCGGTCGAGCTCGGCGAAGCTGATGTCCTTGCCCATGCTGTGGAACGCCGGCCGATCGGCGTACTGCGTCACGCACTTCTCGATCAGGTCGCCGAGCGACCTGTACTGGTCGGGCTTGATGTCGGCCGGGATGCCCGGCGGGTAGCTCTTCACCCAGATGCGTTCCATTTCCCCTCCTCGCGCGATGGCGCTGGCGCGCCAGTTTAATGGGTCCCCGCCTCCGCGGCGACGACGTTCCTTACTTGTGCCGGAACGTCGGCTTTCGCTTCTGCACGAAAGCGGCCATGCCCTCCTTCTGGTCCTCGAGCGCGAAGCTGGCGTGGAACAGGCGCCGCTCGAAGCGCACGCCCTCGGCGAGCGTGGTCTCGTAGGCGCGGTTGATCGCCTCCTTCGCCATCATCGCCACCGGCAGCGAGTAGCGGGCGACCTTCTCGGCCACCGCCATCGCCTCCTGCATCAGCTGCGCCGCCGGCACCACGCGCGAGACGAGCCCGGCGCGCTCGGCCTCGGCAGCGTCCATCATGCGCGCGGTGAGGCACAGGTCCATCGCCTTCGCCTTGCCCACGGCCCGCGGCAGGCGCTGCGTGCCGCCCGAGCCCGGGAACGTGCCGAGGTTGATCTCGGGCTGGCCGAACTGCGCGCTCTCGGCGGCGATCACGATGTCGCACATCATGGCGAGCTCGCAGCCGCCGCCGAGCGCGTAGCCCGCCACCGCCGCGATCACCGGCTTGCGCACCTTGAGCAGGTGCTCCCAGTCGCGCGTGATGTAGTCGGACCGGTAGGCCTGCATGAAGTCGAAGTCCTTCATCGCGCCGATGTCGGCGCCGGCGGCGAACGCCTTCTCGCTGCCGGTGATCACGATCGCTCCGATGCCGTCGTCGGCGTCGAACCCGGCCAGCGCCGCGCCCAGCTCCTGCATGAGCTTCGCGCTCAGCGCGTTCAGCTGCCTGGGCCGGTTGAGGGTGATGAGCGCCACGCGCCCTTTCGCCTCGGTGAGGATGAATTCGTAGCTCATGCCTTCTTCGCCTTCATCTCGGAGAGCGGGACCGAGCCGGGCACCTCGATGCGCCCGCGGCCCGGCTCGGCCGCCGCGAGCGCCTCGACCGCGCGCAGCGAGCGCGCGCTGCGGCCGGCGAGCTCCTGGTACAGGCGCGCGTTGCCCTGCATCCAGGCGATCTCGTCGGCGGAGAGCTCGCGCAGCACGCGCGCCGGGATGCCGGCGGCGAGCGCGCGCGGCGGGATGCGGGCCTCGGCCTTGACGAAGGCGAGCGCGGCGATCACCGCGTCCTCGCCCACCTCGGCGTTGTCGTTCACCACGCAGTTCATGCCGACGAGCGCCCCGCGGCCGATGACGCAGCCGTGCAGCACCGCGCCGTGGCCGATGCTGGCGCCCGCGCCCACCACCGTGTCCTTGCCGGGAAAGCCGTGCATCACGCACGTGTCCTGCAGGTTCGCGCCCTCCTCGACGATGATGCGGCCGAAATCGCCGCGCAGGCTCGCCGCAGGCCCGATGTAGCAGCGCGCGCCGACGATGACGTCGCCGATCAGGACGGCCTGCGGGTGCACGAACGCCTCCGGGTGCACCACCGGCACGATGCCGTCGATCTCGTAGACCCGCGGGCGCGTCACATCTTCTCCGCGAGGTCGTCGCGCTGCTCGAGCTCCTTCTCGAACTGGGTGATCTCGGGGCCGAGCGCGTCGCGCGCCGACACGACCCCGATGACGCGCCCGCCCTCGAGCACCGGCACGTGCCGGAAGCCGCCTTCGAACATGATGTGCAGCGCGTGGTTGAGGGGGCGCTCGGCGGCGACCGTGCGCGGCTCGCGCGTCATGACCTCGACAACCTTCACCGCGTCCGGATCGAGGCCGGCGGCGAGCACGCGCGCGAGCGCATCGCGCTCGGTGAAGATCCCGATCAGGCGCCCCGCCTCGAGCACGGGCAGCGCACCCTTCCTCTCGCGCGCCATCAGGCGCGCCGCCTCGCGCACGGTCATCTCCGGCGCCGCGGTGACGAGCTTCTGGTGGCGAAGGATCTCGCGGATCGGGCGCGTGGGCATCGCGGAGAGCCCGATTCTACCGCGGTTGGGTTATGCTCCGAGCGTCCCGCGTCCGCGCATGAAGAAGTTCCCGCTCGAACCCATCGAGAAGGCCTCGCGCGCGAAGCTCCGCGCGCTGCAGCTCGAGCGGCTGCGCTGGACCCTGCGGCGCGCCTATGAGCGCGTGCCGCACTACCGCAGGAAGTTCGACGCCGCGGGCGTCAAGCCCGGGGACCTGGGGAAGCTCGCGGACCTCGCGAGGTTCCCGTTCACCACCAAGGCCGACCTGCGTGAAACGTACCCGTTCGGCATGTTCGCGGTGCCGCTCGACAAGGTGGTGCGCATCCATGCCTCCTCCGGCACCACCGGCAAGCCGACGGTGGTCGGGTACACGAGGAAGGACATCGACACCTGGAGCCACGTCATGGCGCGCTCGATCCGCGCCGCCGGCGCGCGCCCCGGCGACAAGGTGCATGTCGCCTACGGCTACGGGCTGTTCACCGGAGGGCTGGGGGCGCACTACGGCGCAGAGCGCCTCGGGCTCGCGGTGATCCCGCTCGGCGGCGGCATGACCGAGCGCCAGGTGCAGCTGATCCGGGACTTCCGGCCCGACCTCATCATGGTGACGCCCTCCTACATGCTCGCGATCGCCGACGAGATGGAGCGCCAGGGACTCGACCCGCGCAAGACGAGCCTGCGGATCGGCATCTTCGGCGCCGAGCCCTGGACCAACGAGATGCGCCGCACGATCGAGGCGCGCACCGCGCTGCAGGCGATCGACATCTACGGCCTCTCGGAGGTGATCGGGCCGGGCGTGGCGCAGGAATGCATCGAGACCAAGGACGGCCTCACGATCTGGGAAGACCATTTCTATCCCGAGATCGTGGACCCCGCGACGGGCGAAGTGCTGCCCGACGGCGAGCAGGGCGAGCTCGTCTTCACGTCGCTCACCAAGGAGGCGCTGCCGGTGGTGCGCTACCGCACGCGCGACCTCACGCGCCTCCTGCCCGGAACCGCGCGCACCATGCGCCGCATGGAGAAGATCACCGGGCGCTCGGACGACATGCTGATTATCCGGGGCGTCAACGTCTTTCCCTCACAGATCGAGGAGCTGATCCTCAGGCAGCCGTCGTTGAGTCCGCACTACGTGCTCGAGCTCGGCAAGGAAGGGCCGCTCGACCACCTGACGGTGCTGGTCGAGCTCGCCCCGGGAGCCGCGGACAAGCAGTCCGCGGCCTCGTTGCGGCATGCGATCAAGTCCTATGTCGGGGTCACGGCAGACGTAAAGGTGGTGCCGATCAGCGCCATCGAGCGCTCGATCGGCAAGGCGAAGCGCGTCATCGACAAGCGGTCGAAATGAGCCTCGGCGAGCAATTTCCGGATAGTTGACCGAGGCACCGACCGCTATCATGCGCGGCATGAACGCACTCATCGATAGAGCCCGCGCCTATCTCGACCGGCGCGGAGCCGAGCGGGTGACGCTCGCCGAGCTGGCGCGCGCGGTGGGCGCGAGCCCGTTCCACCTGCAGCGCCGCTTCAAGCGCGCCCTCGGCGTCTCGCCGCGGGGCTACCAGGACGCGCGCCGGGTCGAGGCGATCAAGTCCGGCCTGCGCAACGGCGCCCGCGTCACCGACGCGGTGTTCGACGCCGGCTACGGATCGCTCTCCCGCTTCTATGAGAAGGCGCGCGCGCGCCTCGGCATGGGGGCGCGCGCCTACCGCGCCCGCGGCAGAGGCGAGCGCATCGCCTGGGGCGTGTTCGCGCTCCCGATCGGCAAGGCGCTGCTCGCCGCCACGCCGGCGGGCGTTTGCGCCGTCAAGATCGGCGACGACGCGGCGCGCCTCGAGCAGCTGCTGGCGGAAGAGTTCAGCGAGGCCGACCTGGTCGCCGATCGCCGCGCGCTCGAGCCCGTGGCGCAGGCCTTGCGCGAATGGCTCGCCGGCGACGGCTCGCGCGCGCGCCTGCCGCTCGACCTGCGCGGGACCGTGTTCCAGCGCCGCGTGTGGCAGGCGCTGCGCCGCATCCCGCGCGGCGAAACCCGCAGCTACGGCGAGATCGCGCGCGCGGTCGGGCGCCCGAGCGCGGTGCGCGCGGTCGGAGCCGCCTGCGGCGCCAACCCGGTGGCGTTGCTCGTCCCCTGCCACCGCGCGGTGCGCGCCGACGGCGGCCTCGGCGGCTACGCCTGGGGCCTGGATCGCAAGCGCAGGCTGCTCGCACTGGAGAAACGCGTCGCGAAGTGAAGGCGATGCTTGCGCCCGGCTGACTACGGCCGCCTGGTCGCGCTGGCCGCGATCTGGGGCGCGTCGTTCATCTTCATGCGCATCGCCGCGCCGCCGCTCGGTCCGGTGGCGACCGCCGACCTGCGCGTCCTGATCGCCGGGCTCGCGCTCGCCGCGTGGTTTCACGCCACCGGGTTCGACGCCGAGTGGCGGCGCTACTGGAAGCAATACGCGGCGATCGGCTTCGTCAACTCCGGCCTGCCGTTCCTTCTGTACGCGTTCGCCGCGCTGCACGTCACTGCGCCGCTCATGGCGGTGCTCAATTCGTCGGCGCCGATGTTCGGCGCCATCGCCGGCGCGCTCTGGCTCGGCGAGCGATTGACCGCCTCAAAGATCGCCGGCCTCGCGTCAGGTGTCGCCGGTGTCGCGGTGATCTCCGATCCGGGAGCGCTTTCCGGAGCGCCGATGTTCGGCTGGGCGGTCGCTGCCTGCCTCGGCGCCTGCCTCTGCTACGGAGTCACCGGCGCCATGATCCGGTGGCTCGCCCCCCGGGCGAAATCGCGCGGCATCGCGCTCGGCAGCCAGCTCGCGGCGGGAATCGTGATGCTGCCGCCGGCGCTGCTCCACGCACCCGCAACGCTGCCCTCTCTGCTTGTCGTGAGCTCGATCCTCGCGCTTGGCATCGTCTGCGGCGCCATCGCCTACGTCCTCTACTTCAGGCTCATCGCCGACGTGGGCGCGACGCGCGCGCTCACCGTCACCTACCTGATCCCGCCCTTCGGCATCGCCTGGGGCGCGCTCTTCCTGGGCGAGGCGCTGCCGGCGAGTGCCCTCGCGGGCGGCGCACTCATTCTCGTCGGCACGGTCCTCGTCACGCGCGGCTAGCCAAATCAGGGACAGACCACGTTTTCTCCTGAGAAAATGTGGTCTGTCCCTGTTTCTCATGCCAGCGTATCCGTATCTTTTCCGCCCGCTCGAGCTGCCGGGCGCGCGGCTGCCCAACCGCATCCTCATGGGCTCGATGCACACCGGGCTCGAGGCGCGGCCCGACGGCATGGAGCGGCTCGCCGCGTTCTACGCCGAGCGCGCGCGCGGCCGCGCCGCGCCCATCGTCACCGGCGGGTTCTCGCCCAACGGCGCCGGCGAACTCGGGCCGCACCGCGCGCAAGTCTCCACGCCCGCGGACCGCGAGCGGCACCGCGTGATCCCGCGGGCAGTGCACGACGCCGGGAGCCGCATCGTGCTGCAGCTGCTGCACTCGGTACGCTACGGCTACCATCAGGGGATCGTCGCGCCCTCCCCCGTCAAGTCAGTGATCAACCCTAACAGGGTGTTGAAAAATTCCCCGAACGATCATTGCGATGCCCTGTCATAGTGGCAGCGTCGTTCAAGGGAGAAGAAGAATGCGCGGCCAAGTGGATTCCCAGAGCGGATTGTTCAGCT
>Ga0187892_10003300_pt1 | contig 29721 bp, 32 predicted proteins | sample MA1701073metaG_FD_139345 | JGI IMG/M metagenome (GOLD analysis project Ga0187892, IMG submission 139345) | Bio-ooze microbial communities from a basaltic lava cave in the Kipuka Kanohina Cave System on the Island of Hawaii, USA - MA170107-3 metaG ... | reverse complement strand
TGCGGGTGACTCGACCAATGAGTCGTTCGATTGGCGCCAAGCGGCTTGATAATGAAGCCTCCGCAGGCTAGACAGCCTGCGGTACGTGGCGCGCCTCATGCCCTTATTCTCGGGAAGCTCAAACGGAAACGCGAACCTTGCCCTGGCGCGCTTTCGACTTCGATCCGTCCGCCGTGCGTCTCGATGACCTGGCTGACCACGGCCAGTCCCAGTCCCGTGCCTTTGCCTTCTTCCTTCGTCGTGAAGAGCGGGTCGAAGATTCGCGCCCGCGTCTCCTCGCTCATCCCGCAACCGGTGTCGGCGATGATGACGATCACTTGCGGCTGGTGGCCGTCGCCCGCGGCTGGCTCGGCGCTCGTGGTGACGCTCAGCTCGCCGCCTTCGGGCATCGCGTCGAGCGCGTTGTTGATGAGGTTGATGAAGACCTGCTGCAAACGATCCGGTTCGCCCGCAATCAACAGCGCGTCAGGATCGAATGAGGTTTTGAGTTTGACCCGGCGCGCTTCGAGCGTCGGCGCGGTGGCGTCGCAGATGCGCTCGACGAGCGCGTTCAAATTCACCGGCACAGGCTCGGCCCGTTCGGCGCGCGTGCGGTCGAGCATCCGCCGCACGATGGCGGAGATGCGTTCGATCTGTTCGCTGATGATGTCGGCGCGCGATTGCGCGCTTTCAGGCAATCCGTCGCGCAGCAATTCGACGTGGCAACTGATCAGGTTGAGCGGAGTGCCGACTTCGTGGGCGAACTGCGCGGCGGTCTGCCCGGCGGCGGCCAGCCGTTCCATCTGCGAGAGGCGCCGCGTCGTCTGCCACAACTCGATGTTCGCGGCGGCCAGCTGCTGGTTGCGCTGTTGCGCTTCGGCGGTGGCCTCGCGGACTTTCTCGCGCAGGATTTCCTGTTGCGCTTCGCGTTCGGCGGTCATCTCACGCAGGCGGCCAAGCATCCGGTTGAAGCCCGCCGCGAGTCGCCCCATTTCATCCTGCGTCTTGATCTGAGCCGGCGCCTCGAGCGCTCCATCCTCGGCGCGTTTCATTGCGCCCAGCAACAGATCAACCGGGCGATAGACCAGATGCCGGAACAGCAGATAGGCGCCCATCGTCATCAGGATTACGGCCATCAGCGCCGCGCCCGCCGCGTATTTCGCCAGGCTCCGCGCCAACGTCGGCGCGCTGTCGAGCCGTTCGACGACCTCCACGGCGCCGCTCACCCGTCCCTGCTCAGTGATGGGCGCGAACACGCGATAGAGCGAATCGTCGCCGGCCACAGGCAGCGGCGCGACCACCTGCGAGGGCAGCCCGCTGCGCAATGCCTCTCTGGTCTCCTCCGGTATCTCTGCAGCCGGCGCGCTGCCCGCCGAAGCTACGCGCTCGATGAAAACATCGCCCGACCGTTCGTAAACGCGCACAGTCGTGACGTTCTGCCGCGCGCTGCGGGCCAGTTGCAAGTAGCGCCCCATCTCTTCCAAATCGCGTGGCGACGGCAAGCCGCTGATGTGCTCGGCCAAACTGACCGCCAGCAACTCCGCCTGGTCTTTCTCTTCATCGCCGACCAGGCCGGCCACCCGGGCGCTGACCACCACCAGCATCGCCGCCAGCACCGCCACCGTGATCGCCGAGACGAGCAGGATCGTTTTCGTATGCAAGCTTATGGAGCGCATGACATTTTTCTGCTTTTTGAACAGGAAAATGTCAGACAGAAAAATGTGGAGGCTATTTTCCTGTCTGAAATTTTCCTGTTCAAAAGATCGTTTTAGAAAGCTCACAGTGTCCGTGCCCGGCCTACAGGGCAATCCTGATGCCTGAAGAGAGCGGGCAAAACGCAGCTTCATCAAACAGCCATTTTCCTGCGCGCGCATTTTCCTGTTCACGGATTGCCAGTGGCATTGCGCTTGCCCTGACAAATTATAGTGGAGATATGGCAAAGAGACCCGCGCTTATTTGGATCGTCACACTGGTCACTCTGGCGAGCGGCGCGGCGAATCTTTATTCCGCGATTCACCCGCGACATCACGCGCGCCATCCAATCTTGCACGACCTGTTGCCGCTCGAATTTCTTCACTTCCCACGCTCGTTCACGCTGCTCGTCGGTCTGGCGTTGATCGTTTCGGCGATTAACATCTACAAGCGCAAGCAACGGGCGTGGCAGATCGTGCTGGCGCTCTCCGGCTTCTCCGTCTTCTTTCACCTGCTCAGGGGGCGCGATCACGAGCAGGCGTGGTTGTCGCTGGCGCTCGTGGTTCTATTGCTCGCGTTGCGGCGCAGCTTCACGGTCAAAAGCCGTCTGCCGGATTGGCGCGCCGGATTGCTGCGCTTCGCCGTTGCGCTGGTCGCTGCTTTCGGCTACGGAGTCGCGGGCTTCTGGCTGCTCGACCGGCGGGAGTTCGGGATTGATTTCAACTGGGCGGATTCGATCCATCGCACGCTGCTTTATCTGGCTCTGATCGGTGATCCGAGTCTCACGCCGCAGACACGATACGCCGAGTGGTTCCTCGATTCACTCTACGCGATGACGCTGGCCGTGATCGGTTACGGCCTGTGGTCGCTGTTCCGCCCGATCCTTTATCGCTTCCACACGCTGCCGCAGGAGCGCGCGCGCGCAAAAGAGATTTTAGACCGCCACGGGCACACATCGCTCGATTTCTTCAAGCTCTGGCCCGACAAGTCCTACTTTTTCAACTCGACCCACGACGCCTTCATCGCTTACCGGGTGGGACTGAACTTCGCCATTGCGCTCGCCGATCCTGTCGGGCCGGAGACGAAGATCGAGGAAACGATCAAGCAGTTCAAACAATACTGCGAGGACCAGGGGTGGAACCTCGCTTTTCACCAGACGCTTCCCGATCTGCTGCCGGTCTATCGCCGGCTGGGATTCAAAAAACTCAAGATCGGCGACGAAGCGATCGTGGATTTGACCGGCTTCACACTCAGCGGCAGCGCGATGAAACGAATGCGGCAGAAGATCAATCAATTCGACAAAGCCGGCTGTCACGTCGAACGCTACGAGCCGCCGCTTTCCGACGAACTGCTCCGGCGGTTGAAGGAAGTCTCGGATGAGTGGCTGCGGATTCCGGGCAAGCGCGAACGCGCGTTCTCGTTGGGAATGTTCGAGCCGCATTACCTGCGCTCGACGGCGGTCATCACCGCCGAAGATGCAGCCGGAAAGATTTTGGCCTTCGCCAACTTCATCCCGTCTCATCACTGCGGCGAAGCGACGGTGGATTTGATGCGGCATCGCCAGGATGCGCCGAATGGCGTGATGGATTATCTGTTTATCAAGATTTTTCTCGATTGCCGCGAGCGCGGCTTCACGCGCTTCAGTCTGGGTCTGGCGCCGCTCGATGGTTTCAAGGAACGTGAAGAGGCTTCGGTCGCGGAGCGGACTGTTTACCTGTTCCTGAGCCGGATGAACTTCATCTTCAGCTTCTCCGGCATCAAGCAATTCAAGGCCAAGTACGCCGACGCTTGGGAGCCGCGCTACCTGATCTACCGCCACGTGCTCGATCTGCCGAAGCTGGGCCTGGCGCTGAGCCGCGTTTCTGAGTTGGGCTGGCGCGGGAATCAGCGTGTCAGTAGCCCAATCGTGAGGGAGGGCGTGGATGATGGAGCCACGCCCTCTCTCACGGTCGGGCTACTGACACGCCGCCCGGATTTTTTGAAGGAGGAGAGATGAATCTCCTGATCCGCAAAATCACGATGATGAGCCTGGGCGCGCTGATGGTTACTTGTTCACTTCCACTCGTCTCGTTCGCGAACGCCGCCTCGCCGGGAAGAAACAGCGTCGCGGTTCGCGGCAAAGCCCAGACCATCTGGTTCTATCCGGCGACGGGCGCGAAGCTCGACCGCAAGGTCCTGTTCATTGCGGGCGACGGCGGCTGGCGCGGCTGGGCCATCACGGTGGCGCAGCAGATGGCCGCGTGGGGCTACGATGGATGAAATGAATGCGGAATGCGGAATGCGGAATGCGGATTCGGCGGCGCCGAAAAGCGCATCGCGGGCTGAAGGATCATCTGCCGAGCGAAAGCTCAGGCAATCCGCAATCCGCAATCCGCAATCCGCAATCGGATACTTGCTCGCCGCTGCCGGCCTGATCTGGGCGTTGCGCGGGTTGGAGTTGCCGAAGCTGCTCGATCAGATCACGAACATCAACTGGCGCCTGGTGGCGCTGGCGATCCTGTGTGACGTGCTGAGTTACCTGACTCAAGGGAAGCGTTGGCAATTGCTGCTCAAACCGGTGGGCGAGATTTCGACGCTGCGTTCGACCGAGGCGATCTACGCCGGACTCTTCACGAGCGAGGTTCTGCCGCTGCGCCCCGGCGAACTGGTGCGCGCCTGGCTGGTCTCGCGCTGGACCGGCGCCGGTTTCATCGCCGTCATGCCGTCCATCGTCGTGGAGCGGTTGTTCGACGGCGTCTGGCTGGCGGTGGGGATCGGGTTGACCGCGCTCTTCGTGCCGCTGCCGAAAGAGTTGCTGCGAGCCGCCGCCGCGCTCGGCCTGATCATCATCGTCGCGGCGGCGGCGCTATTCTATTTTGCCCTGCGATCTTCCGCCGAACGGGGGCAGGTCAAAGAGAAGTCGTCGAAGCCGACTGGCTTCATCTCATCGCTGATTGAAAAGCTGGCCGCCGGATTGCGAGGCATTGGCCGGACGCGGGCGTTTTACTGGTCCTTCGCCTGTTCGGCGTTGCTGGTGTTTTTACAGGCGCTGGCGTTCTGGCTGGTGATGCTGGGGTACGGCCTGCCTCTGTCATTCCGGATCGGGATGGCGGTCTTTGCGATCGTGCATCTGGGGACGGCGATTCCGAACGCGCCGGCGAACATCGGCTCGTACCAATTCTTCTGCATCGCCGGACTGACTCTCTTCGGCGTCAATCAGAGCGACGCCGCCGGGTTCTCGCTCGTCGTCTTCACGCTGCTGACGTTGCCGCTGCTGGCGCTCGGTTCCATCGCGCTCGGCCGCAGCGGGACGACACTCGTGAAGATTCGGGGGGAGATTCAAGGAATGGCAAAAGACTGAGTGGTTGTTCAGGTCGCGAGCGCCGTTTCGGAGGAAAGACCGTGATGCCGGTAGAGACTTTGATGCAATGGATTTCGCAACACGGCTACGCCGGGATCTTTCTGTTGTTGATGCTCGGCATCGCCGGCCTGCCTGTGCCCGATGAGACTCTGCTGGCCTTCGCCGGCTATCTGATTTTCAAAGGCAGACTGCATCCGGCGCCGGCGCTGGCCGCGGCTTTTCTGGGCAGCGCGTCCGGCGTCACCATCAGCTTCACGCTGGGGCGCACGGCGGGGACGTTCGTGATCGAGAGGTTCGGCGCTTACCTGCATCTGACGGATGAGCGCATCGGGTGCGTACATCAGTGGTTTGAACGCTTCGGCAAATGGATGCTTATGATCGGTTATTTCATTCCGGGCGTCCGCCACCTGACGGCCTTCGTCGCCGGAAGCTCGAAGCTTGAGCCAGCGGTCTTCGCGCTCTACGCATACACGGGCGGCTTGATCTGGTCTGCGATCTTCATCGCCTCCGGCTATTTTCTGGGCGAGAAATGGAATGTCGTCGCCGAAGAGATTCGGCGACATTTCGTGGTCGCCGCCTGCCTGGCCGCGCTGCTGCTCGTTGTCATCGGGCTTGCGCGGCGAAGCGGGTTTCAGCGATGGAGACCGCGAGCGCGGGACAAGACCAAACAGAAAAATAAGAGCGGAGTCTGAAAGTCTTTATTTTTCTGTCCGGCATTTTTCTGTTTGGTCTTGTTCGCTTCGCCTCAGTTCACTGAGTTGTTGGTTGATCCGCTCCAACTGCTCGAGCAGTTCGGCGTGCCGCCGTTCCGCGAGCGGCGGCGCTTTGCCCTCGATGAAAAATATGCCGCCCGGATCGAGCACACAACGATCAATCTCTTTGAGGCTCTTGAACCCCTGCCGGTGCGCGACGGTGAGCAACTCTGATTCGGTCAGCAATTCCTTCGCCAGCGCCCGGGTGTTGATCTTCCCGCGCTCGATTAAAACCGCCGGCTGGCCTTCGATCATCTGGTCAAGCCGGCGATGCCGGAAGAGGAACCGCACGACCAGATAGTTCACCGCCAGCAGAGTGAACGCGCCAATCAATCCCCCGGTCACCGAATTGTCGTCGCCGATGATCGCATTCTGCACGGTGTTGGAAAGCGAGAGCAGCACGACCAGGTCGAAGGGATTGAGTTGCGCCAGCTCCCGCTTGCCGAAGACACGCAAAGCCGCGACCAGAAAAACATAGACGATGATCGGGCGCAGCATCTTCTCCGCGACCGGCAATCCGAGGCGCCACATCTCCGGCGAAATCAAAGCTGACGGCGATAACCACGACAGCATAAGCAGGTCCTCCTTGATCGTTGTTGTGGCGATTCTGTCGCGCCGCAATCCGTCGCGTCCAATCCGCCACGTGATCGCATCCTCGATGAGATTGCAGAACTCGGTAAATACGGCATCATCACGCCTCTCTCGCAAAACCTCGGCCACGCGCGAGGCTGGCACATCGGTTGCACAAGCAAAAGGTGTGAGCGCAGAGCCGGCAAGGGCCGGGAAATTCCGCGCCCGCATTCGGAGACTGGAATGGACACTTTTATCCTAAAAAGGAGAGTTTTATGAAGAAGACGATTGCATCACTTTCACTCGCGGCCCTGCTCCTGGGAGGCACGGCCATCTTTGCGCAGACCTCATCAAGCAAGAATTCGAAGCCCGCGGCGCCGGCCGCGTCGAGCATGAACGCCAAATCGAACATGACCGCGAAGAAGCATCGCAAGCACAGAAAGCACAACAAAACCGCGAAAACCGCGACGACCAAACCGAGCAAGTAGTCTACGGCGCCGCGCTTCAGGCTTCCGCCGTTGCAAGGCTCTCCAGCTCCGTTAGGAGCGGCATCCGGGGCGCGGGGAAGACGCCGCTCCTAACGGAGCTGGAGAAATCAATGCAACGCCAATCTCTAAACATTCCGCTCCTAACGGAGCGGGGGAATGAGTGACCATTTCGGAGAAATCGGATGTTCGAGGGATTGTTTCAACCAGTGCACCTGCTGATCGTTCTCGCCATCGTGCTGTTGGTCTTCGGGCCGAAGAAGCTGCCGGAACTCGGCAAAGGAATCGCCGAAGCGATCCGCGGCTTCAAGCAAGGCATCAACGAAAGCGATCACGAACAATCAGCCGAAGCTTCGGCCAAACGGTCTGAAGAGAAAGACTGATTGCGCCGATCATCGCGGCGCCCGAGCTATGTTTCCAGCTTGTAGCGCGTCTCGGCCAGGCGATACAGCCGTCGCCACACCAGCCGATTGATCGTTACCACCGTCACCGCCATCACCACAGTAGCCGCGAGCAGCAGATCGAAGTTGCCCGTGTCCGTGGCGTGACTGATCGTCGCGCCCAACCCGGTGGTCGAGAGAATCCGCCCTTTGAAATGGAAGTATTCCGCGACGATGCTGGCGTTCCACGCGCCGCCCGCCGCCGTGACCATTCCGGTGATGAGATGAGGAAAGATGCCCCTGACGTGGTCGGTTAAATCAGCCAGCAAGCGCGGAAAGAAGCGCGCCAGGCGCAACAGCGTCAACGACCACAGGATCACGTAGGCGGCGAGGTTGATGACCAGTAGCGTCCAGGCAATTGTCCGCATCTCCAAACGGTAGGTCGCCACCGAGATGATTCCGGTCGCCATCACCAGAGAGAAGTAACCCGGGAACAGATTCTCCACCACCTGATCGAGGAAGCGTTTCATGCGCTCACCGCTCCATCGCGTACAGGTATCGCAGCAATCCGAGGTTGAGTGAAAAACAAACCGCGCTGGCCGCGAGCGCCGGCCAGACGACCGCCGTGTCGCCGCCCAGATAAGCGTTCATCGTCGCCACCAGCAGCCACAGTTGCAGCACGACCAGCACGATCACTAGGCACAGGATGCCGTAAACAATCGTCGTTTTCTGTTCGCGGGTGAAATACTTTTTCATCGGCTCCCCTCAGTTGCTTGTGGCTTTGGCGCCAGCGCGCATCGGGCCTGCCCGGCCCGGGACCTTTCTGTTTCAAGTTCTTCGTTCATTCGCGCCAGTTCTTCTTCCGTCGCCAGGGACTCGACGGCTGGAAACAGCTCGCTTTCTTCAAAGCGGATGTGGCGGCGCAGGGATTCTCCGAGCGCGGCGAGCAGGCTGGCTTCGAGCGCCGCGCGCCGCGCCAGTTTGTCATTCAACCCGGCAACCAGCCGTCTGATTTCCGCGTGCTGGTTTAGCGTCTCCCTGATTTCATCGCTGTCCGGCGCCGCCCGCGCCAGCAGCGGCAGCACGATCCGCTCCTCCTGCGCAAAGTGCGCTTGCAGATCGCTCTCCCAGAAGGCCGCAAAACCTTCGGCAGCCGGTTGAACCTGACCCGGATCGTTTGTCGCCGCCGCGAGGCTCAGCTTTCTGGCCTGAACCAGCGCGTGATGATGATCGCGCGAGAGTGGATGAAGACTCGGATGACGTTTCATGTTTCAGACCATGCTGACCTCGACGCCGGCGGCGTAGATCGCGTCGTTGACGATTTCGAGCTTGATGCGCGCGAGCGGACGGCGCGGGGGCCCGGCCAGCGGCCGTCCGGTTTCCAGCTCAAACGAACCGTTGCGGCGCGCGCCACTTTCGGCGTCATCAGATTGACCTTCGTCGTGATGGTTTGTTGGCCGAACTGAAACTGGTTGACGGGTTGCGAACGCGGGCGCAATCGCTCGACCTCTTCGCGCGCGCCGAAAAAGAGCGCGCCGCTCGGACAGACCGTCGCGCACATCGGCTTTTTGCCCGCCGAGATCCGGTCGTAGCACATATCGCACTTCATCATCAGTTGGAATTCCGTCTGCATCTTCGGCACGCCGAAGGGGCAAGCCAGCACGCAGTTGTTGCAAGCGATGCAGCGCGGTTTGCGCGCCGATTGCACCACGCCGTCTGCGGTCTGCACCGAATGCGCGCGGTCAACGTATTCCAGATGGATCATCGAATGGCCTTTGTGCGTGTCACACTCGGTGCAGGCCTGCACGCACGATTGGCAGCCGATGCAGCGGTTCGGGTCAATGAAAAATTCCATCATAAGAGTTATGGGAGTTATGGGAGCTATGGGAGTGATGGGACTCTCATCGCTCCCATCACTCCCATTTACGCCTTTCTCACCCGCACGGCGCAGACCTTGTACTCAGGAATCTTCGAGATCGGGTCCTGCGCCGAGATCGTCAACTGGTTCGCGCTCTTCGCGCCCGCCCAGTGGTACGGGATGAAGATCGTGTCAGGCCGGATGGTCGTCACCACTTGCGCTTGCAGTGTGATCGTTCCCCGCCGCGATTCGGCCGTCGTCCAATCGCCGTCCTTGATCCCCAACTTCTCGGCCAACCTCGGATGCATCTCGATGCGCGGTTCGGGGTATTGTTCAACCAGCGGCCCGGAGGATGTCCGACCACGGATTGGCCGCGCGATCAACGCCGAAAGCTTTCTTGTTGCCGGCCGCTGCGCTGACCATGCACAGCCGCCCGTTGTAATCAATGTATGGCGTCCGCAGCGCGACGCGCGCGAACTTGCCCATCAGGTAAGCCTTTTCGGTCGTCAGGCTGGCGCCGCTCAATACGCCGAAAGCGTCGTTGCCGTAGCTCGCTTGAATGCGCTCGATCTCCGCCGCGACGCGGCTGATCGCCTGGTCGTAGGGGATCGAGCGAAAGCCGCCCGCCGCCGTCTCGTCGCGCGCGAGCGCGGTCGTCAGCCGGTCGGGATGCGAACCTTGGAGGTAGCGCTTGACGCCTTTCGGGCAAAGCATCCCGCGATTGAATGGAAAATCCTCCCACGGCTCGAAGCCGATCACCTGATTGTCTTTGACCTTGAGCTGGATGCCGCACTGCTGGCCGCAGAAACAGCAGTGCGTCTTGACGATCTTGTCCGGCTCGACGCCGGTCTCCAGCCGCAGCCCTGAGCTGAAAGCCAGATGCGGGCCAAAGCGTTCGGTGATGTCATTCAGTTGATTTGGTAATGCGGACATAAACCCAATCTCAAATCTCAAATCTCAAATCTGCGATCTCAAATCTCAAATCTCAAATCTCAAATCTGCGATTCCCTTTGCCACAATCGCCCCTGCGCCAGCGCCAGCATTGCGCGGCGGCATTTAGGGCAAATTCGCTGATAATGCTCCGCCTCGCCTCCCAGTTCGTACCGGAAGCCCAACTGCCTCTCGACCACGATCAAATCTTCCACGTGCATGCGTGAGGCGAACGGTTCGCCACAGCGAAAGACTGCGGTAATTAACATAGAATTTTTCTACGGCGCGGATCTCGATGATTGGTTCTGCTGGTGTCATCGGTTGAAAAAGCGGCGCCGGGCGGCGACTGCGGAGGCGCCTGCCGCCCGGCGCCGAAGTATTGACTCCCCGTCGTCAGAAAATGAATTTCAGCGCGAGTTGCACGTTGCGGTGCTGCTCGACGTTGTTGATGTTGTCGGAGAGTCCTCCCCGCGTCACCTGCGCCGTGTTCGTCGTATTGCCGGCGATGTTATTCGTGCCGCCAGCGACGAACAGGTTCGGATGGTTGAAGAGATTGAAGAACTCGGCGCGGAATTGCAGCTTCATCTTCTCCGTGATCGGAATGTTGCGGAAGAAGCTGACGTTCCACATTTGGATTCCCGGCGCCCGGAAGGTGTTGCGTCCGAGCGTCCCGTCGAACGGGCCGTTGACCGACAGCGTGTGCCCGAACGACGACAGGTCCAGGTAATTGAACGTCCCGCCGACGCCCGGCGTTGGTTGCGAATCACCCTGCGTGCTCGGCAACGCTCCGTTGACCAGCGGGCGGATCGCCTGCTGCCCGTTGTTGTCGGCCTGTCCCGTGTCGAAGACCGTGAACGGCAATCCGGTGCGGAAGCTCAGCACGCCATTCATCGCCCAGCCGTCGAGCGCGGCTTTGAGCAGCCCGCGGCTCAGGTTACGCGCGAACGGGATGTCCCAGTTGAAGCTCGTCACGAAGCGATGCCGCGCGTCGAAGTCAGCGTCGCCTTTGTCGCCCGCCGGGTTGAACGCATCCTGGAAGCCGAACACGCCCTGCCCGACACGCGAGAGCAGGTAGGAATCGCCGAAGGTCGAAGATTCGTTGTCAACCGCGTGCGACAAAGTGTAAGCCGCCGTGAACTGCAAGCCCGCGCGCTTGATGTAGTGACTGTCGGCGCGCAGTTGCAGCGAGTTGTAGTTCGAATGGCCGTCGTTGCCGCGGAAGTTGATGTTGCTGATCGTCGGATTCAAACGTCCCGGCTGGCCGAGCAACACGCCGCTGCCGCGCCGGTTGATGTTGTTGAGCGAATAGAGATGGATGCCGTTCGATCCGGCGTAGGCGATGGAAGCCACCACACGGCCGCCCAGGTCGTGCTGGACGCCCGCGTTCCAGACGTTGGCGTAGGCCGTGCGCAGGTTCTGATCCAGCGCGCGCGCCGACGAGGTGTAGCTCTGGCCCGAGACGCTGCTGAGCGCCGCGTACTGATCCAGGTTGGCTGTGATCGGCGTCAGCGGATCGTTGCCCGAACCGACGATCAGCACCGCGTAGTTCGGCGGATTCTGGATCACGTTGAAGAGCACGTTGCCGAAGTTGCGGTTGTAGAAGATGCCGTAGCCCGCTCGAAAGACCGTCTTGCCGTCGCCAAATAAATCGTAAGCCAGGCCGAGGCGCGGCCCGAAATCCTTGTAGTCCGGCTCGTAGAAACGGTCCTTCAGATCGCCGGTTTGACTGGTTGTCAACGCGAACTGCCCGTTGGCGATCTGCTCCAGGCGATTGGCGCCGGGGCCGAGATAGAAGTTGGCGTCGAGATTCTTCTCGTTATCGGGGCTGTGCAGAATCCCGAAGTATTCCCAGCGCAGTCCCAGGTTGAGCGTCAAGCGCGGCCTGATCTTCCACGTATCTTCGGCAAACGTCGCGAATTCGTTGTAGCGGAAATGGCGCGTGAAGCTCGGCGCGGTGAATGGCGAGTTGAGAACCTGTCCGGGCAACAGCCCGTGCGGGTCAACCGCGATCTCGTAATCCTGCACGTTGGCGTTGATGAAATCCTGCACCGTGCCGAAATCAGCGATGGCGTTCTGGAATGCGCCGAACGCGCGGTTGTCGCGGATGTGGACGTACTGCGCGCCGATTGACGATCTGCTCCTGATTGACGACGTTCGAAAGCTGCGCGTTCTGCGTCTCGACCGCGACGCCTCCTTCGCCCGCCGAGATTTCGACGGTCTCTGATTCCACGCCGATCTTCAATTGCGCGTCGGCCCGCAACTGCTGGGCGACCACGAGCTGCGCGGAGATTTCACTGGTCGTAAAGTTCTTCGCCGTGACGCGGACCTTGTAAGCGCCCGGCGGCAGGCTCGGAAAATTGTATTCACCGGCGCCGTTGGTGGTCGCCGTGCGCGTGCGACCGGTGTCCACGGCCGTCAGCGTGACCGTCGCGTTCGGAATGACCGCGCCCGCCGGGTCAGTCACCGTCCCGCTGATCGAGCCGGTGAATGATTGAGCGCGAGCAATGGCGGCGGCGGGAACCATCAACGTGATGGCCAAAACCGCGCCGAGCAGCGCGCGCCGAAGTCGAAACTGTTCCGGAAAATTCCTCAGCTTCATTTCTACCTCCAATGAGTTATTGGTTTTGTTATTGGGTTTGCGGGAACCGGCGCGCAACTTAGCAGGGCGGACATTAGGAAGTAATAGACGAAGCATAAGGAGTTCGTAAGGGAGGAGTAAAAAGTTCGTTGGCAGAGGAATGAAAGCAAAGGAATGAATAGGTAGAATGACATTCCCTTGTCGTCATTCTTCTGCCAGACCTGCCAACGGCCTTTTAACGCCTTCCTGATGATCTCTTAACGGCTCGTTTATGACTTCTTTATCTCTTTCTTGCTAGATTCAAGTTCTCGATTATTAACTGGTAATTCATAACCGCTCGGATCTGTCAGCCATTTGGCGTACAGACGAACGAAAAAATTTAGAGTAAAAAGAACCTTTACAGTTATTCAGGAAATGGAGCCGGGAGCGGGCTGAAGGTAGCGAATATGCCCCAAATTTTTCATCGCAGCACAAATACGATTGCGAAGGTGAGCATCTTTGGCGGCTTGTTCTTTCTGGCCTTCATGGTCTGGGCGCTTTACGAGTTACAAGCTTCATCTTACAACACGCGCGCTTTCGTCGCGCGTGAGCAGCCGGTGCAGTTCAGTCACAAACATCACGCGGGCGACGACGGCCTTGATTGCCGCTACTGCCACACGACAGTCGAGAATTCGGCCTTCGCCGGCATCCCGCCGGTCAAGACCTGCATGAACTGCCACTCGCAACTCTTCGCCGACAGCGCCTACCTGGCGATCGTGCGCGACAGCTTCAAGAACGACAAACCGATCTACTGGACACGCGTCCACGATCTGCCCGACTTCGCTTATTTCAACCACAGCATTCACGTCAACAAAGGCGTGGGCTGTTCGACCTGTCACGGACGCGTGGACGAGATGCCGCTGACCTGGCAGGTAGCTTCACTGCAAATGGAGTGGTGCCTCGAATGCCACCGCAACCCGGAGAAGTATGTCCGCCCGCGCGACCAGGTCTTCAACATGGATTGGCAGCCGCCGTCCGACCAGGTCGAGCAGGGAAAAAAACTGGTCGAGCAGTACCGCATTCAAAGTCCGAACGTGATTACGAGTTGTTCAACCTGTCATCGTTGAAAGAGAGAACCCCCGATGTCCGAAAAACACAACCAGCTCGATCTCGCGGCCATCCGCCGGAAACTCGGCGCCGCGCGCGGCAAAGAATACTGGCGCAGTCTGGAAGAATTGGCGGATACCGAAGGGTTCAGAGATCTGTTGCATCGTGAGTTCCCGCGTCAGGCGTCGGAATGGCAGGACGGCGTTGGCCGCCGCCGCTTTTTGCAGTTGATGGGCGCATCGCTCGCGCTGGCCGGCCTGAGCGCCTGCACACGCCAGCCGGCCGAACAGATCGTGCCTTACACGCATCCGCCCGAAGCGATTGTCCCGGGACGGCCGCTCTTCTTTGCCACGGCGATGACAATTGGGGGCGTCGCCGATGGCCTGCTCGTTGAGAGCCACGAAGGGCGGCCTACTAAAATCGAAGGCAATCCCGATCATCCGGCGAGCCTCGGCGCGACCAGCGTCTTCGCGCAGGCGTCTGTGCTCGGACTGTACGATCCCGACCGCGCGCAGACGATCACTTATCTCGGCGACATCCGCCCGTGGAGCGCGTTTCTCGGAGAGGCGCAGAATGCGCTCGCCGGACAGCGCGGGAGTAAAGGCGCGGGGTTGCGCATCCTGACCGAGACCGTCACTTCGCCGACGCTCGCTCAACAGATCAAAACATTGCTCGCGGAATTTCCTGCCGCCAGGTGGATTCAGTACGAGCCAATCAATCGCGACAACGCGCGGGCGGGCGCGATCCTGGCGTTCGGCGAAGACGTGAATACGATCTATCACTTCGACAAAGCTGACGTGATCCTCTCGCTCGACGCCGATTTTCTCGATTGCGGGCCGGGCCATCTGCGTTATACGCGCGATTTCGCGGCGAGAAGAAAGTTGCAGGAAGGCGGCAACAAGAAGGATTGGGAGATGAACCGGCTTTACGTCGTCGAGAGTGCGTTGACCAACACCGGCGCATCGGCTGATCACCGGCTGCCGCTCGGTCCGAGCCAGATTGAAAGCTTCGCGCGCGTCGTCGCCGCCGAGTTGGGAGTTCAAGGGGTGAAGAAAGAGCGGGAATCTCCCGGCTCGAAATGGGCGGCGGCGCTCGCGCGCGATCTGCTCAAGGCTCGTGACCGCAGCCTGGTCATCGCCGGCGAGTATCAACCGCCCGTCGTTCATGCGTTGGCGCACGCGATGAATCACGCGCTGGGCAAAGCGGGCGCGACGGTCACATACACCGCTCCCATCGAAGCCGAATCCAATTCGATGGGCGATCAAACCGCGGCTTTGCGCGAGCTGGCCGGAGAGATGGAGGCCGGGCGCGTTGACACGCTGGTCGTCATCGGCGGCAATCCGGTCTACAACGCGCCCGCCGACCTGAAGTTCGGCGAGCGCATGAACAAAGTCCGGCTGCGCATTCATCTGGGGCTTCATCACGACGAGACTTCGGATCTCTGCCACTGGCACATTCCCGAAGCGCATTACCTGGAAGCGTGGAGCGACGCGCGCGCCTACGACGGCGCGGTCTCGATCATCCAGCCACTGATCGCGCCGCTCTACCACGGCCGGTCGGCGCACGAGCTGATCGCGGCCTTCGGCAATCAACCGGAGAAATCGGGCTACGAGATCGTCCGCGATTACTGGAAGAGCCAGCGCGCGCCAGGCGATTTCGACCAGTTCTGGCGCAAGACGCTGCGCGATGGCTTCGTTGAAAACACCGCGCTGCCGGCTAAGCGGGTGACATTGAATGCATCTGCCTTGCAAGCGCAGGAAGGCAGGATGCCTGCGCTCCCAGGACTCGAAATTGTCTTCAGACCTGACCCGTATGTTCACGACGGCCGCTTCGCCAACAACGGCTGGCTGCAGGAGTTGCCGCGACCGATCACCAAACTGACGTGGGACAACGCGGCGCTGATCAGCCCCGCGACCGCCGAGCGATTGGGGCTGGCATACGAGATCAGCTCGCGCGGCGGCGAGCACGGCCAGGTCTTCGCCGACGTGGTCGAGTTGCAATTTCAGGGGCGCGCAGTACGCGCTCCCGTGTGGATTATGCCGGGCCACGCCGATAATTGCGTGACCGCGCATCTGGGTTTTGGCCGCACGCGCGCCGGAAACACGGGCAATGGCGCGGGCTTCAACGCTTATCTGATCCGCACATCCGGCGAGCCGTGGTTCGGCGCTGGTCTCAACCTGCGCAAGACCGGTGAGCGATACGCGCTGGCCAACACGCAGCTTCATCACAATATGGAAGGACGCGAGTTGGTGCGCGCGGCCTCGCTCGACGAATACCGCCAGCATCCGGATTTCGCGCATCGAACAGAGCCTGCGCCAGCGAAAGATCACACGCTCTATCAGAATTTCGAGTATCCGGGTTACGCCTGGGGGATGGCGATTGACCTGAACGCCTGTGTCGGCTGCAACGCCTGCGTCGTAGCCTGCCAGTCTGAAAACAACATTCCGGTCGTCGGCAAGACCGAGGTGATGCACGGGCGCGAGATGCACTGGCTGCGCATTGACCGGTACCACGAAGGCAATCCCGACAACCCGCAGACTTTCTTCCAGCCCGTCCCCTGCATGCAATGCGAGAACGCGCCGTGCGAGGAAGTGTGCCCGGTGGGCGCGACGGCGCATAGCTCGGAAGGTTTGAACGACATGGTTTACAACCGCTGCGTCGGGACGCGGTATTGCTCGAACAACTGCCCGTACAAAGTGCGCCGCTTCAACTTCCTGCTCTTTCAGGATTGGGAGACGCCGAGTCTGAAACTGTTGCGCAACCCCGATGTCACCGTGCGCTCGCGCGGCGTGATGGAGAAATGCACCTACTGCGTGCAGCGCATCAACGCCGCGAAGATTCAAGCGGAGAAGGAGGGGCGGGCGGTGCGCGACGGCGAGATCGTCACGGCCTGCCAGGGCGCGTGCCCCGCCGAAGCGATTGTCTTCGGCAATATTAACGACAAGGAAAGCCGCGTGGCGAAGCTCAAAGCCGAGCCGCGCAATTACGGGTTGCTGGCGGAATTGAACACGCGGCCACGCACGACCTATCTCGCCGCGGTGCGCAATCCGAACCCGGAGCTTGAGGAGACTTGAACGAGATGCCGGAAGAGACCAGGAGCAGTGCAGCGAGCGTTGAGACAACCGAGTTGCCGGTGATCGGCCCCGGGCACACCTTCGCCTCGATCACCGACAAGATCAGCTCGATTGTGCTTACCCGGCGAACGCCGAAGGGATGGTTCCTGGGCCTTGTGATCTCGTTCTCGCTGGTGATGGTCTTATCGGCCGCCGTGGGCTTGCTGCTGATCAAAGGCGTCGGCGTCTGGGGCATCAACATTCCAGTGGCGTGGGGATTTGCGATTGTCAATTTTGTCTGGTGGATCGGGATCGGGCACGCGGGCACGCTGATCTCGGCGATCCTGCTGCTGCTCAATCAGCGCTGGCGCACTTCGATCAACCGCTTCGCCGAAGCGATGACGCTCTTCGCCGTGATGTGCGCGGGGATGTTTCCGCTGCTGCACCTGGGTCGGCCCTGGGTTTTCTACTGGCTCTTCCCCTATCCCAACACGATGAACGTGCAGCCGCAGTTCCGCAGTCCGCTGGTGTGGGACGTGTTCGCGGTCTCGACCTACTTCACCGTCTCGCTGCTCTTCTGGTTCGTCGGCTTGATTCCCGACCTGGCGACGCTGCGCGACCGCGCGCGCAGCCTGTGGGGAAAGGTCATCTACGGCATGCTGGCGATGGGCTGGCGCGGCTCGGCGCGCCACTGGCATCGTTACGAGACGGCGTACCTGCTGCTCGCCGGTTTGGCCACGCCGCTGGTCGTTTCAGTCCACACTGTGGTCAGCTTTGATTTTACGATTGCGATTTTGCCGGGCTGGCACTCGACGATCTTTCCGCCTTACTTCGTCGCGGGCGCGATCTTTTCGGGCTTTGCGATGGTGCTGACGCTGGCGATCCCGCTGCGCCGCTTTTATGGCCTCGAGGACTTCATCACCACGCGCCACCTCGACAATATGGCCAAGGTCATGCTCGCCACCGGGATGATCGTCGCTTACGGCTACCTGATGGAGTTTTTCATGGCGTGGCGCAGCGGCAACAAGTTCGAGTGGTATATGACGATGAACCGGCTGCGGGGGCCTTACTGGCCGGTCTATTGGGGCGTTTTGCTGTGCAACGTGTTGCTGCCCCAACTGCTCTGGTCGCGGCGCGTGCGTCGCAGCGCGCTGGCGCTGTTCCTGCTCTCGCTGGTGATCAATACGGGCATGTGGCTGGAACGTTACCTGATCGTCGTGGTTTCGCTGGCGCGCGATTTCATGCCGTCGGCGTGGGGGATGTACCGCGGGACGATCTGGGATTACGCCGTGTTCATCGGCACGCTCGGATTCTTCGTTTTTATGATGTTTCTCTTCATCCGCTTCCTGCCGGCGATCTCGATCTCCGAGATGCGCACGCTGCTGCCCGAAGCGGAAGTCAAAGAAGGAGCGAAAGAAGGTGTGAGATGGGAAGGCAGCCGTCCGTCTACGGCCTGATGGCCGAGTTCGACAATCCGACTGCGTTGGTCGACGCGACCAGCCGCGCGTACGAGGAAGGCTATCGGCAGATGGACGCCTACACGCCGTTCCCGGTTGAAGGGCTGGCTGAAGCGATGAACTTTCATCGCACCCGCGTGCCGCTGATCGTGCTGATTGGCGGCCTCGTTGGCTGTTTCGGCGGATTCTTTTTGCAGTACTACATCGCGGCGATTTACTGGCCGGTCATCGTCGGCGGGCGTCCGTTCAACAGCTGGCCCGCGTTCATCCCGGTGACGTTTGAATTGACGGTGCTCGGCGCGGCGCTGGCGGCGTTTTTGGGAATGCTGGCGCTCAACGGCTTGCCGAGGCCGCACCATCCGGTCTTCAACGCGCCGCGATTCGCGCTGGCGTCGCGCGACCGGTTCTTTCTCTGCATTGAAGCGAGCGATCCGAGATTTGACCGGGCGGCGACGCGACGGTTTCTGGAAAGTTTGGAAGCGCGGGAGGTGAGTGATGTTGAAGACTGAGATCAGTACCGCGAGCGGTAGCGAGCGGATCGAATCAGTACCGCGAGCGGTAGCGAGCGTGGCTGAATCAGTACCGCGAGCGGTAGCGAGCGTGGCTGAATCAGTACCGCGAGCGGTAGCGAGCGTGGCTCACGCGAAGGGCGCTCTGAGAGAGCCACGCTCGCTACCGCTCGCGGTACTGATTGTCGCCTGTCTGCTCGCGGGCTGCCGGCAGGACATGCACGATCAACCGAAGCACACACCGTTCAGGCCGAGCGCGTTTTTCGAAGACGGCAAATCCCAACGCCCGCTGGTTGACGGCGTGGTTCCGCGCCGCAACTTGAGAGACGAACCGTGGCAATCGGACGGCGATTCAAACGGTGGACGATTGCTTCAACCAGGCGAAGCCGCGTCGTCACTACAGGCCGATCTTGCCAAAGCCACGACCCTGCCGTTCCCGCTCACACGAGAAGTGATGGATCGCGGGCAGGAGCGATTCAACATCTCCTGCGCGCCGTGTCACAGTCCCGGAGGCGATGGCGACGGGATGATCGCGCAGCGGGGCTTTCGCCATCCGCCGTCCTATCACATTGACCGTCTGCGCGAAGCTCCCATCGGGCACTTCTACGACGTGATGACGAACGGCTTCGGCGCGATGCCGAGTTACGCCGATCAGGTGGCCCCGCGCGACCGCTGGGCGATTGCGGCCTATATCCGCGCGCTGCAACTGAGCCGCAACGCGACGTTCGCCGACGCGCCTCCCGAAGAACGCGGCAAGCTGGGAGGCCGTAAGCAATGACCGAAATCATGACTTACACGCTGCCACCTGAACTGGGCCGCTTTCAGCGCAACGCGCTGATCATCGGCGCCATCGGCGCAGTGTTATGCGTCGCGGGATGGATCGTGCGCCCGGAGCAGTTCTTTCAATCTTATCTGATCGGCTATCTGTTCTGGATGGGCATCGCGCTCGGCTGTCTGGCTGTCGTGATGCTCCAACACCTGACGGGCGGCGATTGGGGCGTGGTGATCCAGCGGCTGCTCGAATCGGCGACGCGCACGCTGCCGTTGATGGCGGTGTTGTTCATCCCACTCGCGCTGGGAATGAACAAGCTGTATGCGTGGTCGCGCGCCGCCGAAAGCCAGCATCATCAGGACGCGTGGCTGAGCGTTCCGTTCTTTCTGTTGCGCGCGGTTATTTACTTTGCGATCTGGCTGGCGATGGCCTGGTTGCTGAACCGCTGGTCGCGCGAGCAGGACGGCAACGCCGACCCGCGACTCAAGCGGCGCTTGCAAACGCTGAGCGGGCCGGGGCTGGTGATTTACGCGCTGACCGCCACGTTCGCCGCGACCGATTGGCTGATGTCGCTCGTTCCCGACTGGTACTCGACGATCTTCGGCTTGCTGGTGATCGCAGGTGAGGCGCTGTCGGCGTTTGCGTTCGTGGTGGTGGCGGCAGCGATACTGGCGCGTCGCGAGCCGATGAACCGCGTCATTGCGCCGAAGCATTTTCACGACCTGGGCAAGCTGCTGCTGGCCTTCGTGATGATCTGGGCCTACCTGGCTTTTTCGCAACTGCTGATCGTCTGGGCGGGCAATTTGCCGGAGGAGATTCCGTTTTACCTGCCGCGCATGCAGACGAGCTGGCGCTGGATCGGCGTGTTGCTGATCGTCTTTCAATTCGCGCTGCCGTTCCTGCTGCTGCTGTCGCGCGAGCTGAAGCGGCGCACAGGGCAATTGATCGCCGTCGCCCTGCTGGTCCTGGTGATGCGCTTCACTGACCTGTTCTGGCTGGTCGCGCCGCAGTTCCATCGTCAGGGCATACGGTTTCACTGGCTCGATCTGGCGGCGGTCGTCGCCATCGGCGGCGTCTGGCTGGCGTTTTTTGTGTGGCAACTGCGAGGGCGCCCGCTCGTGCCGCTGCACGATCCGCGATTGCAGGAGGCATTGGCGCGGCATTGAGAGGTTGTTTGGAAATTCTGTGTCCGGCGAATCCCACCGACGGCAGTCGGTGGATCGTTAAGGCCCAACCTACAAAACGCAGCCGCAAGACCACCGAATCCCACCGACGGTAGTCGGTGGATCGTTAAAGTCCAACCTACACGACTGCGGCAGGCTGGACCTTAACAATCCCCCAACTGCCGTTGGGGGGATTCGGGAGAGGGCTTCGCTGCTTGCAGGCTGGACTTTAACGATCCCCCAACTGCCGTTGGGGGGATTCGGGAGAGGGCTTCGCTGCTTGTAGGCTGGACTTTAACGATCCCCCAACTGCCGTTGGGGGGATTCGGGAGAATTCCAAAATGCCCGTGAGGTTGTAACGATGAATGAGAATGAACATCCAATCCACGCGCACGAAGAGAGCGATGTGAGCGCGTCGGGCATCATCAAGTTCGGCGTCGCGCTGACGATTGCGACAGGCGTGGTCTGCCTGCTGGTGTGGGGATTGTTCTCCATCTTCAATTCGCAAGCCGCGAAGACTGAGCGGCGCGCGCCGCCGCTTTATCGCGGCGACCGGTTGCCGCCCGAACCGCGCTTGCAGGGGATGCCCGGACATCAGAGCTTCCCGTCGGAGGACATCCGAGAGTTCCGCGCGCAAGAGAACGCCGAACTCAACTCTTATGGCTGGGTCATTCAACCGGCGGGACAGCAGCCTGGGGTCGTTCGCATCCCAATCGAGGAAGCGAAGAAGCTGATCGTCGCCAGAGGGCTGCCCACGCCGCCCGCAAATGCGACGCAGAAGAAAACAATGACGAGGTGAACCGTGAAGGCGGAAAGCAGAGCGCAGAAGACAATCAACAATGAGCCGGCGGCGGAAAGCGTTGTGGCGATCATGGGGAGGCTCGCAGCGCATAAGTCCGTTGCCGGCTCGAAGTCTGCTACTCGCTGTCTTCTGCTCTCTGCTTTCTGCCTTCTGGTTTTCGCCGCGCCGGTGTTCGCTCAGGCGGGCAGGCCAGTGCGCCCTTCGGACATCCGCTTCGACCAGCGGCTCGACAGCCAGGTCCCGCTCGATCTCGACTTTCGTGACGAGACGGGGCGGACGGTCAAATTGGGCGATTATTTCAATGGCAGGCCGGTGATCCTGGCGCTGGTTTATTACGACTGTCCGATGCTCTGCAATCAGGTGCTGAACGGATTGACGCACAGCTTGAAGACGCTTTCATTCGACGCGGGCCGGGAGTTCGAGGTCGTCGTCGTCAGCTTCAACCCGCGCGAGAGTTACGAACTGGCGAGCGCGAAAAAGGAAACGTATCTGAAAGATTACGGGCGTCCCGGCGCATCGGCGGGTTGGCATTTCCTGACCGGCGATCCGAAGCCGATTGAGGAGCTGACCGGCGCTGTCGGGTTTCGTTACGTCTACGACCCGGCGCTCAATCAATACGCGCACGCTTCAGGCATTATGGTTCTGACGCCGCAGGGGAGGCTCTCGCGTTACTTCTACGGCATCGAGTACCCGCCGCGCGATCTGCGGCTGGGGCTGATCGAGGCTTCAACGAACCGGATCGGCACACCGGTGGATCAACTGTTGTTGCTCTGTTACCACTACGATCCGACCACCGGGAAATACGGCGCGACGGTGATGAGCGTTTTGCGGCTGGGCGGAGTTCTGACCTGTCTCTTCATGGTGATACTCCTGGCTTTTTTGGGGCAAAAGGCGAAAAGGCGAAAACATATAAACTCCACAATCACGCCAGTCAACTTTTGTCTTTTGCCCCTTTTTTTCATTCTGCCGTTCATGCCCGACGACGCTTCGACGGTCGCAGGCCAGGTGGATGCGCTCTACATCTTTCTGGTCGCCGTCGCCGTCTTCTTCAGCGTGTTGATCGCCGGGCTGGAGTTTTATTTCGCCATCAAATACCGCCGCCGCTCGCCGGATGAATTTCCGCCGGCTTCCAAATCTTCGCTCAAGCTCGAACTCGCCTGGACGGTCATTCCCTTCGCCATCACGATGGTCATCTTCGTCTGGGGCGCGAAGCTCTACTTCGACATTTACCGCAATCCGGGCGATGCGATGGATGTTTACGTCACCGCCAAACAGTGGATGTGGCGCTTCCAGCACACGGACGGCAAGCGCGAGATCAACGAGTTGCACGTGCCCGTGGGCCGCCGCGTCAAGCTGATTATGTCGAGCGAGGACGTGATCCACAGCTTCTACGTGCCCGCTTTCCGCATCAAGACCGACGTCGTGCCGGGTAGGGATCGTTACACGACCGCCTGGTTCGAGGCGACAAAGGCGGGCCGTTATCACCTCTTCTGCGCCGAATACTGCGGCACGAGCCATTCGGGGATGATCGGCTGGGTGGACGTGATGGAACCGGCGGAGTACCAGGCGTGGCTCGGCGGGGGCGCGACGTCTGGCTCGCTGGCGGCAAATGGCGAGCAGTTGTTTCAGCAACAGGCTTGCGCCACTTGCCATCGCAGCGACAACACGGGGCGCGGGCCGAAACTCGAAGGATTGTTCGGCAGCAAAGTCCAGCTCGACAACGGGCAGGCCGTCGTCGCCGATGAAAGTTACCTGCGCGAATCCATCCTTAATCCGCAGGCGAAGATCGCGGCTGGCTACCCGCGACCTTCGGACATGCCGACCTTCGACACCCTGATCAACGAAGAGCAGTTGCTGCAACTCATCGCCTACATCAAATCCATCGGCCCGCAAAGTAAAGAAGGCGCGAAGCAGCCACCGGGCAAAGCCGATGGACAGGCGAAGCAGAAAGGACTCAGACAGTAGATGAGCAGGCTTCATATTTTCCTGTCCCCCATTTTCCTGTTGGCGGAAAGAGGAACAGGGAAAACAGGAAAATGGGGGACAGGAAAATGAGAAGCCGGTAGATGGAGGAAGAAATGCAAGCAGAGACGACTATCGAACCACCGCGCGCGCATTATCTGAACGCCGACTACGGCTGGCGGTCGTGGCTGTTCACCACCGACCACAAGCGCATCGGCATTCTCTATCTGGTTTCGATCACGCTCTTCTTCTTTCTCGGCGGTTTGTTCGCGGCGCTAGTGAGATTGGAGTTGGCGACGCCCGCTGGCGATCTGGTTTCGTCCGAAACCTACAACAAGCTCTTCTCGATGCACGGCATCATCATGGTCTTCTTCTTTCTGATTCCGTCCATCCCCGCCGTGCTCGGAAACTTCCTGGTACCGCTGATGATCGGCGCGCGCGACGTCGCGTTTCCCAGGCTCAATCTGTTGAGCTGGTATCTGTTCAACCTGGGCGGACTGTTTATGCTTTACGCCGTGCTGCGCGGAGGCGTGGATACGGGCTGGACTTTTTATCCGCCCTACAGCTCGAACTTCGCCAACACCAACGTCGCCGCCGCAGTCACGGCGATCTTCATCGCGGGCTTTTCCTCCATCCTGACCGGATTGAATTTCGTCGTGACGATCCACTCGATGCGCGCGCCGGGCATGACCTGGTTCCGGTTGCCGCTCTTCATCTGGTCTATGTATGCGACGAGCATCATTCAGGTGCTCGGCACGCCGGTGCTGGCCATCACGCTGGCGCTGGTGGCGGCGGAACGCTTGCTGCATCTGGGCGTCTTCGATCCGGCTTACGGCGGCGATCCGGTCTTGTTCCAGCACCTCTTCTGGTTCTACTCGCATCCGGCGGTCTACATCATGGTGCTGCCTTCGATGGGCGTGGTCAGCGAGCTGGTCGCCACCTTCACGCGCAAGAACGTCTACGGCTACAAGTTCGTCGCATTCTCCAGCATCGCCATCGCGGTCTTCGGCTTTCTGGTCTGGGGGCATCACCTGTTCGTCAGCGGCCAATCGGTCTACGCCGGGATGGTCTTTTCGTTTTTGAGTTACGCGGTGGCGATTCCTTCGGCGATCAAGGTCTTCAACTGGACGGCCACGCTGCACAAGGCTTCGGTGTCGTATCAAACGCCGATGCTTTACGCCTTCGGCTTCATCGGGCTGTTCACGATCGGCGGATTGACGGGACTGTTTCTGGCGGCGCTGGGGATTGATATTCACGTGACCGACACCTACTTCGTCATCGCCCACTTCCACTACATTATGGTCGGCGGCGCGGTGATGGGCTACCTGGGCGGATTGCATTACTGGTGGCCGAAGATTTCCGGGCGGATGTATCCCGAAGGCTGGGCGAAGCTCAGCGCGCTCGTCGTCTTCACCGGCTTCAACCTGACTTTCTTCCCGCAGTTCCTGCTGGGTTATATGGGAATGCCGCGTCGTTATCACGCTTACCCGCCGGAGTTCCAGGTGCTCAATGTGATGTCTTCGGCGGGCGCGACGATCCTGGGCGTGGGTTACGTTCTGCCGATGGTTTATCTGGTCTGGTCAATGCGCTACGGGCCGAAGGCTTCGGCCAATCCGTGGCCTTCGACCGGGTTGGAGTGGCAAACGTCGTCGCCGCCGCCGACCGAGAACTTCGAGGTCACACCGGTTGTGACCAATGAACCTTATGATTTTCCGGCGCTGGCGCGAGGCCGCGCTGGCGCGCAGTTGGAGCCGGAAGCGCATCCGGCGTAAGGAGAGCGACATTGGCTGAGAGTCACGCGACAAGTTATTCGGCGCTCGCGCATCAGTTCGACACGCTCGAACAACAGCGCGACGCCGCCACGCTGGGGATGTGGGTGTTCCTGGTGACCGAGGTGATGTTCTTCGGCGGGCTGTTCACTTCTTACGTCGTCTACCGTTCGCTGCACCCGTTCGCCTTCGCCCAGGTCAGCCAGCATCTCGACATCGCGCTCGGTACGATCAACACGGCGGTCTTGATCTGCAGCAGCTTCACGATGGCGACGGCGGTTTACGGCGCGCAGAAGGGGCGGCGGCGGATGATCGTCGTGTTCCTGACGCTGACCATCCTGCTCGGCCTCGCGTTCATCGGCATCAAGCTCTACGAGTACTACCAGAAGTTCGTCGAGCATTTCGTGCCGGGCAATTCATTCAGCTTCCCGGCGCCTTACGCGCGGCAAGCCGAAATGTTCTTTTCGCTCTATTTTGCGATGACCGGATTGCACGCGCTGCACATGATCGTCGGCGTCGGCTTGCTGACGTGGCTGATTGTCTTGACCGCGCGCGGACGCTTCACGCCGGAATATCACTCGCCAGTGGAGTTGACCGGACTCTACTGGCACTTCGTGGACATCGTCTGGATTTTTCTTTATCCGCTGCTCTACCTGATTGGCCGCCATCTGGAATGAAAGGAGCGTTATGACCGAACACATCGTCCCGATCAGAGTTTACGCAATCATCTTCGCCGCGCTGCTGGCGCTGACCGCCACGACCTGCGCGATCTCGTTCATCAACCTCGGACGAATGAACGCGGTGGTCGCGCTGGTGATCGCCTTCGGCAAGGCGCTGCTGGTGGCGCTGTTCTTTATGCATCTGCGCTACAGCCGCCGGTTGATGCAGGTCGTGGTCGTCGCCGGGCTGTTCTGGCTGGGGATTATGATCGCGCTGACGATGAGCGATTTCCTGACCAGAGGCTGGCTGACGTACCGGTGAGCAAGATCAGTAGATTACGAAATTGATGGTTCGAAGAGAAACACAAAAGGAGAAAAATTATGAAACGAAAAGTTATTCATTTGATCACTGCCTTGTGTCTGACGCTGGCCGCATCGGTTGTAGTTTTGGCTGACGGGAATGCCAAAGACGCGAGCAAACAATCGAAGAAGGCCGCGACGGTCTTCGCCGAAATCATGAGCGCGCCCGACAAGGCGGTCCCGAAAGACATCCTCGATAAAGCGGAATGCGTCGCCGTCTTTCCAGAGGTCATCAAAGCAGGCTTCATCTTCGGCGGTCGCGGCGGTCGCGGCGTCGCCAGTTGCCGCACCAGCCAGGGCTGGAGCGCGCCGGCCTTCTTCAATCTGGGCGGCGGGAGTTTCGGCCTGCAGATCGGCGCGCAGGCGACGGATTTCGTCCTGCTCTTTATGAACCGGGACGGGATCAAGAGCCTGCTGTCGGATAAGTTCGAGATGGGCGGCGACGCTTCGGTCGCCGCTGGCCCGGTCGGACGCGAAGCCGGAGCTTCGACCGACCTCAAGCTCGACGCGCAGATCCTTTCGTATTCGCGCAGCAAGGGACTCTTCGCTGGACTGGAATTGAAGGGCGTCGTCATCAAACAGGACAAGGATGACCTGCGCGCCGTTTACGGTGAAGGCGCGACGGCGGAGGATGCGCTGCGCGGACGAAAGACTGCGCCGCCTTCGGTGCGCGATTTCCCCGCGACGCTCGCCCGCTATTCATCGCGTCACGGCGAGTGAGGCGCAACCAGATGATAAAGTTGAAACGAGTTTACGAAACACCGTCCAAAGATGATGGCGAGCGAATCCTGGTCGAACGGCTCTGGCCGCGCGGCCTCAGCAAAGAGCAGGCGAAAGTGGACCTGTGGCTCAAAGAGATCGCGCCGAGCGCCGAGTTGAGAAAATGGTTCGGCCACGATCCCGATAAGTGGGACGAATTCCGGCGCCGTTATGAAAAAGAACTCAAGGGCAAACGCGATTTGATCGAACTGCTCCGGCGCAAATCCAAAGAGGGCACGATCACTTTCGTTTACGCCGCCCGCGACGAAGAGCGTAACAGCGCGCTGGTTCTGATGCGGTTCCTTCAAGCGGCCTGACCGCCGATGCAGCCAATGCTCTATCTGGCGGCGCGCCTGCGGATGGCAACGATCTTTTGATGACTCTTTTATGACTTCTTTAGGTCGTCACTGCTACAGTGGGTTCTCAAGTGAGAGAACATCTCAATCCGAAACCAAACAGGAAAGGAAGTGTGGTATGAAAGTTCAGGAACTGATGACAACCAACGTGAGCGTCTGCGGCCCGGAGACTAACCTGGCCGAAGCGGCGGGTCTGATGTGGGAGCGCGACTGCGGAATGCTCCCGGTCGTGGCGGATGATGGGAAAGTGATCGGCGTGATTACCGACCGCGACATCTGTATGGCGGTGGCGACCAGGAATCGGCTCGCTTCGGAAATCGGAGTGAGAGAGGTCATGTCGGGCCAAACCCACGCCTGCCGGGCGACTGACGATGTCAAGCACGCGCTCAGGATAATGGAGAGGGAGCAAGTGCGGCGGACGCCGGTCGTCAACGGCGAGGGAAAGCTGCAAGGCGTCCTGACCATCAGCGACATCGTGCTTCACGCCGAAGACGGCCGGAAAAGACATGCAGAGCTTAATCACGAAGACGCCGTCGTCGCGCTCAAGGCCATCTGCGCGGATCGCCGGCCGGAAGCCTCGCCTCAGTCGTCGCAGAAGTCAGCGGCCACACAGGTGTGAGGCAATGCCATTCTCCTCCGGCAATTGGTGGGGCAGGTTGGCAACCCGCTCCACCACTTGCCATTGTTTCAGGGTGTCGCCCGTTATTACGTGGCGCCTGGTGACTTTGGAAATTCCGGCCAGCCGAAACGAAGCTTATTGATGCGGCTTATAGTCTTTTTACTCCTCCCTTATGAATTCTTGATGGCGCGTTTATGACTTCCTTAGCTCGTCCTTGATAGAGTCGGCCCGAAGATAAATCACAGATAAGTCGCTGGCAGACGCCGGTGACAACAAAGTCTTTGCTGAGGAGGTAGTTATGACAAGTCCTGCAAATATCGCCAGACATCCGATCCATCCGATGCTGGTAACTTTTCCCAGCGCGTTGCTGGCGTTCTCACTGGTCTCCGATCTCATCCATCTCTTCGGTTGGGGCGGAGCGGTTTGGAACGACGTGGCTTATTACACGATGGCCGGAGGCATCATCGGCGCTCTGGTTGCGGCGGTTCCGGGGTTGACTGACCTGCTGGCGCAAACTGAAGCCGAAGTGAAGAAGATCGGCGTGACGCATATGATCATCAACCTGGTCGCCGTGGTCGTCTTCGCAGTTGACTTCTGGCTACGCACGAAGGGCGCAGCAGACGCAGCTCTGCCCATTACGCTCTCGGTGATCGGCGTCGCCCTGTTCTGCGTTTCCGGGTGGCTCGGCGGAGAGATGGTTTACGTGCGCGGAGTGGCGGTCGCGCCGCCGCGCGAAACGGGAAGACCGGAGCCGGTGAGAGTGGAAGAAGCGGGGCAACCCCGCGCCGCTCGAAATGCGCCTTTCCAGGTAACTAAGTGATTGGGGGTAGCGCAGAATCCTTCACGTCGCTGATGCCGGCCGTTGAGCCTGAGGGAGACGTACTCGTGTATGTCAGCCACGGCGTTCCGGGAAGACAGGTTTCACGATTCTCCCTGCGCGATGACAAGACGCTTTTTCTCTTCGTTTTTCGCGACCAGTACCTGACCGGCGAGAGGCCTTCGAGTGAGCAAGAGTACAAATCGGCGCTGGCAAGCGTCTTTGCCGATGCCGGCTGGGAATGCCCGCGGATTCTCGCGGCCATGGAGAACGTCAGCGGCGTCTATTTCGACCGTGTCAGCCAGATTCGAATGGATCGCTGGACAAAAGGCCGCACGGCGCTGATCGGCGACGCCGCAGCCTGCGTCTCGCTCCTTGCTGGCGAAGGGACGGGGCTGGCCATGGCCGAGGCTTATACGCTTGCAGGCGAACTTCGCGATTGCGGAGACGATCACCTCGCGGCCTTCGCTCGCTATCGGGAGCGCATGATGCCGTTTCTGAAGCGCAAGCAGGAGTCGGCGGCGAAATTCGCTTCCTCATTCGCCCCGAAGAGCGCCGCCGGCATCACTTTCCGCAACCTTGTGTCCCGGCTATTGCGGATCCCGTTCTTGGCGGATTTCTTCATTGGCCGTGACCTGCGCGACGACATCAAGCTCCCCGACTACGAGTTAAAGAAAGGATGAAATATGACAGAAACAGATGAGCCTGATCTGGTTTACGGTCTGGTCGAGTATCGTGCATGGCGGGATCATGGCTGCGCAATCTCTCGCTAACACTAACCACATAGGGCATCTGTGGGGCGACGTTTTAGCGTTGTTCGTTGTTGCCATTGTACTGGCGTTGCTGACCCCGCGGGGAGAAATGGCTAGAGTCTCTCAGACGGCAGCGTAATTACAGCGGTTTTCAAATGCGTGCGACTCATTGGCAATGAGCGGCTGCGCCGGGTCAGTACCGCGAGCGGTAGCGAGCGTGGCTCCATCAATGGACCAAATGAGGAAGCCACGCTCGCTACCG
>Ga0187892_10003299_pt1 | contig 29722 bp, 25 predicted proteins | sample MA1701073metaG_FD_139345 | JGI IMG/M metagenome (GOLD analysis project Ga0187892, IMG submission 139345) | Bio-ooze microbial communities from a basaltic lava cave in the Kipuka Kanohina Cave System on the Island of Hawaii, USA - MA170107-3 metaG ... | reverse complement strand
TCGTCCACAACCACGACCCCAAACCCTTCGTCTGGACCGCCGACCTCAAGGACATCCTCCCCAAAATCGTCCGCGCCCACCAAACCCTCGATACGGCTAGATATCAATGAGACGCTACACTAGGTTCTCAAGGTCCGGCGGCCAGTCTGTTCCGTCGAAGTTGAGCCGACCAAGGCAACTGCCTCCGGGGCAGTCGGCGTCGGAACCGCAGATCTCATCATCATTCGATCCGCCAGAGCAATGAGCACGACAGGCTCCACCACCAGGACAGTCAGCGTCATCGAGACACAGCCCTTCGGCATTGGAGCCGCCTTTGCAATGCTGCTTGCAGACTCCAGGCGAATCGCAATCTGCATCCGTGTTGCACTCTGTCAACGTGTTGTTCGAACACCTGCAGTTCGGACATGAGTAGCCGTCGCCGTCGTGATAGTCGATGTCGTGAAACGGAGGGTCGGTCGTCGTGTCGATGTCTCCGGCCTGAAGGTCATCCGGCAAGCGAACGCGAAAGCCGCCCGCAGACCGATCAGAGTTCATGTTATAGAGCGCGTACTCGTAGCTATACCAGCATTCGGAAGAACAGCTTGGGACCAGCTTCGTGGCCAATGCGGCGAGGATGAACCGGCCTTCATCGGGAACGTCAATCACGGTCTCGACGACGTTGCTGTTGGCCGCCTTCCATGCATGGATCGCGGGCTGTTCCTGAACAGTGGCACTAGCCGGATTGCCGCTGTCCATCCACCAAGTGCAATTGGTGCTGTCGGAGCAGTTACTCGTGCAATCCGCCAAAGAGGTGCGGTTAACCCATTTCGCGGCGATCGGGGCATAAGATACGTTGTTGAACCTGGCGTCGCCTGTCTCGCCAGGAGTCACGAATTGTCCCTCGAGGAAATAAGACTGTGAGGTAGTCGGCGGGCACACCAGCTCCGAAGCCTTCACATGTAAATAGCCCGGAAAAGGGTTCGATGCGGTCGATGGCGGACAGCAGTCACCATCGCAGCCCGCGGCGGAGAAATAGTGGCCCCCATTGAAAGAGCCGGTAAGAGCATTGACGCTCGATCGTGGCCCGAGCGGGCCGGTGGCTTGCACAGAGACTGTGTACGTGTCGGAGCACCCCGGATATAGCCCCGGGACGGACGATTCCTCGCAAGCTTCGACGTTGCACGTCTGACAATCGTTCTGGCAAAAGGCCCAATCATCATGCTTGAGCCAAGCGATCCCGATTTGCTGAAACCTCTCGATCGGGCTCGTCGTCAGTTGATAAACGTGATTCGCCTGAATCGGGTGTTGGTTGGTACCGACGCCCTCGCCGGGGAGGTTGGCGTCTCCTGCATTGCACGCCGTCATGCCCGTACTCACGAAACCCGTAGACGCCGTCAGCTGGTCCCCATGTAGCGGCGCAGTCTCCGCCGTATTGCCCGATCAGCATGTCGCCGACGATGATGTCAGGTCCATCGGCAGCCACAGCGCCCTCGCCGACGCCGAACACGAGAGCGATGCATAAAGGGATGTGAGCAGTCACTATCCGCGAATAGGGTACTCCCATAAGTCTCCTCCATGAGACAATGCGCCGTGGTGATAGCGACGCTCTCTGCGCAGAGATATCGGGAAATGCGGTCGTCCGAGATTACAAAGAATTCAAAGAAGCCCGCTGGCAGTCGCACGATGATGAGAGACAACCTTCGCTGCTGTTAGGAGCAACAACGTCAAGATGACCATCCCCCACTCCGACGAGGTTGGGATGGGCGTTACGGGACAATCAACTTCCGCGCAAAGGAGAGACTTGTGCCAGATGCAGCCGGTGCATTGACAAGCGCTGAGCGCTGTGGCGTCCAGGCACGGAGTAAAGGCGTCATGCCGGCAGCAGGCCCCCAGGTCGGGGGCGCACGGACCCTCGTCGCAGCCGACGTTGCCCGCCCAAAGGGAATGCTCGCCTAAGCATTGCGCTTCCGGAACCGCATCTTGGCACGTCGCAGTCAGCGTATTGCAACAAGCCCCCAGGTGGATGCTGCAATCGGCCCCGACAGGAGAGCAGCTGCTTTCCGGAGTAAAGACCACGGGAAGCGGTTGCGCATCGCACTCCGCGCGCGTGACCTCGTCGATACAGCCTTGGGTAGGCGTACCCAGTCCAAAGCAGCATTGACCAGTCAGCACGTTGATCACGAACCCCATTTCAGAAAAGCTTTGAATCGCGCCCGACGAGCCGCCCGTGCTGCTGAAGAAGGTAGCCGCGGTGTCTAGCGTGATCGTGTATTTCCCCTTGGCGCCCAATGGCACGTCGTAGAGTGCGGTGGCAGCCCAACGAATGCTGCCGTCATCGGGTCGAGGCGGAAACGAAATGCCGCCGTAGCACCCTTCAACACGCCAGCCCGCGCCGGTTATCGTGGGGAGGCTGCCGCAGCTACAGCCTCCACCGGCGCACCAACCATCAGGGCGAAATCCGCCTTTGTCAGTGTACACCGGGATGCACTCTCCTGGGAATCCGGGGTAGTTGCAGTACATGTCCGCCAGTTCCTCGCCAAATGCCGCCCAGCAGTCCGTACGCGAGGTGCACGGAACGATGGCGTAGGTGATGTCTTCCTGGTCGCCGTCGCTCGTTACATCGCCGTCGCCGTCGGTATCGGCATCGAACAACCCTGAGCCATCCAGCGTCACACGGAAATATCGCACTTCCGGTGCCCCATCGCCGTTGGGATCCCAGTCGGCGAGTTGGACTTCGAGCCAGACGCGGACGCCGCCGGCGTCGAGGCGGAGTTCGTTGCCGACGATGTTGGGCCCGCCATCCGCCAAGGGCGGATAGGGCGGACCGACCTTGGCGGGGACGGGGTTGACCATGATCCTGGCCGTGGGCGGCTCCCCCCCAAAGGCGGCGGACAGCGCCAGCACCCAACAAGCAAGGCCGCCAAGAATGGTCTTGCTTCCACGCATCGACGACCCCCGTCCTTAAGGAAGAACGGCGCCATTGTACCGCACCGGGGCCGTGAAGTCACTAAAAAAACCGGGGAAATTCGATCCGCCACGCCGGCGATCCTGTACGGCGGACCGCGAGAAGTCCGGCGCACAAAAAAGAGCGGGCGCCGGTGTCGTGGCGCCCGCTCAAAGGCGTTCGAGTGTGTGGACCTACTCCTTGATCGACTTCAGCTCCTGATATTTCTCGTGCAGGTCCGGACTGCGTTGCTGGAGGTCGTTCGCGTTCCTGTACAACTGCACGAGCTCGGAGTCGCCTTTGCGGACTTTCACTTCGATGGTGCCGTCGGGGCGGACTTCGAAGGAGTTCTTCGGCTTGCCCACGTGAGCCATGTGCATGGCCATTGGCAGGGCCCCCATGCCGTGGCCCTTTAGCTTGCTCAGGGATTCGTGTAGCTGCTCCATGGCCTGTTCATAAGCTTCACTGGCGCCGGAGAGGTTCTCGTCGAGCTGCGATCGCCACTGCTTCATGGCGTCCTGCCAACTCTCGGAATCGAAATCGAAGTCGACATCAAACTCGCCGTCCCACTCGACATCGCCATCGACGACGACGTGCCCGTCCAGGTTAATCACCACCGACTTGCCCGCCTTCGAGAAGACCTCGTAGGCCTCTTCATCGGCGGCGCGCAGGGCGTCTTCGTCGTCGTAGCTGGCGACCGTCTCGTTGCCGTTTTCGTCGGTGCGGCGGACGGTGATGGGGCCGTCGTCTTTTTGTTCGATGGCGATCCGGGCGCCGTCGCGATTCACTTGCAGGCGGATGTTCTTGCTGCCGTCCTCCACAAAGACCTGCGTGGACTGCTCGCCGCCCCGAGGGACGAAGACTTTAACGTTGTCGGGCAAGTCGCCACGGTTGTGAAGATCGCCGAGGTCCTTCATGATCCAGTGACCGCCGGGGTCCCTATGGATGAACTTGCCGCGAGTTCTAACGCGCTCTTTGACCTCGGCGTCCGGCGCCGTCTCGAACTTCCAGGCAAAGCCGGTCGCGGGCATGTCGGCGCGAGAACCGAGGGTGGCCGACAGCGTCATCTCCGCGCCATTGCGAAGCACCGTGTACTTGACAACCTCGCCTGGCTTGCGCGATTTGGTCAGGTCCACGGCGCGATGAACATCACCGTCGACGGCCTCTCCGTTCACCGCCACGATGACATCGTGTACCTGGAAGCCGGCCTTGTCCGCCGCGCTCCCCTCGACGACGTTCGCCACCAGCACGCCACGTCCTTCGGTATCAAGCTGGGCGGCCAGAGCGTCCGGCACCTCCTCAATGTGGATGCCCAGCCAACCGCGCTGGGCGTCCTCCTTGTCACCCTTCTGGATGACCCGCACGACTCTCGCTTCGCTGCGGCCATCGGTCTGCCCGGGCGCTACTTCACGCACCAGGACCGCCTTCGCCGTTTCACCGCCGGAGCCGCCCGGTTCGCAGTCGCCCCCGGTGATTTCCTTGACCACGACGACCGGAGCGGTGACCTCAACCTCTTGTGCGCTCGCCAAGTTCCATACCAACCAGGGCGGAGCGCCCGCCAGTAGCAAGTGAAAAAGTGCCAACTTCATCGCAAAACTCCTTTCTTGGGTTCGTTCCTCGGACCGTCAGGGCGGACCAGCACGGCCGCCCGGTCATGTTCGTCTACAGCGAATCGTGCAAGCCCGCCTTGGGCGGGAGCTTGATGGTTCGCGTGCGCTCAACCTCGATCCAATAAAGATTGCCGTCGTCACCAACGACTCCGATCACGTCCGTCCCGGTATTTCGATGCAGGACCGGTGTGGTGCGGGCCGGATGCAGAACGTTCATCGTGCCGGCCCAGGGAGAAATCGACGGCGTCGGCGGCGCAAGGACGGCCGTCGGTGCTCCTGAACGCTCCGTTCGAGAAGTCTTGGGGTACGGTACGACCATGGCTAGCAACGCAGCGGCGATTGCCCCAGGAACGAGCCACCAACCGCGCGGACGAAGCGGCTCGCGCTTGTTTTTGGTCACCAGGACTGGCGAGGTCTGCGTGGGCGCCTGCTCATCCTCAAGCGCTTGCTTCAGCGCCGAGGAGGCTCCTTCGTCGATCGAGGCGTACTCCTCGAATAAGCGATGGGCCGCCGGGTTACGAATCAACTCCCGATTCAGCTCGAGTTGCTCGTCCTCGGTCAGGTCATGATCCAAGGAGCGGTTGATCAGTCGTTCAAGATGTTCGTCGACGTTCGACATCGCTTTCAGCCTTGCTCTCCGCGCAGCGCTTCTCGCAGTAATCGCCGCGCCCGCACGAGCCTGGTTTCCACGGAGTCCACGGGCAGCCCCATCACGTCGGCGATCTGCCGATAGGACCAATCGTTCAGGTGCCGAAGCACAAACGGCTCACGATAAATCGCGGGCAGGCCTTGGATTGCGCCGAGCACACGATGCCCCTGCTCAACGCTGGCCGCCCGCTGCGCCGGACAAGCCGTCTCCCTCGGCGGGGCGGCCAAGTCCGGCGTCCTGTCCCGGTGCCGGCGCCGCGTTGCGTCGCGCCCGGCGTCGACCGCCAGATTTCGCGCCATCCGGTAGAGCCAGGAACGCCAGCTTCGCGTGTCCCGCAATTCCGTCGCCCGCTGCCAAACGGCCGACCAAATCTGCTGACAAACATCATCCAGCCCGTCACGATTGCCCAGCACCCCGAAGACCACACCGCGAACCCATCGAGTCTGGCGGCGGGTGAATTCATCGAACGCGTAGCGATCTCCGGCGCGTATTGCCTCGATCACCGGCTCCTCGGCGTCAAACTCGTTCGCCAGGGGCATCGCCATCGTCATGTAATAGACGTCTCCCCGCTCCGTCGCCTGTCAACTGTTTGGGCAGTTCCAACTGGTACGGTAGCCGAGTACGCCCGGCCGCAACTACCGTCTTACTGTAATCGATGCTTTGTATATTTACGGACTAGGGAAAACCACAATGGAAATCCATCCTGTTCTTTCGCTCCCGGCTGGAATTCCGTCCAGTGCTGCTATGATTCGGTTGACTCACGTTTATGGGCGGCCACGTAGGGTCAGGTCTCTTGAGGCAAGGGGGGGTTGCGTTGATGGCGCGAGCGAGACGCTCTAGTGGAATTTGATGATTAGGGGGTGTGGTTATGGGAGTACGACATCACATTAAAGTGCTGGTGGTTGATGATGACCCGTCTATCTGCAAAACCGTGGGGTTGTTGCTAGAGGATCACGGTTACAGCCCGCGGACGTATACCGATCCGGATGAAGCGCTAAAGGGCGCGGAGAAGGAGTCCTTTCAAATCGCGCTCGTGGATCTGCGAATGCCGGCCATGGACGGAGTCGAGGTCGTCGAACGGCTCAAGGGGATCGACGAGCGGATGAGTTGCATTGTCATGACGGCGTATCCCGATCTCGACAGCGCAACGGAGACGATGCGCCGTGGCACTTGCGACTACATCGCCAAGCCTTTCAAGCAAGAGGAGCTGATCGCCGCGATCGACCGGGCGTCGCAGCGGATGGGCATCATCTATACCGATGAGCACGAGTTGAACCGTCTCATCGGGCAGCGCATCCGCAGCCACCGCTTGAGCCAGAACCTCACCTTGCGACAGCTTTCGGACCGGACGGACCTGACGACCTCGCAGCTATCGCAGGTGGAGCTGGGCAAGAACGCGGCGTCGATTTGGGCCCTGGCGAGAATCAGCAACTCGCTGGGCTTGCAAGTGTCCGAGCTTCTTTCCGGTCTATAGGGACGATCCGCGCCATCGGCGTCCGGACACCTCACCATTCCGGGCCGCCGTCGTAGGCGCCGAAGGCGGATTTCATGGCGTCCATCATCTCGCCGACGGTGGCACCGGCGTGGGCGGCGTCGATGAGGGCGGGCATGACGTTGGCGTTCGCCTGCGCGTCGCTACGCAGCCGCTCCAGGGCGCGGCCGTGCCGCTTGTCGTCGCGGGAGCGCTTCAAGTCCCGCAGCCGATCCACCTGGGCCTGCTCGGTCTCGTGCGAGATTTGCAGGATGGGAATGTTCGGCGGGCCGTCCTCGACGAAATCCGTGACGCCCACGACCTTGGTTTCGCCCCGGTCCATCTGTCGCTGTTGGTCGAGAGCGGACTCGGCGATGGACCGGCGGAAGTAGCCGCGGTCGACGGCCTTGACTACGCCGCCCATGGCGTCGATCTGATCGAAGATGCCGTACGCGGTTGCTTCCATCTCATTGGTCAGCTTCTCTATGAAGTAGCTGCCGCCCAGCGGGTCGACGACTTGCGGGATGTTTGTCTCGTGGGCGATGATCTGCTGCGTGCGCAAGGCGAGCTTCGCCGCCTCTGCGGTGGGCAAGGCGAGCGTTTCGTCCATGCTGTTGGTGTGCAGCGATTGCGTCCCGCCGAGGACGCCCGCCAGCGCCTGGAAGGCGACGCGCACCACGTTGTTCATCGGCTGCTGCTCGGTGAGCGTGACGCCCGCCGTTTGACAGTGCATGCGAAGCTTGAGGCTTCGCTCATCCTTGGCATGAAAACGATCGCGCATCACGTGCGCCCAGATGCGCCGCGCGGCACGGAGCTTGGCGATCTCCTCGAAGAAGTCGTTGTGCACATCGAAGAAGAAGCTCAGTCGCGGGGCGAAGTCATCCACGCGGAGTCCCCGAGCGATCGAAGCCTCGACGTAGGCAATGCCGTCGGCGAGCGTGAAGGCCAGCTCCTGCGCGGCGGTCGCCCCGGCCTCGCGGATGTGGTAACCGCTGATGCTGACCGTGTTCCACTGCGGCAAATGTTTCGTGCAGTATTCGATGGTGTCCACGACCAGCTTGACGCTCGGACCCGGCGGGAAGACGTATTCATTCTGGGCATGAAACTCCTTGAGAATGTCGTTTTGCAACGTGCCGCGTAGCCGATCGAGCGGAACCCCTTCCTCCTGGGCCACCGCGATGTAGAAGGCGAGAAGGATGGCCGCCGGAGCGTTGATGGTCATGCTGGTGCTGACCTCGCCGAGATTGATGCCGTCGAACAACCTGCGCATGTCGGCAAGCGACGAGATGGCAACGCCGCATCGGCCAACTTCACCGAGCGACAGCGGGTCGTCGCTATCACGGCCCATCAAGGTGGGCAGATCAAACGCCGTGCTCAAGCCCGTTTGTCCATGTTCGAGGAGATACTTGAAGCGCTGGTTGGTATCGTCAGCCGAGCCGAAGCCCGCGAACTGCCGCATGGTCCAGAGGCGATCGCGGTACATCGTGCGGTGTACCCCGCGCGTGAAGGGGAACGAGCCCGGCTCGCCGAGCGACTTCCGCGCGTCGAACGCTCCCAAGTCGGCGGGCTCCACGAACGGCTTTGCGCTGGATTCGCCATCGATGGATTCTGTGATGTCCGCAGCGGGTCGAATCATCGTCTTATCCTTCCATCCACGAGGCTGGGCGTTTCTCGACAAAGGCGGTCATGCCTTCGCGGCTGTCCTTGAGGGTGAAGCATTCGGAGAAGGCGGACAGATCGTCGAGGTCGCGCGTGGCCCGCTTCGCGAGGGTGACAGCGGCGGGCGATGCCCGCTTGAACGACTTGCAGAACGCGGTCACGCGGTGGGCCAAGTCTTCCGGCGAGTTGACCACCTCATCCACCAATCCCCACGCAAGCGCTTCCTCGCCGGAGACCGGGTTGCCGCTCAGAAAGAGGCGTTTTGCGCGAGCCCCGACGAGCTTGTTGAGCCGGGTGATGCCGCCCCAACCGGGGATCAGACCGAGGGTCACCTCGGGCATCCCCAGCTTGGCGGACTTCACCGCGATGCGAAAATCGCACGCCAAGGCGAGCTCCAACCCGCCGCCCATGGCCGCCCCCTGGATCGCTGCGACCGTGATGCACGGCAGCGAGGCAAGATCCGCAAAGACGCCCTGCCCGAGCTCCGCGTATTTGCGAGCCTGGTGCGGATTGAAATCGGCCATCTCTCGAATGTCCGCACCGGCCATGAACACCTTGCCGTCGGCCTGGACCGACGCCGTGCGGACGTGGCTCTCCTTCCGTACGCGAGCCACCGTCGCGCCCAGCGTGTGCAGCAAGCTGTCGGTAAGAACGTTCAGGCCCGCTTCCGTTCGGAAAACGATCGCCGCGTGCGAGCCGTCGATCTTCAACTGCACTTCGGTGCTAGTCATAGCGGAAAAACCCTTGCTTGGTCTTTCGGCCGAGTCGTCCGGCCGCCACCATTTTACGCAGGAGCGGGCAGGGACGGTAACGATCCTCGCCGAGGTCGCGGTGCAGGACTTCCAGGATGAACAGGCACACGTCCAAGCCGATGAGGTCGCCCAGGGCCAGCGGGCCCAAGGGGTGGTTCATGCCCAGCTTCATGATCTCGTCGATGGCCGCCGGCTCGGCCACGCCGTCCTGAAGGCAGAAAACGGCCTCGTTGATCATGGGCATGAGGATGCGGTTGGACACGAACCCCGGATGGTCGTTGCACTGCACGGGCGTCTTGCCGACCGATTCCGCGTAGCTGATGGTTTTTCGGACCGTCTCTTCGCTGGTTTGGAGGGCTCTTACGACTTCGACGAGCTTCATCAGCGGCACGGGATTGAAGAAGTGCATCCCTATGAAGCGGTCAGGAGCTTTCGTCGCCGCCGCAAGCTGAGTGATGCTGATGCTGCTGGTGTTGGTGGCCAGGATGCCGTCGTCGGTGAGTTTCGATTGGGCCGATCTCAGAATCTCGACTTTGATATCCGGCTTCTCCGTAGCCGCTTCGATGATCAGCGGACACGCCGGCGCCTCACCGATGGTCCGAATCGCACGAAGTCGCTTTTTCGCCTCCTGCGCCTGGTCGGCTTTCAGTGCTCCCTTCTCGGCCGCCCGATCGAGCATCTTGTGAATGAACGCCACCCCTTCATCGAGCGCCTTCGGAACAGCATCGTTGAGGTAAACCTCATAACCGCTCTGCGCAAAGACCTGCGCAATCCCCCGGCCCATGGTCCCCGCGCCGATGACGATGACTGATTTGTTTGCCGCCATACGACCACCTCAGCTATCAGATCCGCGAGCGTCAGCGATTAATCAAACCTTCCGAATGTCCTCAGCGTCCCGGAGGGACGCCCGACAATAGCCCACCGATTCATCGGTGGGGCAGGGTCGTCAAACACGCTCGAGTCCCGGAGGGACGACCGAACGCGCGGGAACTCGAGGTTCGGCCGTCCCTACGGGACTTAGGTTTTCTTTCTGCGCCATCCCCGCGTTGAAACGCGGGGCTATTTCCATACCGTGCCTCCGGCACGACAGCTCGTCGGGGTCGAACGTGCCGTCCGCGGCGGAGCCGAACACCTCCAGCCGCCGCACCCGATGCTTGCGGCACAGGGCCGCCAGCTCACTTCGTTGTGCGTCAATGATCGCGACCATATCCCACCAACTGCCCTAATCCTCGGACTTTGACAACGTCTGAATGACCCTTGAAAGTTCAACGACTTCGATGTTGGTCGGACAGTCAGCCCAGTTGTGACGCCAGCAGACGATCACATCGCACCCGTCGAACGGATGACCGTGGTTGCGGTATTCGCGGCTCTCGAATTCGAACTCGATCCTGATCTTTTGCCACTTGTTTGGCCCAATTTGCCGTTTGGCTTCGCAATCGGGGAATCCGATTTGCACCTGTTCAACCAAGTAGCCAAGCTCTCGGGCCACCATCCCAAAAAGAAACACGACGCCTTGCTCATTGACGGGTTCTGACGAAGTCCGCGAAAATCGATTGGGTTCCCGTACGTTCGGCGGCCATCCAGCTTAGTGTGCTTACTGTATGCAGGCTGGTTGCTGGTTGCGACTGTTGTCCTGGCAATCGGGACGGGACGGTTTGCTGATTCTGTAGGCCTGTTGGTCGGAAGAAGCGCTACGACATCCGCCCACTCAACCTTGTTGGACGCCCAATCCCGAAACCTATCCGGGAGCGCAGACCAAGGGCCAAAGTGTTTGTCGAACACGCTTAGGCTGTATTGGCCCTCTCGACGATACAACTGACGTGTCGGCACCTGGCGGCGCGCCCGAACGACCCGTGCCCAATCCTGCAGAAGACACTCATCCTCAAGTCTGATGTTCGTGGCGTCTGGCTCCAATCCTGCCGCTCGAACAGCTTCTCGATAACTCGGAAAATGCCGAAGGATTCGATATTCACTCAGCCCTGTCAGTGATTGGAATTCACTTCGAGATGGTGGATGGCCAAGTTCGTTAGCTGTGCGCCGAAACTCCTCGAGAATCCGGGTTTTTTCTGGCTCGTCATTCATGCCCATCTCAAGTCTGTTGTCGTGGTTCCTGCGGAATCAGCGGCTCGATGGCGGCTTTCAGCATCGGAAAGTCATTGACAACCGCATCCCACACACGGTCCCATCTGACTTTGTCGTAGCCGTGAACAAGTCGATGACGCATCCCGATTATATCCGACCAGGGGATTTCGGAATGCTGCGCTTGGAATTCCCGTGAGATTCGGCCTGCAGCTTCTCCGATGACGATGATCTGGCTATAGACCGCCCAGCGGGTGCGCTCGTCGCCATGAAACGCTTTGGCATCATAGCCCTGCATGAAGCTCTGTGCTTGTTCCATAGCCAGCAGAATATCCAGGCGCGAGATCAGGAGACATAGATCGGTTGAGCACTTCCAAGAATGGACCGCCGCCGAATCCAGTTCCTACTCTGTTCAATCGGCTCTCGCTCCACCAGATCGACGGAGCGTCCAACGATGGCCGACAGCTCCTCCTCCGCATGGATCACGTCAAACAAGCTGAGCCGGGCAGTCGAGTCGAAGGTAACCAGAAAACCTACGTCGCTGTCCGGGCCGAAATCGTCGCGGAGCACCGAGCCGAAGACTTCGAGTTTGGTGGTCTTCCAGCGGCGGCAGTAATCCGCGATGGCCTCGGAGGGCAGGTCGATGGCGAGGGTTGGCTGGGCCTGAACCATCATCATTCACGCGTACATGAGCCGTCCGCGGGGACGTGGAATCTCTCGGCCGAGTTCCTTGGCAACCGCGACCCATTCCTTCGCGATCCGCTCCACGTTCCGTAGCGCTTCGCGGTACGTGCGGCCATCGGCCATGCAGCCGGGCAGTTCCGGCACCTCAGCAATGAATGCCTGGTCTTCGTCGGACCAATACAAGATGACCTCGTACTTCATAGGCACTCCTCGAGTCGGTGCCTCGCCACCAGCTGGCGGACTTGCTTGACCTGGTACGGCTTCGCCAGCGAGCCCTTTGGCTGGAGGTTCATGATCTCTATCATACCCTCTCGCGAGTAGATGTAGTGATCACCTCGAATCCGCTCCTCAAATCCCAATCTCAAGAGCAAAGTCCGAAGATCACGGAAGCGTACGTTCGCGTCCTTCGAACCACTAAGGACCGCTTCGAGAGTTTTTCGGACCTTCGACATCCGTGTCGCCTGTTGGCTACCCCATCAACGTCCGAGCGATCGTGAGGCGGTGGATCTCGCTGGTACCTTCGTAAATCTCCGTAATCTTGGCGTCGCGGAGGAAGCGTTCGACGGGGTAATCGTTGCAGTAGCCGTAGCCGCCGAAGACCTGAACGGCGTGGTTGGCGGCACGGGAGGCGGCTTCGCTGGCGAAGAGCTTGGCCATGGCCGCCGCCTGCATGTACTCGTGTCCCTTATCTTTAAGCCACGCGGCGCGGTAAGTCAGCAGTCGAGCAGCCTCGACCGAAACGGCCGTGTCCGCCAGCTTGTTCTGAATCGCCTGGAACTTGCCGATGGGCTGGCCGAACTGCACTCGCGTCTTCGCGTACTTGGTGGCCTCGTACAAGCACGCTTGGGCGATACCCAGCGCTTGCGCCGCGATGCCGATGCGCCCACCGTCCAGCGTGGTCAGGGCAATACGCAAACCGCGCCCTCGCTCGCCCAGCAAGGCGTCCGGCGGGACGATGCAATCTTCGAAGACGAACTCCGCCGTCGAGGAACAGCGGATGCCCAGTTTCTTTTCCAGCTTGCCGATTCGCAGGCCGGGCGTGGGCTTCTCCACGATGAAGGCGCTGAGCCGCCGCTTGGGCTCCTGCGGATCGGTCACTGCGATGAGGACCATCACGCCCGCCTCCTTGCCGTTGGTGACGAAGATCTTCGCGCCGTTGATGTGCCAGCCGTCCTTCTTGAGTTCCGCCCGGCACGTCGCAGCCCCCGCATCGCTGCCGCTGCCTGGTTCGGTGAGCGACAGGCAGCCCACAAGCTCACCGCTCGCCAGCCGCGGCAGGTATTCCTTCTTCTGCTCCGCGGCGCCGAAGCGCAGGATCGGCTCGACGCAAAGCGATCCGTGGGCGCTGAGAAAAACGCCCGTCCCCGCGCAGGCCTTGGAGATTTCCTCGATGACGATGGTTGAGGCAAGCGTCCCCATCCCAGCTCCGCTGTATTCCTCGGGGACAGCGATTCCGAATAGGCCCAGCTCGGCAAGCTGCGCCCTTAACTCATCGGGCATGGCCGCATCGTGATCGCGCTGCGCCGCCCCCTTGGCGACCTCGCGGAACGCGAACTCGCGGACCTGCTGCTGGAGCATCCGGTGATCGTCGTCCAACTCGAAGTCCACGGCGCACTCCTACAAATCGAGCAGGTGACGAGCGATGAGCATTCGCTGAATCTGGCTGGTTCCCTCGCCGATTTCGCAGAGCTTGGCGTCGCGCATGTAGCGCTCGACGGGGACTTCCTTCGTGTATCCGTTGCCGCCGTGAATCTGAATGGCGTTGAGGCACGCACGGGTGGCCATCTCGCTGGTGAAGAGCTTGGCCATCGACGCCTCGATGTTGCTGAGCTTGCCCGCATCGGACAGGATGCCTGCCTTGCGCGTGAGCAAGCGCCCCGCATCGACCTCCAGGGCCATATCCGCGAGCATGAACTGGATCGACTGCTGCTCGATCAACGGCTTGCCAAACGCCACGCGCTGCTTCGCGTAGGAAAGCGATTCCTCCAGCGCCCCGCGGGCCAGCCCGAGGGCGATGCCCGCGATGGTGATCCGCCCGCGTTCCAGGACCTTCATTGCATCGACGAATCCCTCGTTCAGGCTGCCGCAGAGGTTCTCCTTGGGCACACGAACGTTGTCGAACATCAAGCCGACCGTGTCCGACGCGCGCATGCCGAACTTGTCTTCCTTCGGGCCGATCGTGAACCCCGGCGTGTCTCGTTCCACGAGGATCGCGCTGATTCCCTTGGCCCCCCCTTCCGGTTTGGTGCGAGCCATGACCACGTACACGCCGGCGTAATGCCCATTGGTGATCCACTGCTTGGCCCCGTTGATAACCCAAGTGTTGCCTTCCAGCTTCGCGGTCGTGGTCAAGGCGGCCGCATCACTGCCACACCCCGGTTCGCTCAATCCCCACGCCCCGAGGTACTCCCCCGCCGCGAGCTTGGGCAGATACTTCGCCTTCTGTTCGGGATTACCCGCGCGGATGATTTGGGCTGAACACAGGGCGTTGTGGGCGTCGAGCATCAACGCCGTGGCTCCGCAATGCCGGGCGATCTCCTCCATGACGACGCTGGCCGCCAGGTCGCCCAAGCCGGCACCGCCGTACTCGGTGGGCGTGAAGATGCCCAGGAAGCCGACCTCGGCCAGCCGAGCGACTACGGTGCGGGGGATGTCCGCCTCCCGGTCCCATTGGCGAGCATGGGGTTTGATATGCTCCGCCGCAAAGCGGCGAGCAACATCCTGGAGCGCCGCTAAGTCCTCTGATAGCTCAAAGTCCATTGCGCCGATCATATCAAAAGCTGTGCGCCGCGTCACGCCTGCGGCTTGACCCTTCGCGGCGTGGCTTCTACGGTAGTTTGAAGCGCCGAGCCGCGGGCTTCAGCCCGCGCGGACGCCCAAACTCGAAAGTATTGCCGAGTTTTCTGCTTGGAGGAGTGGCCGAGTGGCTGAAGGCGACGGTCTTGAAAACCGTTAGGCTCGCAAGGGTCTCGGGGGTTCGAATCCCTCCTCCTCCGTAGTTGGTCGCTCTCTGACCCGCTACCTCTCGCACAAACCCGCATAGGTCTAACCCCACAGTCCTTGACGCAGCGCCGAGCAAGCTGTTAGGCTGCGATAACACGCGGAGCGTTAACGAGGATGGAAGAAGTGCCCGTCGTTCCATGGACGGTGGCACCCGCACGGAAGGAAGCGTTGGACTCGGCGCATTGGCATACCTGGCTTCAGTCCCCCGCTTTCGAGGGTGCCACGCGCGGCGCACGGTACCAGCATGCGGGTAAGCCCGCATCCCCGCGCAAACCTCGACTGGCTGCCTGCCAGGGGGCATATCTGGCTCTCTTCTGCACGGTGGTCTTTGCGGAAGGCGGACCGGCGCCGGGTCGAGTCGGTCCGTCTGGAACCCCATACGCTAGTACTGAATCACCACTCGTTGGCGACTCGGTTCAAGCAGCAGCGAGCGGCGCCGACGTCCCCTTGGGGGGGTTTTACGAATCCACGATTGCTATAAACCCGATCGATCCCTTGAACCTGGCCATGTCGTCGATGCACGCGTATCGCGTGTCCACGGACGGCGGGCTGAGTTGGGGGCCGTTGATTCCTAGTCCCGTCCCCTCCAATTACAGCCGATCCGGGGATCCTACCCTGGCCTTTGATAGTCAAGGCCGCCTCTTTTACGGCATTCTTGGCACCCGCACGTCGGGAGGAGGCGTCGATGTGATCGTGAGCGAACTCAACCCCACAACCGGTGGCTTGCAAGCCGGTCCGTTTCCAGCGACCAACTCCGGACCCTTCGACTTGAATGACAAACCGTGGCTGGCGGCTGACCATTTTCCCGACAGCCCGTTTCGCGATCGTCTCTACGTGGCCTGGACCGAATTCGCGGCCAACACACGCGTTTTCGCTTCATACTCGGCGGACCACGGTATGACTTGGTCAACACGCGTTCTCCTCTCCGAGCCATCGGATGTTGTTCCATGGCCGGTTCATGTCGCCGTCGGTCCGGAAGGCGACGTCTATGTAAGTTACCATTCCCAGGCCGGCTTCAACTGCAACCCCGATGGTGTGAGTGGGAAGATCGTGGTCGCGCGATCCACCGACGGTGGCGTTTCTTTCCCGCAGAAGACGCTTGCCTACGGCCCGGGTGAAGCCGACATCACCTTCAATATTCAGGACTGCGCTTACGGCGTCATTCCCCAGACCGATTTTTGGATGCAGGGCAGCGCCCAGGCGTGGGTTGTGCCCGACCCTCTCACTCCCGGCGTGGTCTCCGTTGTTGCCAACGATGACCCCGATGATGTTCACGGGAGCGGCGACGATGGCAACGTCTATATCGCTCGTTCCGATGACCACGGTCTCACTTGGGGCGCTCCATTTCGCGTGGATCAGGGCCCGGCTGAAACGCTGCAAGTCTACCCCACGGCCGGGGTTGATGGGGCCACCGGCTGCATTGCCATCATGTGGTACGACACGCGCAACGGAGCCGTCAATAGCAACGGCAACTATTTGCTGGACGTGTTCTACACCGTGAGCACGGACGGCGGATGGACGTTTGAGACCGAGGTTCAAATCAATGACGCTCCGTTCGACCCGGATAAGGACGCGCCCATTCGCTATCCCGGCCCGCCGCCGACGCGTCGCATCGGAGAGTACATCGGAGTCGCCCTCGCCGGAGGGGACCTGCCCGCGGTGTGGACGGGCAACAACGTCAGCAGTCAGCAGGCCATCTTCGATTCCGTGGCAATGGCCTGCCAGCCGACGTTCCCTCCTTCGCCCCGCGCCGACCCCTCCGGCGCTTCGCGTAATCGGTTCGTCTCCTTTTCCGTGCCGCCCACCGCCGCGGCAACGGCGCTCCGCGTGCGAATCATCGAACTGCAGAATCCCGTACCGCCTAATGCCGCGTGCTGTCCGCCGCCCGATTTCAGTATGTATGAAGCGGACACCTGCGCTGCCGCAGGCGAAACGAATGACTGCACGCGCTGGGTTGGTCCGCCGGTCACGGTTCTCGAATCCCAAGACAGCCCCGGGTTCGGCGCGTTCCGCGGCGCAAGGCTCGGATGCAATCCCTACTATCACGCGTGGAGCGCGGAGGGGTTGCTTCACGTTACAGGCGCGGAGGTCGTTCCCAGTTCAGCGTACGAAATCGTGAATGTGGGCGGACTCTGCATGGGCAACGAGGACGGATGCGTCTTCGTTTCCGAGCCGCTTGCGATCGTCACGGCCCGCCACGGCGACGTTGTGGCCCCATTCAACCCACCGGATCCGTCGACCCAGCCGGACGCCGTAGATGTGGCGAGCATGGTGAACAAGTTCAAGAACGCGCCGGGCGCGCCGAGCAAGACCAGCGCCCAATTGCAGCCCAATGTACCTAACCTGAACGCCGATCAAGACGCCCTGGACATCGCGGCCTGCGTCGATGCGTTCAAGGGCTTCGCCTACCCGTTTTCCGGACCGTGCCCTTGCCCGTCGCAGGTGTCGTGTGATGTCACTGCGTGCACCGTGTCCTCGCAATGCACCGGACCCCATGGCCCGGGCGCTCGGTGTGTGCGAACCTGCACGTCAGGACCGAACGCCGGCCTGTCCTGCAACTACAACATGCACTGCGGGCGCTGCCTCGACGCTGGGGCCTATCCCTGCGACGCCGACGCCGATTGTCCGGGCAGCAGTTGCAGCCTCGGAGCCTGCGGCGCGGGCTTCTGCCGGGATCGATGCGAGCGATGCGCGCCCTAGTTCTCCAACCATCGGTGAATGCCCACATACCTTGACGCCCGGGTTTCGCAGGTTATCGTATCCGTCGTACAATCGGGGACGTAGCTCAGCTGGGAGAGCGTCGCGTTCGCAATGCGAAGGTCGAGGGTTCGAATCCCTTCGTCTCCAGTAAGGATGTACACGCCGTTTCCTCCGCTGTGCGCAGCAATGCGCTTGAAAGGGGTGCTATGATGTTTCAAGGTCAGTTTTCGAGCCTGTTCGCAGCGTTAACTCTCGTCATCGCACTCTCAAGGACCGAGGCTGCCACGCGGCCGTACGAGTTCCAAAAGAAAGTGCTCGACAACGGCTTGACCGTGCTCTCCCTCGAGGACCACTCTTGCCCCATCGTGGCCGTGCAGGTCTGGTACCACGTGGGCTCCAAGGACGAGGATGCGCAGCGCCAAGGCTTCGCCCACATGTTCGAGCACATGATGTTCCGCGGGACCGACGTGCTCGGGCCGGAGCAGCACTTCGAGTCCATCCGCAAAACCGGCGGCAACTGCAACGCGTATACCAGCTTCGACAACACGACCTATGTCAACGAGCTGCCCTCCAATCAGCTCGAACTCGCCCTGTGGCTCGAGGCCGAGCGCATGGCCTTCCTCAAGATCGACGAGGAGAGCTTCCATAAGGAGCGCGCCGTGGTGGAGGAAGAGCGGCGGATGGGCTCGCTCAACACGCCCTACGGCACCGTGCCCGAAAAGCTGCTGCCGGTGATCTTCAAGCAGCACCCCTATCAGTGGACGCCGATCGGTCAGATTCCGCACCTCCGCGCCGCCACCATCGACGAGTTGCAGCAGTTCTGGGACAAGTTCTACGTCCCTACCAACGCGACGCTGGTCGTGGTCGGCGACGTGACTCATGCCGACGTGCAGTCGCTGGCCCAGAAGCACTTCGGCTGGCTCCCCAAGATGCCCTCCCCGCCGCGCGTGACGATCAAGGAGCCAACGCAGACGCAGGCGCGGACCATCGTGATTCCGGAGAAGAAAGGCCCGGCCCCCATCCTCGGCCTGATGTACCGCGGCGTGCCGCAGAGCCACGACGATGCGCTTCCGCTGGAAATGCTCATGGCTATCATCGGCGGCGGCGAGAGCAGCCGCCTGCACAAGGACCTCGTGAAAGAAAAACAGATCGCCCAGTTTGCGGTAGCCGGCGCATTTTCGATGGAGGACGACGGGATCGCCGGAGCGGGCGCGCTCATCATGCCCTGGGGAAACCGGCAGAAGGTCGTGGATGCGCTCCGCGAACACATCGACAAGGTCCGCAATGAACCCGTGACTCAGCGCGAGCTCGACAAGGTAAGGAACCAGCTTCTCTCCCAGGAAGTCACCAACGCCTTGACCGTGGAGAGCAAGGCCGGACTGCTCGGCAGGTACGAAGTGCTGGAAGGCGGCGCCGACAAGGCCAACGAGCGCTTGGCGAAGATTCGCGCGGTCACGACGGACGACCTGCTCCGCGTCGCTAAAGCGTATCTCGTCCCCGAGCGCGAAACGTCCGCCACTGTGCAGCCCGAGCTGGGCAGCATCATCAAGTCGCTCTTCGGCGGCAAAGGCAGTGAAGTCGATGAAGGTGCATCACCTGTGCCGTCGCCCACCGGCAACCGTGTGGCCAAGCGCGGCGGACTGCGCGCCGACCTGAGACGCCCGGACGCATTTCCCAAGGAGCCCCCGGCTGCGAAGTTGCTCGAAGCCGTGCCCAAGTTCGCCACCGACGAGTCGGCGTTGCCCAACGGCCTGCGAGTCGTGGTGGTGCCCAATCATGAAGTGCCGTTTGTCACCGCCACATTAGGCATTCTCAATGGCGGCTGGACGGAAGAAAAAACCGGCACGGCCAGCCTCGCATCGCAAATGGTCACCAAGGGTTCGGCCAACCACACTGCGGCGGAGTTGGCGGAGGAACTGGAGTTCAACGCGATTTCGCTGAGCGGCGCTGCCTCCATCGACGTGGGCAGCGTGTTTGCGTCGTGCGTCATCGACAAGTTCGACACGGCCATGAAGCTGATGGCCGAAGTCGTCCGCACGCCGATTTTTCCTGAAAAAGAGCTGGAGATCCTGCGCCAGCAGACCCTTCTATCCCTGATGATCCAGGCCAAGACGCCTGAATACGCCGCCGATCGCGAGCTGCGGCAGCGCCTTTTTGGCTCGCATCCCTATTCGCGCACGCCCGTGGGCGAACCCGGTGACGTTCAAGCGCTGAAAGTCGACGATCTGAAAAAGTGGTGGACGACCTTCGTCCGTCCCGACACTTCCGTATTGTACATCGCCGGCGACGTCGTGCCCGCCGATGCCAAGAGGACGGCCGAGCGCTATTTCGCGGACTGGAAAGCAGAGGGTGAGAAGCCCACAACCAAGCTGGCCTCCATTCCCCAGCCGAGCACGACGCAGATCTTTCTCGTCGATCGCCCCGGTTCCGTGCAGAGCCAGATTCGGTTGGGATCGCTGGGCATTACCCGCACCGACCCGGATTACTTCCCCACCGTGGTGCTCTCACAAATCTTCGGCGGCAGCTTCAGCAGCCGTCTCAACAAGGCCATCCGCGTGGAAAAAGGCCTCACCTACGGCGCTCGCGGCGGCTGGAGCGCCCAACGCTTCGCCGGGTCGATGACCATCTCTACCTTCACCAAGAACCCCTCGACGGCCGAGACGTTGAAAGTCATCCTCGGCGAGGTCGAACGCATGAAAGCCTCGCCGCCCGAGGTCGAGGAAGTGGACAGCGCCAAGTCTTATCTCGTAGGCAGTTTCGCCGGCAACCGCGAGACGCCCGGCGCGGTCGTCGGCGACCTCTGGCTCATCGAATACGCCGGGCTGCCCAAGGACTACCTGTCGCGGTTTCTAAGCGGCGTGAAAAGCACCACGCCACAAACTATCCATCGCGTGGCCCAGCGCCTGATCGAGGAGAACAAACTTTCCATCGTCGTCGTCGGCGAATCCGATGCCGTCCAGGCCGACCTCGAAAAAATCGCTCCGGTTACCGTCATCAAGGCCCAAACCGATGAAACCAAGGCCCCCTCTGCCGGGGAGCCCAAACCGCCGACTTGAGGTTCCCACGAGAGGACGACGCTCCCACCGAAGCCACGATCCGTCGCGAGCGACGGGATAACGGCGCCGCGTAAGCAATGACGCGAGAGTCGCCAGCGCTTCGTTCTCTCAGCCGCCCGATGGGCAGCCCAGCACCTGCAAAGCGGCTTTCTCATCCGCTGCGAACTTGAAGAGCTTGGTCAGTTTCGTGATCTCAAAGACCTGCATCAGCTCTTTCCGCAAGCCGCAGATGACCAGCGTGCCCTTGATGGCGGCGGACTTCTTCTGCAGATTCAGAAACACGCTGAGCGCCGCGGACGCAAGGAACTGTACCCTCGTGCAGTCCACCACGAGCTTCCTACGATCCATCTGATCGACCAGCCGGTAGAGCTCCTCGCCGAGAGTCTCGAGCTGCCTGGACTCGAGAAGTCGCGGCTCCTGGAGGGTCACAACGGTTACGTCTTGGATCTTCTGAATCAGCAGATTGGCCGTGGTGCTCATGGGCTTTCTTCTCGATGTTCTCGTTGAAACGCCTCAACTGCTTCGTGGACCGAGGGATAGTAATGTGTGTCGAACTGCTCCGCAAGTCCTACGCGTTCGAGCTTTTCGCGCAAGGGTCGGTTAGCCTTCGCGCTGCGGACTGAACTCGGTGGGATGGAGAAAAAGGCACGAGGCGCTGAACCCCCCAGGATGGCGCGCCGCGGCGCGAACCGCAACCTGAGGGCGTGAAATATTCTCTCAGCGTGCTCGAATACGGCGGTACGGGGCAGCTATCGAAGCAAAGTGAAAGCAGATCGGGGCAACTTATGATTCAGCGAATGGTTCCAGCGGCCATTGTACTTGTCGAGATCGTCTCCCTATCGCTCGTCTCATCGGCGCGCGCTGAAGAGCCCACGTTGGCGCTCGAACAGCGGCTCGATCGGCTCGTCTTGGATCGCTATCCGTCAGCGACGGAGCCGGGCACGGCTGTGCTGGTCATGGTCGATGGCAAACCCGCGCTGCGCAAGGGCTACGGGATGGCCGATGTGGAAAAGGGCGTGAAGGTCACGCCCGACATGATCTTCCGGATCGCCTCGATCACCAAGCAATTCACGGCCGTCGCGGTGTTGCAACTGGTGCAGGCGGGGAAGGTTGCGTTGACTGATCCGATCAACAAGTACGTGCCCGATTTCGATACACAGGGGAAGACGATCAGCATCGAAAACCTGCTCACGCATACATCCGGCCTGCACAATGTGACGGCCCTGGATGACTTTCTCCCGCAGAGCACCAGTGATCTCAAGCCCATCGAGGTCGCGAATCTAATCGCCGGCAAGCCGCTGGAGTTCGAGCCGGGCTCGCGGTTCAAGTACAGCAACACCAACTACGTTCTGCTGGGCATGTTGATCGAGAAGGTGTCGGGGCGGACATACGCGGAGAATCTCTTATCGTCGATCGCCAAACCCCTTGGATTGGCTGACACGCGTTACAGTCGCAACGACGCCCTCACGGGGCGTCGCCCGCGGGTATGACCGCGACGATTCGGGCAAATGGGTGCCGATGAAGCCGATGAGCATGACCCAACCTTTTGCGGCTGGGGCCATTGAATCAACCGTCGATGATTTGGCCAAGTGGACGCAATCGCTGGCAGACGGAAAGGGGGTGGACTCGAAACTGCTGGAGCGGGCGTGGACGCCGTACAAACCCACCGAAAGCCCGTCGGACTATGGCTATGGCTGGTTCATCCGCACCGACTCCGGCGAACGATGGATCGGGCACAACGGCGGCATCAATGGGTTTCTGTCGGCTGCGGTTTGGGTTCCGGAGAAAAAAGTCTTTGTAGCGATCCTATGCAATGGGATGGGCGGCGGCGCACCGGATACGCTTCTGTGGCAACTCGCGCGGGAAGCCGTCGGCCGGCCGGAAGCAAAGCGGGTGGCGATCACGTTGCCCGCCGAAAAGCTCGACCGCTACGTCGGGGTGTATGCACTTTCACAAGAGGCGAAGTTCACCATCTCGCGCCACGGCGACAAACTGTTCGCTGAAGCGCCGAACAAGTCGAAGGTGGAGCTTGTCGCAGAAGCCGAGGACAAGTTCTTCAGCCGAGAGAGCGATGTGCGATTTTCGTTCACCATGGAGAACGAAAAAGCGACGCAGATGACGCTGCGCCGCGCCGGCCGCGACTCAATAGCCAAGCGGGAAGATTGACCGCAACAACAGTAGGTACACGCAAAGAGGGTTTGATCGCTTTGCTTGCCAGATAATGAATAGCGGGCGGTGGGATTCGAACCGACTAGCTTGGGAAGCTGGCATTCTACCAACGGGTTAGCCCGCAAGGCGATCCCGTGTCCCGACATACCACGAAAGGGCTCGCCCTACGCGAGCACGGCTTCGATCTCCGTTTGCAACGCCTTGACCGATGCGCTATCCAGCTCGTAAGTCACTCGCAGATAGGGTTTGTTGAGCTTCAACAACGCGCCCAGGTCGATCGGAGTGCCCACGAGGACCAAATCGCAGTCGGCGGCGTTGATGGTCTGCTCGAGCTCCTTCATCTGCTTCTTGCCGTAGCCCATCGCCGGCAGCACCTCACTGAGGTGAGTGTATTTCTCGAATGTCTTTTTGATGGTTCCGACGGCGTAGGGGCGCGGGTCGATGATGGCTGCGGCGCCGTGATTGCGGGCAGCGATATGGCCGGCGCCGAACTTCATGTCGCCGTGCGTCAGCGTCGGGCCGTCCTCGACGGCGAGGACACGCTTGCCCTTGATCTTCTCGGCGTTGTCCACAAACACAGGCGACTTCGCCTTGATGATCCTTGCCTTGGGATTGATCTTCTTGATGTTCTGCTCGACGGTTTTGACGTTCTCAGGGTCTGCGGTTCCTGTCTTGTTGATGACAACGACATCGGCCATGCGGGCATTGGTCTCGCCCGGATAATAGCGGATTTCGTGTCCGGGCCTGTGCGGATCGGCCACGACGATGTACAGGTTCGGCTTGAAGAAGGCCATGTCATTGTTGCCGCCGTCCCAGAGGACGACATCGGCCTCCTTCTCCGCCTCGCGAAGGATGCGCTCATAGTCGATCCCCGCGAAGACGACGTTCCCCAGACGGATGTGCGGTTCGTATTCTTCTCGCTCTTCGATGGTGCAATGGTGCGTGTCAAGGTCGTCGAGCGAATCGAACCGCTGAAAGACCTGCTTGGTCAAATCGCCATAGGGCATCGGATGCCGAACGGCGGCGACGCGCTTGCCGATTCTCTTGAGGATTTCGCCTACGGCGCGAGAAGTCTGGCTCTTTCCCGCACCCGTGCGGACGGCGCACACTGCGATCACGGGCTTGGTTGATTTCAGCATGGTGTGCTTGTGACCCATCATGCGGAAGTCGGCGCCTGCGGCGTTGACGATGGCGGCCTTGTGCATCACTTCCTCATGCGACAGATCGGAGTAGGCCATCACCACCTGATCAACGTCGTATTTGCGAATCAGCTCAGGGAGCTTGTCCTCCGACTCGATGGGGATGCCTTTGGGGTAGCGCTCGCCGGTGAGCTCGGGTGGGTAGACCCGGCCTTCAATGTCGGGGATCTGAGCGGCCGTGAAAGCCACGACTTCGTAGCGGGGTCGAGTCCGCCAGAAGACGTTAAAATCATGGAAATCGCGCCCGGCAGCGCCCATGATCACGACGCGGATCTCACTCTTGGTCGTCGCTGACGAACCCGATGCCATAACCTTCCCTTAGATCAGAACTTACGGACGTCGCACCCCCGCGCCGGGATGCGCCGACCTTCTGTAGGTGCGGCCAGACGGGGGCAAGTCTACGGGCAAGGCCGGCTCGCGGCAAGGCGGCCCCGTGTACGGCGGATTGCGATGCCAGTCATGGGTCGCCCAGCTCTTCCGGCGTATTGGGTCCACGGTGTTTGGACAAGGCGGCCTCGAGATCATTCCTCAATTCCGCCGGCAACGCTTCGCCGAAGCTCCGAGCTGATTCCCAGACTGAGATCGCCCGAGCGGGCTGAGCGAGGTTCGTCCAAACCGTGCCGAGGCGGTAGTACGCCTCGCCGTGGAGCGGATCGAGGCGGATCGTCTCCTCGAAGAGAGGTACCGCCTCGGCGTAGCGACCTTGGCTCGCTAGGAAGCTCGCGAGGTCGTAGCGCCACTCCGCGACACTCGGCTCCAGTTCGAGGACCTGACGGTAGATTGTCTCTGCCTCGTCGATGCGATTCAGGCGAGTCACAACCATGGCCAGGCCCACCATCGTGGGAGTGTCCACGCGGCCGACGTGCTCGGCGATGTCCAAAGCTATGCGGCCGTGCCGCTCGGCGGTCTCGAGGTCGCCCAGTTCGAGCGATGCACGAGCCATCGCTGCGTGCGCCGTGCGATTGCCCGGCAGGCGCTTCAGCGCTTGGAGTGCATGATCCCGTGCTCTGTCGAATTCACCGCGCCCATTGAGCGTGGCCGCCAGGTTTGCATGCGCGGTGGGCGTGTTCGGTCGCCACGCTACGGTGGTGCTCCAGAGTGTGTAGGTGTTGGACCAAGCCTGTATTTGCAGTCGCGTCAGCACGCAGAGGCAGCCTAGAAGCAAGACGGTGGGCAGCGCGGTTGCGAATCGCCAAATCCGCGGCGCGCGTCGCAGCCTGGACCACAACCGTGCGAAGCCAGCGCCGATCAAGAGCGCCACTGGCATGGACGGTAGATAACTGTATCGATCGGCGACTACTTGCGGGCCGGCTTGGGCGATCCCCAGCACAGGAGACAGCAGAACGACGTAGATAAGCCACGCGGCGATCAGCCCCGGCCAGCGACGACGCAATCGCCAAAGAGCGACCGTGGTCACGATCACAAAGATCGCTGATGTGACATACGCGGGCTCCCATGGCGTGGCTTCGGGCGACTGCTCATACAACGGCACAAGGCTGGCCGGCCAGATCGTCTTGCCGAGGTAGAAGACGATGCCGTAGAACGCCTGCGCAATACGCAAGCTCAGCGAATGTTCATCGAAGGTCCGTAGGGCACCTGCATCCGTTTGCGCCCAGAGGGCTGCCACCGCGGCCAGGCTCGCGGGAATGAAGTAGAGGAGTTTCTCCACCAGGATTCGCGCACCGGGGGCGAGCCCGGCGACAGATGTAGCTTTCTTGAGACTTCCCGTGGGCCTGCGCCTGCGGCTCTGACGGAAGCGACGCAACGGGTAGATGTCGAGGATCAGCAGCACAACCGGGAGGGTCATCCCCACCGCCTTGGAGAGCAATGATAGAACGCAACAGCTCAGCGAGAGCCCCAACCACAGCCACGGCCGGCGGGTCCGTGCTGCGTACCGTAAGTAGGCAAACACGGCCAGAACTAGCCATGCGCCGCTGAGCACGTCCCGTCGTTCCGTCGCCCATGCCACCGATTCGACCCGCAACGGGTGAACAGCGAACACCATCGCGGCGGTCAGTGCACCAAGCACCGCGTAGTCTCCCCCTTTTACAAGGGGGGAGAGAGTGGGGTCGTCGTCGCCGGACGACAACGCAAGGACGCGTCTCGCGACGAAGAAGAACCCGATGCTGGTGATGACGTGCAGCGCAATGTTCGTGAAATGAAACCCGGCCGGATTGACGCCCCAGAGGAGCTGGGACTCGGCCGCGAACGAGAGCCATGTCAGCGGCTGATAGTGCCCGCTGAACGCCGTCGTGAACATCCACCGCAGGTGCTCGGCGTCCAAGCCCTGATAGCGCGTGTTGCGAACCAGGATGTGGTCGTCGTCCCACCCAACGAAGTCATTTCGCAGTGCGCCGCCGAAAGCAGCGAACACAGCCAGAGTAAGTACCACGATCGCGAGCCGAGCTTGCATTCGGCGACCATCGTACCTGATTCTGAAGCTGATTCACCGGCCTCCGTTGACTTTCCGATCTCTTCTCTATGATGGGGACGGTGTCTGGGACCATGAACGAAGGCGTCAGATTCAAATGGGAGCTGCCGACCGAGCCCCAGGCAGGCCTGCTCACGCGTCTTTTCGCCCCGGTCGACGTCGCCTCCCTGGTTGCCTTTCGCATGCTGTTTGGCGCGATCATGTTCTGGGAAGTGTGTCGCTACTTCAGCTACGATTGGATACGCCGCTACTACATCGAGCCGACATTCCACTTTACGTATTACGGCTTCTCGTGGGTACATCCTTGGCCGGGAATCGGGATGTACCTTCACTTTCTCGCCCTCGGGCTCCTGGCGATCTTCATTGTCGTCGGCTTTTGGTATCGCCTCAGCGCCGGGCTGTTTTTCCTCGGCTTCACCTACGTGTTTCTGCTCGATCAAGCGAACTACCTGAATCACTTCTATTTTGTTTGCCTGCTCAGTTTCCTCTTGATCTTCGTCCCGGCGCACGCTTCCGCCTCATGGGACGCGTGGCGCCGCCCGGCGATCCGGTCCGAGCAGGTTCCGGCTTGGAGCGTATGGCTGCTTCGAGCCCAACTGGGCATCGTCTACACCGGCGCGGGCGTCGCCAAGCTGAACTACGACTGGTTCCGCGGCGAGCCCATGCGCATGTGGCTCGCGGAGAGCCGCGATGATATACCTCTGCGGGGCCTCGTGCCCTTGGATCGCCTCCTCACCGCTGAGTGGTTCGTCTATCTGTGCAGCTACGGGGGCCTGTTCTTCGACCTGCTGGCCACTCCCGCCCTTCTTTGGAAGCGCACGCGTCCGTATGCCTTTGCCGTCGCTGTCTTGTTCCATCTGATGAACGCCAAGTTCTTCAGCATCGGCATCTTCCCCTGGCTTTCGATCGCGGCGACGCTGATCTTCTTCCCTCCGGAGTGGCCGCGCAGAATCTTCAACTGGCCGCGATCCGGCCAGGCCGGATCGCACCTCATCGTACCTGCACCACCCCCCTGGCGACGGAGCTTGCTGACCTTCATGGGGGTCTATCTCGCAGTACAGGTGCTGGTTCCGCTACGCCACTTTCTCTATCCCGGCAGCGTTCACTGGACAGAGGAAGGCCACCGCTTTTCGTGGCACATGAAACTGCGTGACAAGGAGTCCACCGCTGATTTCGAGGTCACCGATCCCGCCCGCGGAAGCACTTGGGCGATCAACCCCCGCGACTACCTCTCCAAGCGACAGATCGAGAAGATGGAAGGCCGCCCGGACATGATCCTCCAGTTTTGCCACCACGTTGCCCGGGAGCTGCGCCGCACCGGACGGGGGGACGTCGAGGTGCGGGCGGAGGTCGAAGTCTCCCTCAACGGCCGCGCGCCGCAACCGCTCATCGACCCGACCGTCGACCTCGCTCGGCAGCAGCGGAACTTGCGTCACGCCTCATGGATCCTTCCGTTCCAAGAATCGTGGTAATCCATCGACCGGCTCGCGCAATGGACGTATACTGTCGCCGGCAGGGCCCCGTTCGGTCGGCGCACGAGGCGATCATTTGAGTGGGCCTGGTTTCCGGAGACCTCCATGAGCGGTGATGGCGGATGGTATTACGTGAAGGATGGTCAAACGTTCGGGCCGGTGTCGCGCGCGGACTTGATACGCGCGATACCGAGCGCTCAAGGCAGCTCGACGCTGGTCTGGGGGCCGGGAGTCGCCGAATGGACCGAGGCGCGGCACGTGGTTGCGCTGGGCGTGACACCGGGTTACAGCGAAGCCCCGCCTCGTCCGCCATCCGGACGCCGGGCGGACGACCTCGAATACGAGCTCTTCGGCGACGACATGCAGTTCGTCGAGATCACGCTCGATCCCGGCGAAGTCGTCGTGGCCGAGGCCGGAATGATGATGTACATGTCCGAGGGCATCCAAATGCAGACCGTCTTCGGCGACCCCAGCAAGAACGCCGGCTTCTTCGGCAAGCTCATGGAGGCCGGCAAACGCATGATCACGGGCGAGTCGCTGTTTCTCACCACCTTCGGCGCGACGGGCGCCAAGCGCGAGCAGGTGGCGTTCGCTTCGCCGTACCCCGGCAAAATCATCCCCATGCACCTCGACGAACTGGGCGGTGAGCTGATCTGCCAGAAAGACGCATTCCTGTGTGCGGCCCGTGGCGTGCAGATCGGCATTGCATTCCAGAGGAAAATCCTTGCCGGATTGTTCGGCGGCGAGGGGTTCATCTTGCAGCGCCTGACCGGCGACGGCCAGGCCTTCGTTCATGCCGGCGGGACCATCCATCGTCGTGAGCTGCGCTCCGGCGAAACGCTGCGTCTGGACACTGGCTGCCTGGTGGCCCTGCAGCCCTCGGTCGATTACGACATCGAATTCACCGGCGGGATCAAGAACACCATCTTCGGCGGCGAGGGGCTATTCCTGGCTACGCTCCGTGGTCCGGGCATCGTCTGGGTGCAATCTCTGCCGTTCACACGCTTAGCGGGCCGCATCCTGGCAAACTTGCCCGCTCGCGGCGGAAAAGATCAAGGCTCGATCCTGGGCGATTTCGCCAACATTTTCGAGAGCCGCAGGTAGAAGGATCGATCTGCTTCGCCCCTTTACTGCCGCTCCATGGCCTGCATCCGTTTGGCATATTCAGAGATGGGTTCAAGGCCGATGGCTGCACGGCGTGCGTCGACTTCGCCCTCGTTCGCGATGGGGAAGGGTTGGAGTTTGCCGTCCACGGTGTGGAACTGGGTACCGTAGATTTGGGGCCTTCTTTCATGCATCAGCACCCGGTCAGTGAGGTACGCGACTTGAACGGCCGTGGCCTCGCCTTTCTCCTGCGCTGCCGCGAGCAAGTCCAGGCAGCGGCGTTGGAAGGCCGCGGCGTCGTCCGCGTGTTGGACGAGCAGCCACGCGGCTTGGGCCCCGTCGGGGCCGACCATCGATCGCCCAGGCCAGCCGTGCTTCTCGACGACCTGCTTCATCCAGGCGGTGTTGTCCGCGTCGATCGCCATCATCTTCGATACATCGACTTTCTCGGCCATGCGGACGTCCTGATCCGCCCGCATCCGTTTCAGGAGTTCATCGTGCAGATCGGCATGGGACATCGACTTGCGGAACTCGTCGCGATTGGCTTGGCATTCGCGGACCATCTGCCCCCAGCGCTGGTCCGCATGGAGCGACTTCAAATCGGAGTCGGCGCTGAGATGTTCCACGTCCCGCCAGCCGCTGGTGACGATGGCCAGCTCGAGTTGCTCGAATGCCTTATCGGTGCGCCCCAGTAGTGCATAGCAGCACGCCGCGTTGTACGCGACGCTCGGCACGGTGTGGCCCGCGTCGTAGGCGCGCTC
>Ga0187892_10003298_pt1 | contig 29725 bp, 22 predicted proteins | sample MA1701073metaG_FD_139345 | JGI IMG/M metagenome (GOLD analysis project Ga0187892, IMG submission 139345) | Bio-ooze microbial communities from a basaltic lava cave in the Kipuka Kanohina Cave System on the Island of Hawaii, USA - MA170107-3 metaG ... | reverse complement strand
CCATCGCACCCGCATCGCCGTGCTGATCTGTTAGTCATCTGTTAGCGCTCTCGTCCTATCCTGGTCGCGACACATAAGGCACGCTCCCGGGCGCAGCTCCACCGAAAACAGGGGGCGTATGGTTCGAATCGGGCGAGGCGGGATGCCCTGATCGCCGCGCCCTTCAGCCTGTAGAGTCTTAGCCTTAAAGGAGGGGTGCTGCCTAGGGATATAAGCAAGCGCAGGGCGATCGCGGTGCGGTCACGTCAAGGACAAACACTGGACATGTGCCGAAGTTGCACCGAATCAAAAAGTGACCTCCTGGTAAATTTCCTGTGCAGAAATCGTGATCCTCACACTGCTCAACTCGAGATCTTCATCGCCTTCCAGGGTTATCACCGCCCAGTTGCCATCTCCTTCCGAGCGGTAGACCTCGATCAACTGTTGCTCGCACCCTATCAGGACATACTCGCGGAGGCTCGGTAGCTTGCGGTAATTCAAGAGCTTCTCCCGGCGATCGACCGCCTCGGTCGTGGGCGATAATATCTCTATCACCAGGCAGGGATAACACTTGACATAGGGATCGGCATCGCGCGGATCGCAGGTGACGAAGACATCCGGGTAATAGAAGGCATCCGCCTCCTCGACCCGCACCTTGACATCGGACATGAACACCCGGCACGCTCCGCCTCGCATATTTATGCGCAAATGCGCATAGACATTTCCCGCAATCAAGTTGTGGGAGTCCCGCACACCGACCATCTCATAGATTTGCCCCGCGACGTACTCGTGTTTCGTGAGACTGTTATGTTCGCAGAACAGGTATTCTTCTGGCGTCGTATAGGCTAAACGGGCGTGTTTCATGTCAGCCACCTTTGGAAGGTATGGGGTTCACATCCGCCTCCAGCGTGTGGGATATTTTATACACAAACCTGGTCTGTGCATCGCGGGATGTGGTCGAAGGCAGTACATTACCGGCCATAACTCTCTGGCAGCGAAGCCCTGGTTTGACCAGGGAGACTCTCAAGGCTTGGCCTGAAGATTTAGTCGGAAAGTCCCCGACCTCACACGGACGTGAGGACATTGGTCAATCACGTTAAGTGATAGACCAATGGAGCAAAGCAAAAACCACGCTTTTTGCTTTGCGATTCGGTTAATTGCAGGGAAGCAATTTATCGAAGTGCCCTTTATTTACCCTTAACGTTCTCTTGGGGTTCGATGGATTTAGAATTCGCTCCTGATTGCGTGCCTGGTACTATAAGCAGCAGGCCACTGTCCGCTCACAAGCGATACCATAACATCGATGCTCTTTCACCGTATCTTTGGTAGCTTCCAGACGGGTTTCGTTGGATATTTCATCACCCGCTGGGTGGACCTCGTCGGTCGCCACGCCATAGTGACGCTTTTGCTTTGTACCGTGGCCACGGTGTTTAGTCTTTTATACACCCGCGAGCATCTAGGTATTAACACCGACACCACGGGCATGTTCTCCGATAAACTCCCCTGGAGAAAGACCCAAAGGGAGTTCGAGCAAGCCTTCCCTCAATACAACGACACCTTGACCATTGTGGTGGAAGCGGTGACGCCCGATCTCGCCGCTCACGCCAGCCGCCTTCTGGGCACCCGATTGGCCGAAGAACGTGGCTTTATCGAGTGGGTATACCGCCCCGACGGCGGCCCGTTCTTTGAGCAGAACGCCTTACTCTTCCTGGATCAAGACGAACTCGAAGATCTCGCCGATCAGCTTGCGGAGGCTCAGCCGCTGCTCGCCAAATTAAGTCAAGACCCCAGTCTTCGCGGCCTGTTCTCTGTGTTGGGCACGGCCCTGGAAGAACTGCAGCAAGGCACGACCATCGAATTGGCGCCTGTCCTGCGGCGGGTTACGCAGGCTGTGGGGGCCGCGCTTTCGGGGAAATTTTATCAACTCTCCTGGCAGGAGTTGATGCTGGGAAGAGACGCCAAGCGCAGTGAGAAAAGGCGTTTCATCATCGTCCGTCCAAAGCTGGACTTTAAGCGTTTATTTGCCGCCGGCCCAGCCATCGACAAAATCCGTAACTTGTCGGCCAAGCTGGGATTGGACCTGGCGCACGGGGTGCGGGTGCGGATCACCGGAGCGCTTGCCCTCTCGCACGAAGAGCTAAAGAGCCTGGGCGAGGGCATGGTGGTCTCCAGTGTCTTATCGCTGGTACTGGTGGGCTTTGTGGTTCACTTCGGATTGCGTTCCGCGCGTCTTGTCGTTGCCAGCATGCTTACCTTGATGGCTGGGCTCATCTGGACCACCGCTTTTGCGGCTTTTGCAGTGGGTTCCCTGAACCTGATTTCGATCGCCTTCGCCGTTTTGTACATCGGCCTTGGAATCGACTACTCGGTGCATTTCTGCCTGCGCTATCGTGAGCTGGTGGCCCAAGGCGCTAGCCATATCAGCGCGATGTCGCAGGTTCCCAAGGATGTCGGAAAATCGTTGGCTCTTTGCGCCATCACCACCGGCGCCGGATTTTTCGCTTTTATTCCGACCGAGTTCTCCGGGGTGTCCGAGCTAGGGCTTATTTCCGGCATCGGGTCGTTTATCAACCTGGTGGCGACGCTGACGGTACTGCCGGCGCTGCTGCGCCTGATGCCTCTCGCACCTGGCCATCTCGCTCTCCTCGGAAAAACCGATCGGGCCGCCCTGGTGTCGCGACTCAGCGCCATTCCTACCCGGTTTCGGAAAACGGTGCTTGCGATCGCTGGGGTCCTTGCGCTGGCATCGGCGTTCACGCTGCCCTACGCGCGCTTCGACTACAATCCCTTGAATCTGCGGGATCCCAACACCGAATCCGTGCAAACCTACCGCGATCTGCTGGCGGACAGCGCAACCTCTCCCTGGACCGCCTCGGTGCTGGTAGGGGAAAAGGCGAAAGTGGCTTCCGTCAAAGCGAGGCTGAATCGCCTAGAGACCGTAGACGAGGCCATTGCCATCGACGACTTCGTGCCGAAAAACCAGGAGGAAAAGCTGGCATTGATAGAGGAGATCGCTCTGATCGTGGGTCCCGAGGCCGCCATTTCGGGCCGGGAAGCGCCACCCACGCCAGAGGAGCAGAAACAGGCCATCGCGGATCTGGAACAGAAACTCGCGAGTTTTCTCGCCAGCACTTCTTCGCACCCCACCGCCGAGGTCGCTATGTCCCTGCTTAAGTCCTTGCAGCAGCTTACGGCGGCGCTCGGCACCCCTGGGGCGGCGCCAGAGAAGCTTTTGGATCGCTTAGACGACAGCCTGGTTTCTGCCTTACCAGAACAAATGAGGGTTTTGAATGTGGCCTTAACCGCCCAGGAGGTAACCCTCGGCACTTTGCCGAAAAGCCTGGTCGAGCGCTGGCGTACACCCGATGGACGTTACAAAGTGGAGGTCTTTCCGAAGGAAGATCTCAATGACAATAGGGCCCTGCGCCGTTTTGTCACCGAGGTTCGCAGGGTGGCGCCAAACGTCACCGAGGCACCGGTGCTCAACCTGGAGTCGGGCAAGGCCGTGGTACACTCGCTACAATTAGCCTTTCTTTATGCTCTCGGTTCTTCCGCGATTTTGGTTGGGCTGCTGTTGAAAAGCGCCTTGGATGTGGTGCTGGTCCTGACGCCCTTGCTACTGCGCGGCCTATTCAGCGTCGGCGTACTGACGCTGACAGGGCTCGCGTTTAACTTCGCCAATATCATCACCTTACCGCTGCTTCTCGGGATCGGTGTCGACAACGGGATCCACATGGTGCATCGCGTGCGCAGCGCCCCGCCATCAGAGGGCACGCTGCTGCAGACCAGCACGGCTCGCGCGGTAATACTCGCCGCGCTCACCACCATCTTCAGCATGGGCACACTCGTGCTGTCTCCCCATCGCGGGACCGCGGGTATGGGGCAACTCCTTACCATCGGGCTCGGGGCGGCGCTGATCTGTACCCTGGTGATACTTCCGGCCTTACTTGACACCCCTTCGGCGCGCGCCCGATCAAGGAGGGCGGCGGCGAAGTTCGCTCCGCTTCGAGACAACTGACATCCCTAGCAAACTAACGAGGTTGTCGGCGACGACTATAAAGTTCCCGGCGTCTTCGCCGAGCTTGCTCACCAAAGCGCTCGCGATGTTGCCGGCGCCTCCCGTGACGAGGATTACAGAAGCGTCTGCTTATTGATTCAGTGGCTCCCCGGGACGGGCTCGAACCGCCGACCTAGTGGTTAACAGCCACCCGCTCTACCGACTGAGCTACCGGGGAACGCGAGGTAAATGGTAGCGGCCGCTATGGGCCAGGTCAACGGCGCTGACAAAAGACCGGTGTTATTGAGAAAGGGTTTGCGCTAAGCGATCCATAGCCCGCTCCAGGGTTTCCATGCTGGTCGCAAACGACAGGCGCAGGTGGCCGGGTGCCCCGAAGGCCGAGCCGGGGACTAGGGCTAGCTTGGCCTTATCCAAGATAAATTCCGCTAACTCGATGTCGTTATGAATCTTATCTAGCCTGGCGATGGCCCCGTGCATGTCGGGAAAAGCGTAAAAAGTACCCGTGCAAGGCAGACACTGAACACCGAGAAGCTCTTGCAGGCGCGCCAGCACGTAGTCATGGCGGGTGCGAAAGATTTGGCAATGCTCACGCACAAGACCCTGCGATCCTTCTAAGGCCGCTTGGGCGGCCTTCTGCGCGATGGAGACGGGATTGGATGTGCTTTGCGACTGCAGAGTCGCCATCGCCTCAATCAGCTTTACCGGACCGGCCGCGTAGCCAATACGCCAGCCCGTCATTGCGTAAGCCTTGGATACGCCGTTGAGCACCACGGCGCGGGCCGCGAGTTCCGGACAAGGATCTAGGATGTTGACAAACGGTTCCTCCCCCCAATAAATGTGCTCATAGATATCATCTGAGGCGATGAGGACCTGCGGGTGCGCGGCCAACACCTGGCCTAACTGGCGCAGCTCTTCGCGGGTATAGCTCCCGCCCGTTGGATTGCAAGGGCTGTTTATGACCAGTAGCCGTGTCCTGGGGGTGATGGCACGGGCGAGCTGCGCCGGCGTGAGCTTGAACTGATCGGCCATGGTGGTTTCTAGGACAACGGGTTTGCCCTCCGCCAGCAGCACCATGTCCGGATAAGACACCCAGTAGGGCGCGGGAATGAGCACTTCATCGCCTGGGTTAAGCAGGGCGTGCGTCAGATTGTAAAAACTGTGCTTGCACCCCACGGAGACCAGTACCTGCTCCGGTGAGTATTCCAACCCGTTGTCGCGTCGAAACTTATCGACGATCGCCTTTTTAAGAGATGGGATCCCTTCCACCGCCGTGTACTTGGTAAAACCCTCTCGCATCGCCTTTGCCGCCGCTTCTTTGACATGCTCCGGCGTATCGAAATCTGGCTCTCCCGCTGCCAGGCTGATAACGTCTTCGCCGGCCGCCCGCATCGCCGCCGCCTTGGCGGACACGGTGAGCGTAGGAGACGGTTTGATGCGCGATGCCCGTTTGGAGATGCTTAGATCCAAGGTGACCCCCTCGCTATGTTAGTTGCTGGAAAACAGGTCTTTCCATAACCTATTTTACCAAAGCGCAGATTGCGTGACCCGAGTGATGCCTTTTGCGGAGCAGATGCATCAAGGCTGGCTACAAACGCTCAGCAAAGGCGGGGAGGTGCAGTCCGTGAGCCACATCGCTACGGGATCGCAAAGCCCGCCTTCTTTAACCGCCAGATCTCATCTCTGATTTGCGCGGCTTGCTCGAATTCCAGATCCCGCGCGTGGCGATACATTTGCTCTTCAAGCGCTTTGATGCGCTTGGCCAAAGCCCCCGGCGGGATGGCATCGTAACTTCCTTTGGTTTCGGCGACCTGTGGCAGCGCGCGATCCGGAGCTCGCTCGGAGCGGGCCCCTTCCATGATGTCGGTCACAGATTTCTGCACCCCGCGCGGCGTGATCCCATGCTCACGGTTGAATTCGATCTGCACTTGGCGGCGCCGCTCCATCTCGTCTAAAGCCCGCTGCATCGAGCCCGTCACCTCGTCCGCATACAGGATGGCCTGACCTCGCAGATTGCGCGCTGCCCGCCCCACGGTCTGGATCAAGGAGCGCTCTGAGCGCAGGAATCCTTCCTTGTCCGCGTCCAGGATGGCGACCAGAGAAACCTCAGGGATGTCCAACCCTTCTCGCAGCAGATTGATTCCGACCAGCACATCGAATCGGCCCAGGCGCAGATCGCGGATGATCTCGACCCGCTCCACGGTGTCGATATCCGAGTGTAGGTAGCGCACCCGCACTCCGTGCTCTGCGAGGTACTCGGTAAGGTCTTCCGCCATACGCTTGGTCAGGGTGGTCACGAGAACCCGTTCGTTCTGGACCACCCTTCGGTTGATTTCTGACACCAAGTCATCGACCTGGGTAACGGCTGGCCGCACCTCTACTTGCGGATCGACCAAGCCCGTTGGTCTCACCACTTGCTCCACCACCTGAGCGGAGCGCTCCAGCTCGTAGGGGCCCGGTGTTGCGGAGACCAAGATCGCCTGTGGCGCCAGGCGCTCGTACTCTTCAAATTTCAAGGGCCTATTATCCAGCGCCGAGGGCAAACGGAAACCGTATTCCACCAGATTCTCTTTGCGCGAGCGATCGCCGCGGTACATGCCGCCGAGCTGCGGAATGGTAACATGGCTCTCGTCCACCACCACTAAGGCGTTCGCGGGAAGATAGTCAAAAAGCGTGGGCGGCGGCTCGCCAGACCGGCGCCCGGAGAGATAGCGCGAATAGTTTTCTATCCCCGCGCAGTGACCGATCTCCAGCATCATCTCAAGGTCGAAGCGGGTGCGTTGCTCCAGACGCTGCGCCTCTACGAGTTTGCCCGCCGCTTCGAGCGCTTTCAGGCGCTGTTCCAACTCCTCTTGGATCCCGTCTGCCGCATTCAGCAAGGTCTCGCGTGCGGTGACATAATGCGTCTTTGGATAAACGGTCAGCCGGGGCACGCGGCGCAGGATCTCGCCGCTCAGCGGATCGAAATAACAAAGCGACTCGATCTCCTCATCGAACAGCTCCACACGTACTGCATCCCGCTCTGACTCCGCGGGAAAGATGTCGATGACGTCGCCCCGCACGCGGTACGTGCCGCGATGCAGCTCGATGTCATTTCGCGTGTACCGCAGTTCGGCGAGGCGCCGTAGGATAGATCGCTGTTCGAGCGTCGCGCCGCGGACAAGATGTAGCACCATGCCATGGTAGGCGGCCGGATCGCCCAAACCGTAGATTGAGGAAACGGTGGCGACGATGATGCTGTCTTCGCGCTCCAGCAAAGCCTTGGTGGCGGACAGCCTCATCTGCTCGATGTGCTGATTGATCGATGCATCTTTCTCGATGTAAGTGTCGGTCGCCGGCACATAGGCCTCGGGCTGGTAGTAATCGTAATAGGAGACGAAATACTCGATCGCGTTATGAGGAAAAAACTCGCGCATCTCTCCATAGAGCTGGGCCGCGAGTGTCTTGTTAGGGGCGAGCACCAAGGTGGGGCGTTGCACCTGCTCGATCACATTGGCGATGGTAAAGGTCTTACCCGAGCCGGTGACCCCAAGCAGGGTCTGATGCGCGAGGCCGTCCTCCAGCCCTTGCACCAAGGCTTCGATGGCCGCGGGCTGTCCCCCGGCGGGTTGGTAGTTGGCGGATAAGTGGAATGGCCTGCTCAAGGAGATTCAGTCCCAAGAAAACAGCGAATATATTACACTTCCTTTATGCAGCGCGGTTTTCAAGCAGCTAACACAGGCAAACACAGCGGAGGTTATCTTAGTACACGCGGCTGCGCGACAGGCAATGGTGGGCTTGCCGAAGAGTAAAAATTGCGAAAGACCGAGGACAAGTTCGCCTCAAAACGTCGCCAGCTCCGCTTCCCAGCCAAATTCATCGACCATCTGGAACAAATCGGTGTCACTGACGATACCGACTGGCACGCCATTTTGTTCCGCCACCACGCGGCGCACGTTTAACTCCACCAAGCGCGAGGCGCATTCTCCCAAAGACATGTCGACCGGTACCGTCTCTAAGGGCTTGCTCGCGATCTCCTCCACCTTAACGCGCGCCGGGGAACGGTTGGCGTGGATGATGCGCGAAATGATGTCGCGCTGGGTCATGATCGCCCATAAGCCATCTTTTCCGGGTTCCACGATGATGCTGCTGATACCGCTCTTGCGCATGAGGTGCATGACCTCGTGCACGCTAGCGCCCGGTTTAACGGTCTTGACGCGGCTCATCACGTCCCCAACGGTATGGGGTCTGCGCCCCGAGGCTTCCATTTCGGCGTAGGGGTTGGCGATGCGCCGCGCTTCCCGCTCCCTGCGTTCCCTTTCGATGGCCAGGCGCCTCTCTTTGCGCAGCGCCTCGAGGTCGACATTGCCTTTGATCTCCTGGATCAACGCATCGGCGAAACCGCTGGTAGATACCTCGGTGGCTCCCTGCATCTGGCGCGCAAAGTCGTAGGTCACGATCTTATTCTTGATCACCGCCGGATAAGCGAGAGTGATGAGGTCGGCCGCTTTTTTCCAGCCGATGTACTCCAGCAGCATGACGCCGCTGAACAGCAGCGAGCCGGGGTTTACCTTGTCTAGATTAGCATATTTGGGAGCGGTGCCGTGGGTCGCCTCGAAAACGGCGATGTGGTCGGCGATGTTGGCCCCGGGGGCAATACCCACCCCGCCCACCTCGGCGGCGATGGCGTCCGACAAATAATCGCCGTTCAGATTCATGGTCGCGATGACGTCGAACTCGTTGGGCCTGAGTAGCATGAGCTGAAACATGATGTCCGCGATGCGGTTCTTGATCACGACCTTAGCGCTCGGGCGTTTTCCGCCGTAGGCGCTATACAGATCTTCTTCCGTGATCGTTTGTTCAGCGAATTCTTCCCGCGCCAGCTCATAACCCCAGTTGCGAAAGGCCCCCTCGGTGTATTTCATGATGTTCCCCTTGTGCACCAAGGTCACGCTCTCGCGGCCCTGCTCCAGGGCGTATTGTATAGCTTTTCGGATCAATCGCTTGCTCCCAAAAGCGCTGATTGGTTTGACGCCTATCCCAGGGTTTTCAGGCAGCTGATTTCCTAACTCCGCGGTGAGAAATCGATTGAGCTTTTTTGCACCTTCGCTTCCGGCTTCGTATTCGATCCCGCAATATACGTCTTCGGTGTTTTCCCGGAAGATCACCACATCGACCCGCTCGGGATTTTTCAGGGGTGAAGGCACGCCCTCGTAGTAACGCACGGGACGCACGCAGGCGTAGAGGTCGAGATCCTGGCGAAGAGCGACATTTAAAGAACGGAAACCCCCGCCGACCGGTGTGGTTAGGGGTCCCTTGATCGAGACGATGAGCTCCTTCAGGAGATCGCGCGTCTCTCCCGGGAAGAACTCTCCCTCATATTTTTCCGCCGCTTTCTCCCCTAGGTAAAGTTCCATCCAGTGGATCTGGCGCTTGCCCCCATACGCCTGCTCGATCGCGGCATCCCAGATCCGCAGGCTGGCACGCATGATGTCCGGCCCAATCCCATCGCCTTCGACAAACCCGATCACTGGGTTGTCCGGCACGGCGAGCTTGCCATCCCTCACCGTTATCTTCTCACCGCCGGGGGGGAACTTGAGCTTTGGTCTCTTCATGGGGGCGCCTCGGATGGGTCGAAGTATCCGCTATTTTTACCCGAAGCTGTAGCGGGGAAAAGACGTCTCGATAGCCGAGAACCGCCGTGATCGCAAAGTAAATCACTCTCACTATTATTTGCGATCTTTGGCATAATGCCCTCCTTAGTTTTGCTTGGGAGAAAGGCATTAAGATGAAAAACCCGATCGGTTGGGCGTTATACGCTTTGGCGTTTACCCTAAGCGCTGCTTTCGGATCCGAAGTCAACGTGTACTCTGCCCGTGAGGAGGCTCTGATCAAGCCTCTGCTGGACCGATTTTCCCGGGAGACAGAAATCAAAGTCAACTTAGTGACCGGAGAAGCGGATGCTCTTCTCGCTCGGCTGGTGAGCGAAGGCAGAAACACCCCAGCGGACGTTTTTATCACCGTCGATGCCGGTAGGTTGCACCGCGCTAAGCGGGAGGGGATCCTGCAGCCTTTACGCGACCCGGCCCTGGAGCAGGGGGTTCCCGCCCAGTATCGGGATCCCGAGGGCTATTGGATCGGACTGAGCAGGCGTGCACGCGTGATCTTCTACGCTAAGGAACGAATCGATCCCGCGCATCTTTCGACTTATGAAAATCTTGCCGATCCGAAATGGAACAAGCGCATCTGCGTGCGTTCTTCAGACAACATCTACAACCAGTCCTTGGTGGCGTCCTTGATCGCCGCCGATGGCGAAGCGGCTACGGAATCCTGGATCAGAGCACTGGTGGCGAACATGGCACGATCACCACAGGGCGGCGACCGAGACCAGATCGCCGCGGTGGCGGCGGGACAGTGCGATCTGGCCTTGGCCAACACCTATTACTACGGCGTGATGCTGAATAACACCGCAGATCCCGGCCAGCGTAAGGCGGCTGAACAGGTGTCCCTGTTCTGGCCTAACCAAGCAGGCCGGGGCGCTCATGTGAACGTGAGCGGTGCCGGCGTGACCCGCCACGCCCAGAGGCGCGATGAAGCTTTACGGCTGCTGGCCTTCCTTTTGGCTTCGGAAGCACAGCGGTGGTACGCCGATGTGAACTACGAATACCCAATGCGCGAAGGGATCCCCAGCAGGATCTTGGGGTCTTGGGGCCCGTTCAAAGCGGATCCGCTCAATCTGTCGGTGTTGGGGGATCTGAACGCGCAAGCGGTGAAATTGATGGACAGAGTCGGCTGGAGATAGCCCACCCCCGTTTCTATGGCGGATCCGCTGGTGACAAAATCGATCGCGATTCAGCCTTACCCGTGGTGGTCGCGACTGCCTTATTGGCGTGGGGGCATGGTGCTGCTCGCCGCCTTCTTGGGTCTGCCGCTGCTGACCATACTCGGTTTCTCTTTGCAGCCGGCGGGCGATGTGTGGCGGCACCTGCAGGAAACAGTGCTGGCCGAGTATGTTCGCAATTCGCTGCTGTTAGCCTTAGGCGTAGGGGCAGGTACCCTGGTGATCGGTGTTTGCGCCGCCTGGCTAACCAGTCTGTGTGAGTTTCCGGGAAGGCGCTTTATGCAGTGGGCTTTGCTCCTTCCCTTAGCCATGCCCGCTTACATCATCGCCTACACCTATTGCGGAATGTTGGATTTTTCAGGGCCGCTGCAAACGGCCTTACGCGATGCGTTTTCTTGGTCCAACGGCGAGTATTGGTTTCCGCAGTTGCGTTCCCTGGGAGGGGCTATCGCGATGTTGTCCCTGGTGCTCTACCCCTATGTCTATATGCTCGCGAGGGCGGCCTTTTTGGAGCAGTCGGTGTGTGTGCTGGAGGTCAGCCGTACCCTGGGGCGTGGCCCCTGGCGAAGTTTTTTTAGCGTGGCCTTACCGCTGGCCCGCCCGGCTATCGTGGTGGGCGCGAGCTTGGTGTTAATGGAAACCCTGGCCGATTATGGCACGGTGAAATACTTTGGGCTTACGACCTTCACCACCGGGATCTTTCGCACCTGGTTTGGGCACGGCGATGCGGCGGCCGCGGCGCAGCTTTCGGCCGTGATGATGGTATTCGTCTTTTTGCTAATCGTGCTTGAACGCTTCTCGCGGCGCCAAGCGGCCTATCACCATACCAGCGGTCGCTATAAAGCTCTACCCCGCTATCGCCTCGCCGGCATGCGGGCAGCGTTGGCTTTAACGGCTTGTCTGCTACCAACTGCCCTGGGATTTGTCATCCCTGCTGGACAGTTGCTGGTGTGGGCGGCAGGCACGGTGGCGATGCTCGATGCTTCTTTTCTCGATCTGGTATTAAACAGCCTCATGCTGGCAGCGATCGCCTCTAGCCTTACCTTGATGGCGGCTTTGTTTCTCGCGTATAGCCGGCGTGCCAATGGCTCGCGGCTGCTCAACGGAGCGCTTCATGTGGCGAGCTTAGGGTACGCCATCCCAGGGACGGTAATAGCGGTGGGCGTGATGATCCCCTTCGCCTGGCTGGATAACACCTTGGACGCCTGGCTGCGAGAGAATTTTGGGATCTCCAGCGGTTTGTTGCTAAGCGGCACCTTGGCTTCGCTGTTGTTCGCGTACGTCGTGCGCTTTGTTGCGATTGCCTTGCATTCGGTGGAAGCGGGATTGGGAAAGATCCGCCCTTCGATGGATGAGGCCGCCCGTTCCCTGGGAAAACGACCTTGGGAAGTGTTGTCTCTGGTGCATGTCCCTGTGATATGGGCACGCTGCTGAGTGCCGGACTGCTGGTCTTCGTGGACGTGCTCAAAGAATTGCCCGCTACCCTGGTTCTCCGGCCCTTTAATTTTAATACGCTCGCGGTACGAGCCTTTGAGCTGGCCTCGGACGAAAGACTCATGGACTCTGCGTCGGCTGCGATTGCTATCGTAGCGGTAGGGATCTTGCCAGTGATCATTCTATCGCGTTCGATCAGCAGGGCCAGACCCGGCCATGACGCCCCAACTTGAGCTACGCCATCTCGCCATCGGTTTTGCAGATAGGCTTATCCTAAGCGATATCGGGCTTGTCTTAAGAAAGGGGCAGATCGGATGCCTTCTCGGGCCAAGCGCTTCGGGCAAGACGACCCTGTTGCGCACCATCGCCGGGTTCGAGACCCCGTTGTCGGGCCAAGTCTTCATTCACGGACGAGTCGTCAGTCGCCCCGATTGGTGCTTAGCGCCTGAACGACGCCACGTGGGGATGGTGTTTCAGGATTTCGCCCTTTTTCCGAATCTGACGGTGGAGGGAAACATCGCTTTTGGTTTGCGAGGGGATCAGCGGATCCGCGAGCGAGTGCTGGGACTGCTGAAATTGATCGGGCTCACCGAGGTCGCCAGCGCGTATCCACACGAACTTTCCGGTGGCCAGCAACAGCGCGTTGCCTTAGCCAGGGCGATTGCGCCGCGACCGGAAATACTGCTACTGGATGAGCCCTTCTCCAGCATCGACCCCGAATTCAGGGAGCAACTCGCGCGGGAGGTGCAGAATATTCTGCGCGAGGAGGACATCACGGCCATCTTTGTTACTCATAATCAATACGAGGCTTTTTTGTTGGCCGACGAGATCGGCGTCATAGGCGACGGCAGCTTGCTGCAATGGGACAGTGGGTACAACCTCTACCATCGTCCAGTGAACCGCTTTGTCGCCAACTTCATTGGCAGGGGCGTGTTTTTGTCCGGGCGCGTTATCGATGGACAGAGCATCGAGACCGCCCTCGGCGTGGTCCAAGGCCACATCCCGGACGGGTGCAAAGGCGGTTGCTTGGTCGATCTGTTGGTGCGGCCCGATGATGTGGTAACAGACCCCGACGGGGGGACGAAAGCGCGCGTGGTCGACAAGGTATTCCAGGGGCCTACGTTTCAATACACCTTGGCACTAGAGAACGGCGCAAAACTGTTGTGTATCGCCCCGAGTCACCTCGATTACCGCACCGGTGAAAGCTTAAGAGTCCGGCTAGACGCAAAACATCTCATCGTGTTTCCAAAGGAAACACCACCGTTTGCAACGGTGCCACACCCCCACCGCGCGGTGCACGATGTGTGTTAATGCCTCCAACTTGCGAAGTGCCCAGCTAACCTTATAACAAACCAACGCCGTTTCGGCGGGCGCCGGTGACAGCGAGGCAATTACCGAGTTCAATCGGTATACTATCCTAGTCTTAGAAGACGGGAGGAGACATGCGTTCGATACTCGTGGTGAATTCAAAAGGGGGGTGTGGCAAGAGTACCTTAGTGGTGAATCTCGCGGGGTATTTTGCCGTTAAGGGCAAGAAGGTCACGATCGCGGATTTCGACCCACAAAGCTCGAGTCTGGACTGGTTGCAAGTGCGCCCCGCAGATCGGGTGCCTATCCAAGGGATTGCCGCTTGGAAGGGTAACGCTAAACCGCCAAAGGAGACCGAGTATTTGATCATGGACGCGCCGGCGGGGATCCATGGCAAGGACTTGGCTGATTTGGTGCGGCGGGCCGACGCGATCCTCGTTCCCCTGTTACCATCTCCGCTTGATATCCGGGCAGCACAGCGTTTTATAGGCATAATCGAGGGCTTAAAGAAGGTGCACGATAACGAGGTAAGGCTCGCCACCGTGGCCAACCGGGTGCGGGAAAATACCTTGGTGGCTATGGATCTGGAAGAGTACCTGCACTCGTTGCGGCTACCCAACGGCAAGAAATTCCCCTTCCTTTCCGTATTGAGAGGCAGCCAAAACTATATCCGAAGCGCTGAGAAGGGACTTTCGATTTTCGAGTTTTCCCCCTATGCAACCGAGCCTGATCGGGAGCAATGGGCCCCACTGCTGCGCTGGGTGCAGAGCGCGCGCGCCCACCCGTGACCAGACCTACGCCGCGGGCCCGCATGGTGCAGGCGGCTCGAGAAAGTTTGTTCGCGCGGGCTGAAACAGGAACGCTTTGACGGCGCTGCCCATAACCGGGAAAGCCGTTAGCGACGGTGCTCTTTGCGCCACGCAACCAGCGCCTCCACCACCGTATCGGCGCTGGGTTCGGGGATCTCAAGCGGCGACTCCCTAAACCCAATAGCCCGGACTAAGGCCGCCATGCGCGGCCCGACGACCAACAAAGGCGTTGCAAACAAGCGCTCGCCTTCCCTCGCGGATAACATCTTCACCAAGGCGCGCAACCCATCGGCGCTGGTGACCAGGGCGATGTCCAATCGGCCTTGCTCCCAATGCCTGGATACGATCGCGGGGTCGGATGGCGCTTGCGCGCGGCGATAGACCTCGGCGTATTCCACCTGGGCACCGCGTTCTTTCAGGATCTCGGCCAGTCGTTCGCGTCCGCCCTCGCCCCTGAAGATTAGGATCCGCTGTCCCGATACGCGAGTCCCTTGAAGCTCGGGTAAGGAAAGCAGCCCTTCGCTGTTTGGATCGTCCAGGGGATAGCGCGGCTGGGGGACGCCTAGCGCCTGCAAGGAGCGGGCGGTTCCCCGCCCGACCGCGAAAACGGGCTTGCTGCTCGGGGCAAATCCCAGGGCGCGGATCAACTTTACCCCAAAACGCGCCGCGTTCTCGCTCACGAACAAGGTCAAATCGAACTCGTGCAGGCGGTTTACGGCCGACTGTGCCTGTTCGCCATGAGTGCGGTCTTCGATGCTCAACACCGGCCATCGGATAGCGTTGCCGCCCGCGGCTTCGATGGCCTGGCATACGCTATCGGCCTGGTGCGCCGGACGGGTGACCAGGATCCATACCCCGCGTAGCGGTTGTTGATCCGGCATGGTTACTTACTCGACTCTAAAGCCGCGGGAGCCCGACTTTGATTACTACTCCCGCACCCCTATTGAGCGGAGCGGCCCGGTAGACATTCCTGCTGGCATAACGCATATATATTGCGGTAGATAAATTCGTAAACTACAATATCTATTGTTTCGTATGTTCGCCGCAATGGCTTAACAGTAGGGGAATCATCATGGCAACCAATAGCAAACCGAAGAAATTCACTGCGCCTGCACCGGATAGCGGCAGTGCCGCTGCCCTGAAAGCGATTAAGACCAAACAAACCAAGACCGAGATCCTTCTCTCGCTGGCGGAGCAAACGGGTCTGAAGCACACTCAAGTCAAGGCCGTGTTGGCCTCGCTCGGGGCTTTGGCTAAGAGGCACGTTATGAAACGGGGCTCTGGAGAGTTTGCACTTCCAGAATTGGGAGTCAAGCTGCATCGTGTCCAACGAAAGGCCCGCACGGCTCGCAACCCGATGACCGGGCAAATCATTCGCGTCCCGGCGAAGACCGTGGTAAAAGCAAGCGTGTTGAAATCGCTGAAAGAAGCCGAGGCGTATTAGAGATTTCTACCCGCTATTTGCCGGCTATCCCCGGCTAGGCCTAAAGCACCCCCTGGGCTGAAAAGGCCACCTTCTGTGGTGGCCTTTGCCTTCAATGCCGCAGGGGATCCTGGTTCCGCCCTCAGTGTTTCCCCGGATCAAACTTTACCCCGCGTCGCTCATAGGCGATATAGGCTTGTAAGGCGATCATGTCAGGGTCATCCGCCGCCAGGTCTTGTCCTTCGGCCGTGTTTCGGATACACCAATTAATCATCTCATGCAGGGCCGCCACTTTACCCAATTGCTTTTGGAACTTGGGATAGGTCTCGGGGTGGGTGTTCGAAGCATTGGGATGGCATTGGTCACAGGACACGGTGTTGTCGCCTCGCGCACTGTGAAACAGTTTTTCTCCTTCCTTCACCACCTCCAGATATTCTTGGTACCAGCGATAGGTATCCCGGGTATCGAATTCGTCCGCCCACGCCAGTCCCGAGCCCAGCAGAGCCGCGAGCAACAGGGCGACTCGAGCGCTTTGTTGGTTGTTCATAGCGGTTTTCCTTATTTAGTAGTGTTTTTGGGCCGCGATCTGACGTTGGGCTGTCTGGAACGCCGTGTCTTCGGGGCGCCCGGACTCGCGATTGAATGCCACCACGCGGTTGGTGTTGTTGGCCAGCTCGTAGTGCACGTCCACATCACCGGTATGCAGGTTGATAAACTGCCAACCCGTGGCATCGCGTTCTTGGAACGGATCGGCGCGGTTCATCTTTACCGTTAACACGGGCAGATAGCTCGCGCTTTGCGCATAGCTCGCCGGATAGGGCCAGGGCCATGCGGTTGCCATTGCGGCATGAAAAGAGATATTCCCTATCTGGTTGTATTGCACCTGATGCACGTGCCCGTAAAGAACGGTCACCTTGTCGAAGGGCTTAAGGATCTCCTGCACCTCCTCCGCGTCTTCGGTCCAGAAATTCCAGCCTTTATAAATCTTTTGCAGCGGTGAATGCGAGATCACCACCAACGGCGTGTTCTTGGAAACTTTGGCAAGGTCGTTTTCCAACCATTCCCGCTGCGCGTCGCCGACCATGAAGGGGGACCCCTTGGGGTTATCCAAGCGGGCCATCTGCTTCATGCGCTCCATTCCCGTATTCCACTTGCTGTCGGCCATCCATTCCGGAAACGTGAGGATACTGTTGAGCACCACAAAATGCACGCCCTTGTGGTCGAAACTGTAATACTGCTTGCTGCCCGTGACCGCTTGCCAGGCCTTCCCCAGATCCACGTAGAAGTCATGCTCGCCTACGCAGTAATGCACTTTGCCGCGCACGCCGGCCATGATCTCCATGCCATGGTCTAATTCCTCTTTGGTGCCAAGCTAGGCGAGATCGCCACCGTAAATGGTGAAATCGGGGCGTGGTGTGAGCAAGTTGGCCTCGGCCACCGCCTTCATCAGACCCTTGTCCCAGTTTCGCACAAACTTGTTTCCCTTAATGTGGGTGATATGCGAGTCGGAGATGAAGGCGAAGGTAAAGCTATCCGCTGTCTTCGCTTGACAGATCTCGATCAGGCTCATGGGCAGCGAACAAGCCGCCACCGGGGCACCGGTGCTGGTTAAAAAATCACGACGATGCATTTTGTTCATGGTAGACCCTTCCGCTATTGGTAATTGGGGCTGGTCAGCGTCTTGAGGAACACTTCCAATTCCGCCTTCTGTTCATCGCTCAGATCCAAGGGACGGATCCCCCCGCTCAAGAATGGAACCTCCGGATCATCCTCCTCGACCTTGCCGCCGTTGTTGTAGAAATCCACCACCTCTTCCAAGGTCTCCAGGCTGCCGTCGTGCATATACGGCGCCGTCTTGGTGATATTGCGCAAGGTCGAAGTCTTAAACGCGCCCAGGTCGCTGATTTTCCGGGTGACTGCGAACCGTCCCAGCTCCGAGATGTTTTGGTTTGTTAACACCTTGATATCCACGCTCTCGCCCTTCTGTGCCGCCTGCAGGTAGGCGACGGCCATCTTGTCCACATCTTTGGCGATCTTGGTAAATCCCACCCCGATGTTGTGGAACTTGCTGTCGGTAAACAACGCATGGTCCTGCTCCACCGTGTGGCAAGACACGCATCGCCCCTCATTGAGAAAAACCTCAAAGCCGCGTTTCGCTTCCGGGCTTATGGCGCCTTTCTCTCGGCCGAAATACCAGCGGTCGAAAGGCGATTCTCCGGAGACCAGCGTGCGCTCAAAAGCCGCGATCGCCTGCGTCACCTCGTTAATCGTGATGGCTTCCCCCACCTTCCCAAAGACTGCCTTAAAGGCTTTCGCATACTCGGGATCGCGGCGCACGATTTTGAGGATGGGATCGTGGTTTGGCAGGTTCATTTCCACCGGGTTGAGGAACGGTTGGGTAGCCTGGCGTTCCAGACTCGGTTCGCGTCCATCCCAAAACAGGCTGGTGAAATACGCCGCATTGACCACGGTGGGTGCGTTGCGCGTACCCTTAAGCTTTTTTATTCCCTCTGAAACCTTGAGGCCATCGGTGAATGTCTTCTCTTTTACGTGGCAGTTACTACAGCTTACCTCGCCAGTGCTGCTGAAGCGCTTCTCGTGAAAGAGCTTATCTCCGAGCTTGATCTTGGCCTCACTTTGCGGGTTATCGAAGGGGATCGGGACCTTGGGTAGCCCGAGCGGCCCGGCGAATGATCCTAAGCTCGTTAACAAAAACAGACCACAGCACGACAAAAGATACCCTTTCATCACTCAGACCCCCACTTTTCTTATTTTCGAAACGGATCGAAGTTTGAGACCGAAATTATACTCTTTTTTAGACTCTTTCTAAACTTGTGACAAGACCCTGTGCTGATTTTTCTTGACTGCTGGGCACTTCGATTAATTCCGAGTGCGCGCCCTCACAGGGACGTGAGGACATTGGTCAATCACCCCTTAAGTGATTGACCAATGGAGAAAAGAAAAAAGCACTCTTTTTGCTTTGCGATTCGATAAATTGCAGGGAAGTGCCCTCTGGTCATCCGCGGGGATCCGCGTGTCGTCGCTTCCCACGCTCCTCTGATATCGCCGTGTGTTTGGCCCTGCCAGTGGCATAGACTTCGCTCGCAAAACCCCGAATCGCCTGCGCCACTGCCTCGCAATGCGTGTGATGCACGGCGTGCCCTGCATTGGCGAAGACAGTGAGATCCGCGTTTGCCACCTCGTTGATCAGCTTTAGCGTATGATGCTCTGGCGGCACGACCCGGTCGGAATCACCGCTGATCAAGAGCAGCGGCAGGCGGATACTCCGGTAGCGCGGCCGAATGGTTCGCAAGTAATCGCTTAAGCTTTTGACCTCCTCGGCATTGTTGAGAAAAGTTTCGGGGCGCAAAGCGAGGACTGCGCCGGTGCGTGTGATATGGCCGGGCATGATGGGACTCGGCGAAAACACCCGAGTCGCGATCTGATTAAGCACAGCCCGCCCCAGGGGATACAGCACCGTATGCGCTACCAGAGAACCCACCACCGGCGTTCCAGCGACGTGGTATAACCAGTGCACCCCGCCCTCCCAAGGGTGGGTTACGCCGGCGATCAATACCGCCCCGGCGAGATCATGCGAATGATCGAGCATATAGGAAAGTACCACCGAGCCACTCCAGGAATGCCCCACTAGGATCGGCTGTACGACGCCTAATTTCTCGAGCGCATGGTGAAGCAAGCGTGCTTGTTTGGCCGGATCCATCCATGGCCCCGGTGGGCGGGCGCTGTAGCCAAATCCTGGCCGGTCGAACGCGATGACTCGGTGCGAGCGGCTGAGGCTGGGCAGGATGCTGGTGAATTCCCGCAACGTGGAGCTGGCCCCGTGCAGGAGCACGAGCGCCGGCCCCTGACCCCTAGAAAGATAATGTAGGCGGATACCGTCCACCTCCAAGAAATCGCCAAGCGGCGGATGGGCAGACTCCGTACGCTTAACGCCGGCCCGGCTGAAGGCGGTCAGGATCGCGACGGAGGCAAGTGCGAGTGCGAGGATGAAAAGCGTGGGTTGGAACAAACGGGACTTAGATAACATGGTACACCATTCGTGAAATAGTATCGCAGACCATGGATGATCTCAGCCACGCGTTCAGCGGTGAGTCGCCGTGGCTATCCGGACACAGCTTGAATGGTTCATTGGTTCAAGAGCTACCAGGCAGAGGGTGGTGGGGTAACTACCCGGGCACTTCGAAAAATTCCATCCGTGGAATTTTTCGAATCGCAAAGCAAAAATGCGATTTTTGCTTCGCTCCATTTTTCAAACAGTTATCTGTTTGAAAACTGCGCGGCATATCCCTATACCGCCGGGCACTTCGAATTAATCGAAGTGCCCTACCACCGATACTTGCCATACAGTTGCGGATTCGCCCAATGCTTGGGATTCAGCCACTCCGGTGTCGCCTTGTAGCCTTCGATGTCGAATTCATACACATGCACCGGCCTGCCGGTTACCGATGAGCTGAGGTAAAGTGTCATGCCCAATGCCAGAAGCTCTGACTGATCCCATTGGCTCTCGTGGTCCGACCACGAAGCCCCCATAGGGAGCACCATCATCATGCGCCGGGCCTGTAGGTCGCGTGTTCGCGACAGCAGGGCGAGCGCCTCGGGTTTGGGCAAATGTTCTAAGGCCCCCACCATCAAGGCGAGGTCGTACCTGTCCTTGTCGGACCAGCGCCGGAGGAGGATCTCTTGCTCCACCACCTCGATGCGGGATACCGCGCCGGTCAGGCGGGCGACATCCACCAGCCCCATGCGATCGCTGCCGAGCACCAGCAAAGACTGAGGCCTCAGTGAGCGCACCCGCTCGGCAACCGCCTGGTTCAAATCATCGCTCATACGCGGCTCAGAATCGCTCCAGCTCGGGGAACGCAAGCTTACCGCCATGCACGTGCATGGCGCCGGGCTCTGCACAGCGTCTGAGGTGCGGGATCGCCTTGCCGGGATTGAGCAGGCCGTCTGGGTCAAACGCGGCTTTCACGGCGTGGAACTGAGCGATCTCTGATTTGCCGAATTGCACGCACATCTGATCGAGCTTCTCCACACCCACCCCATGTTCCCCCGTCACCGTGCCGCCCACCGCCACACACAGCTCCAAGATTTTCCCACCCAAGCGTTCCGCCGTTGGTAACTGCCCGGGGGTGTTCGCGTCGTACAAGATCAGCGGATGCAGGTTGCCGTCGCCGGCATGGAAGACATTGGCCACCGCTAGCCCAAAGCGTGCGGAAAGCTCCGCGATCCCCTGCAGCACGCGCGGCAACTGGTGGCGCGGAATGGTTCCGTCCATGCAGTAGTAGTCCGGCGAGATCCTTCCCACCGCGGGGAAAGCCGCTTTACGGCCTTTCCAAAACAGCGCCCGCTCGGCCTCATCACGCGCGACCCGTAGCTCTGCTACCCCCTCCGCTATCAGGATCGAGCGAACCCTCTGCAGCTGCGACTCCACCTCTTCCTGGGTGCCATCCAATTCGCAAAGCAGCAGGGCTTCTCGGTCTGTCGGATAACCCGCGTGCACGAAGTCCTCCGCCGCTTGGATCGCGAGCTTGTCCATCATCTCCAACCCTGCCGGTATGATGCCGTTGGCGATGATCGCGGCGACTGCCGCGCCTGCCCGCTGCACGCTGTCAAAAGCGGCCAGAGCGACCCTGGCATATTGAGGAATGGGCAGCAACCTGAGCGTGACCTCGGTGATAATGGCGAGCAAGCCTTCGGACCCGGTCAGCAGTGCGAGCAGATCATAGCCCGGCGCATCCAATGCGTGCGAACCGATGGATAGCTCTTCCCCCTCGATGCTGAGGGCTTTGAGGGCGAGCAGATTGTGCAGCGTCAAGCCGTACTTCAGACAGTGCACGCCGCCCGAGTTCTCGGCCACATTGCCGCCTATGGTGCAGGCGATTTGCGAAGAGGGATCCGGAGCGTAGTGCAGGCCGTAGGGGGCGGCGGCCTCGGAAATGACGATGTTGCGCACCCCGGGCTCCACGGTTGCGGTACGACTAAGGGGATCAAGGTTCAGGATGCGGGTGAACTTGGCAAGGCTGACCAGCACTCCTTCGCTATGTGGAAGGGCTCCCCCAGAAAGCCCGGTGCCTGCACCACGGGCAACTATCGGTAGTTTTGCCGCATGACACAGCCTAAGAACCGTCCGCAACTGCTCGATGCTATCGGGGAGCACGACGGCGAGCGGAAGCTTACGGTAAGCGGTCAAGGCATCGCATTCGTAAACGTGCATGGCCTCTGGCTCTGTGATAAGGGAGGCTTGCGGAAGAATGCGCTCTAGCTCGCTGAGGATGCGCAACATCTCAAGTCACGTTAAACTGTGCGATTGGGTTCAGCAAATGCCGCGGGGTCCCCACTGTAACCATGCGCCTACCCAAAAATCAGAGCTTAGCACCCTTCGCTAAGTCGAGCCAGATGTGCGATGGCGGAAGAACTGCTGGTCAACGTTAGCCTGCACGAGACGCGCGTGGCGATCGTGGAGAACGGCATTCTGCAGGAGATCATTATTGAACGCGACAAAAGCCGGGGCCTCGTCGGCAACATTTATCTCGGCCGTGTGTCCCGGGTCTTACCCGGCATGCACGCGGCGTTTGTGGACATCGGCTTGGAACGCACCGCTTTTTTGCATGCCTCCAAGATCACCGGGCTGTCTGCTAATAACGAAGGTGGGAACGATCTGCTCCCAGCGCCCGAGGTGGACCGGCTCGTTCACGAAGGGGAGGAGATCCTGGTGCAGGTCGCAAAGGATCCCTTGGGTGGTAAAGGAGCTCGCCTGACCACGTATCTCTCCGTGCCGTCGCGCTATGTCGTGTATATGCCGGGCGATCCTTGTGTTGGCGTATCGCAAAAAATCGAAGACGAGGCCGAACGTGCCCGCCTCCGCGAGATCGTTTGCCGCCAGCAGCCTGAGCTGAATGACATCCACGAGCGCTTGCAACGAGAGGCCGTGCTGGGGTTGGCGGCAAACCACCCGCGTGCCGATCTCGGGGGGTTCATCGTGCGCACCGCCGCCGAGGGCGTAGCGGAAGAAAAGCTCGTAAAGGACATGGCATTTCTGCAGCAACTGTGGGCGGCCCTGCGCATCAAGGCGCAGCACAGCAAGGCCCCCAGCATCGTGTACGAAGACCTGCCGCTCCTTCTCAGGACCTTGCGCAACGCCACGGCGGGGGATGTGGAAAAAATCCGCATCGACTCCCCCGAGGCCTATCGCCGGGTGCTGGATTTCGCGGCTGAGCTTGTGCCCGATTTGGTCGAGCGTGTGGAGCACTACACGGGCAGCCGCCCCATTCTCGATCTCTACTCCGTAGAGGACGAGATCCAGAAAGCCCTGGAGCGAAAAGTCGAACTGAAGTCGGGCGGGTATCTCATCATCGACCAAACGGAAGCCATGACCACCGTGGATGTGAATACCGGCGCCTTCGTTGGCAGCCGCAACCTGGAGGAAACCATTTTCAAGACCAATCTGGAAGCGGCGCAAACCATCGCGCGGCAGTTGCGCCTGCGCAATCTCGGGGGGATCATCATCGTCGATTTCATCGACATGTCAGACCCGGAGCATCAGCGCCAGGCTTTAAAGGCACTCGAGAACCACCTCGCGCGCGACCACTCCAAAGTGGGGATCAGCGAGATCACTTCCCTGGGGCTGGTGCAGATGACCCGCAAGCGAACGCGAGAAAGCCTGGAGCATACGCTCTGTGTAGCGTGCCCGACCTGCCACAGCCGGGGCTCTATCAAATCCGCCGACACGGTGTGCTACGAGATCCTTCGTGAAATCCTGCGTGAAGCACGTCAATACGAAGCGCAAAAACTGCTGGTCGTGGCCTCGCAGGCTGTGGTCGATAAATTTCTCGACGAGGAGTCGAGCAGCGTGGTCGAGATGGAGGAGTTGATCGGCCGGCCGATAAAGTTCCAGGTGGACCAGCTCTACGGGATAGAACAATACGACGTCGTCCTGTTATGAAGGCATGGCTCAAACGGTAGGGATAGGCGCTTAGAGTGGGATCAATGTAGCCTCGGTGTCCAGAGATCGGTGATTGAAAAACGCACGCTAAAGCGCCTAGCCATCGTTGGCTTAATGCTCATGAGCGGCCTGGCGGGAGCACTGGGCTATGGGTGGTTGAGGGCCCCAGACTATCGGGCAGAGATTGAGGCCTGGGCCGCGAGCGTGTATGACCAACCCCTCTCCATCGGTGCCTTAGAGACCGATTGGCGCGGATGGACTGTCCAGTTGCGCGATGTTCGCCTTTTCGGCGGCGCCGAAGCACCGCGGGCCGAGCAGGTGCGGCTGCGAATCGATCCCCTCGCGAGCCTGTGGAAGCGCAGCCCGCGGTTATCCCAGGTAGAGCTGTCGGGCCTTACGCTAACCGTGATGCGCGAGCTCAACGGCAGCATTCGGGTGGGTGGGATCGCATCCCAGCGCGGTGGATTCTTGGATTGGGTGCTGAAACAACCCGAGCTCGTGATCAGAGACTCGCACCTTACTTGGGATGATCGCAAGGCGGCTCGATCTCCCCTCGATCTGCGACAGGTCGAGTTGCGCATTCACAACAACGGCACGCATCACCTCATCAGCCTATCCACCCGCTTACCGCCTAAGCTTGGTGGCACGGTCCGGATCGCCTGGCACGCCGTGGGAGACCTCCGGGAAGGCGGCTGGAACGGCGAAGTGTCCCTAGCCGCCAAGAACTTGCGCTTCGCAGGGCTAGGTACATACCTCGGGATCGAGGAATTCAAGCAGGGCAGGTTTAACCTGCGCTGCCGCAGCGAGTGGTGGGATGGCCGCCCGATGCGCCTGAACGGCGCATTCGATGTGTTCGGATTTAGCGTCCATGATGATCGCACAGAGATCTCGGCCGGTGGTGATTTCACCGGCTCTTATCGCCGCGATGGTTGGGTGGCCACCCTCGATCCTCTTCGCGTTCGGACACTCCACGGCGCATGGCCTATAACCAAGCTCACCGTGATGCTTGGCGATGCCAAAACCGGCGATAAGCGGACTGCCTTGTTACGGGCCGAGTACCTTCGCTTGCAGGATATTTATCCTCTTCTTTCGGCGGCTGCGCCAGGGCTACGCGATCAGTTGCGGCCTGTGCGCAGCGGTGAGTTGCGAGATTTTGTTCTCGTCTATCTGCCCAAACGCCGCCAGCAGCTTCTTTACCGAGGCGAGTTTAGCGCGCTCGCGTTAGCTCCTTCTGTGGGTCCTGTTATCGAACAATCAGCCGGAACGGTGGTGGGCGATCGATCTCTCGCTAAGATCCGCCTCTCTGCCGGTTTCGTGCGTCCTGATATTTCGGGAAGCGTCATTGCTCTGACCGACGGAGAACTGCTTTGGCGGCGGAATGTGGGCCTAGACATTGCCAAATTGCACCTGGTTTCTGGCCACCCCAGGCTCAACGCTACGCTGTCCGGTAGGCTGATCTGGCACCCGAACGCGCGCCCGTCGGTTAAGGCCAGCGCCACCTTTTCCATGGATGGAGGAGCCTATTGGCTGGCTTATTTGCCGCCCGAGTTGATTCCCCAAGGCGCGCACGATTGGCTTAGTGCGGCATTGCCAAGCGGGTGTGTCACCCGGGGTAGGATCGAGTATAAGCAGCCCGCCGAGAAAAAGCCGTCATGGGATTTGCACTTCACGGTGGAAGACGCGACGCTCGCCTACGGGCGCGGGTGGCCCCCGATCGAAGGGCTTGACGCCGAGGTGGATCTTGATCCTGATAGGCTCGAAGTGGAGCTTAAGGATGGAATAATCTCGGGCGCTAGGATACAAGCCGCATCCCTGAGACTGCCAGATCTCGCTAACCCCCGTAAAGAGCTCGTCATCGAGGGTCAGGCCTCAGGTCCGTATTCGGCGGGCAGACAGTTCGTGATGGCGAGCGCCCTGCGGGAGACCGTCGGCAAACAGATCAAAAATCTCGCGATCAGCGGCCCCATTGTTGTACACCTGGCGCTAAAGTTGCCGCTGCCGCGTGGTACCAGAAGGCCCGAGGTTAAAGGGAGTGTACGTTTCGCCGGGGTGAGGCTACAAGCGCAAAAACTCGGCGTGGAACTCGCGAATTTGAGTGGATTGCTGCGCTTCGACCGCAAGCGGAGGTGGGGACGCGGTTTCGAGGCCAAGTACTTAAGCCGGGCGGTGGAAATGGACATCGATATTCCGAAAGGCGAAAAAGAGCTATCCTGGATCAGCTTGCGCGGGGAAGCCGACCGGTCGTTGATCACAGCGCTGAGCACCAAGCTCAATGACCACGGCGACAACACGGAACTGCTACGGCGGATCCGTGGGCAAGCCCCCTGGCAGGCGATATTGACGTTTCCTAAGAATTGGTACGAAGCAGGCGCGCGCTCCGCGCTGAGGATCCGCTCAGATCTGCGGGGACTGGCGCTGCTTTTCCCAGAACCGTTGGGAAAACGAGCCGATGAGGAGCGCCTGTTGGAAATCCGCAGCGAGCTCGGAAAGCCCGATCGGGGAGAGATCGCCATCCGTTACGCGGGAGGCTTCGCGGCAGAGCTCGCTGTTCTCAAAGGCAAGACGGGATCAAGCCTTTCTCAGGCCACGATCCGACTGGGCGATAGCCGCCCTCGATCACCCCCGGCGCCGGCGCCTATCCAGGTGATGGGAGAGCTGAAACGGTTCAAGCTTGGAGAATGGTTGGAATTTTTCAGAGCATCGAAAATCGGCGCCACGACCTTAGCGAGTCAGCCAATCGCCCTTGAGATCCGCACTCACCAGCTCGAACTGTTCGGGCACACGGTTTCCGACCTTAAGGTGCGCGCACGGCGCGAGCAAGAAAGCTGGCGGTTGGATTTCGACGGGCCTTCGGTGCGAGGCCGAACAACTGTTGCGGACTCTGCGGCAAGTATACACATGCACTTGGAACATCTGAAGCTCGTTTCCAGAGCCCGGCAGCGCTTAGGCCGCGACCTCGATCCCGCCCGCCTTCCCGCTTTCTGGGTGCGCTGCGATCAATTTCAATACAACGGTATGGATCTCGGGAAGATGGCGCTGGATGGCGCACCGCACGCGAGTGGCCTAAGGGTGGAGACGCTGTCGCTCACCCCTCCAGACCTAAAGATCGATGCTAAAGGAAGCTGGGATCTCGTTCGGGGGCGGCACGCTACAACGCTCGAGGCCAATGTGAAGGGGCAAGACTTGAGCGCCCTAATGAAGCGCCTGGATTACGATATGAGGACCATGGAGGCAGGCGAAACAGAAGCGGCGATGCGGTTGCGCTGGCCTGGGACACCCGCCGAATTCGACATCGCTAAGCTCAACGGGAAGATATCGCTGGGTATTACGCAGGGGAGATTGCTGGATGTAGAACCGCGCATCGGCCGCATCTTCGGGCTGCTGAGTTTTCAATCGCTGCAGCGCCGCCTGTCTCTGGATTTCGACGATCTGTTTAAGAAAGGATTCGCCTTCGACCGCATAACCGGAAGCTTCCAGCTCGAAGGCGGCAATGCGTATACCAATGATTTAACCCTGGTCGGGCCATCGGCCCGGGCAGAAATCAGCGGCCGCATCGGACTGGCGAGACGCGACTATGAACAAGTGGCCACTGTAACGCCGGAGCTCGCGAGCAGCCTCCCGGTCGCCAGCGCCCTGTTTGGTCCCGTGGGGGCAGGGGTGGGAGCCGCCCTGTTGCTGGCCGAAGAAGTCTTTGACTCGCTGCCAGAACGCATAGACAGCATGGTGCGCCGGCACTACACCATCACCGGGCCCTGGGAGCGCCCGATCGTGAAAGCGCTAGAGGACGCAAAGGCACCAACGGGCTAAGGGTGCTTGGCCAGGGATCCAACGCCGCGCCCGTTGGACGCGATTAGAGAGGCTGGATCAGTGCAAACGTCGGACAAAGCCTGGTCCCTTCCCAGGTGAAATATTCGAGCTTCTCTCAGAGCAGCAGCCCTAAAGCCAATTTCATACGGCCAAACGGATCGCCAGTCCGACTCCCAGGCGTTGAGCGGCCACCAAAGTTCGCGGCGAGATAACGGGTATTGTCTACCCAGCACTAAGCATCGGGCTGGATCACACTGCAAAATCTTAAGATTGAAAAGGTATGAACTAAGCCTCAGCCGACTGTCTTTTCAGGGTGTGTAGAGAGGCCAGAACATGCGCCCAGCTTGGCTTAGAGGTCGGCAGATCGGCACGTGGGAGCAAGTAAGCAGCAGAGGCGGTGACCTATCCCACTGGATTGGTCTCATATTCAAAGAGGGTGGTGGTGCTGAGGGATAAGGTCGATGGGAAAGCGGCATGGTTCCGGCGATCATGGCCTGCTCGGTGCGAAAGTCTATACTTCAGAGTAACGGGATTTACTTCTCAAAGCCCCGGTTTAAAAGCTATAGAGAGCTAAAAGTCTTAGAAAGGAGCTCCTTTATCGGAGAGCGACGGCGCAAAGCTAAGCTGTTAAGGGACGCCGCGAAATAGGTTCCGGACCGACGCCAAGCAAAGGCGTCATTTAGGAGACCAAGACTTTAAGTTAGATCTCGCGGGGTAACGCACGATAGACGTTCTTTCTTACAAAGGTTTTGAAATCCATGCCGCCCCGTATCAGCTGGCTGATACCGGCGAATGGTCTATGAATATTCACATCGTCCACCATCGCGGAGACGAGACACGTTCGAGGCAGTTTTCGGCCGGCAACTGCTTCAAGACCCGGGAGGAAGCCGTTGCCCACTGCTTCGACTTTGGAAAACAGATCATCGACGGCAAATCCGAGAACTGCACGGTGGATGGCCTTTGACCACAAGAGCTTGGTGAAACTGGCATGGCCATAGACCCGGGCATCACAAACAATTTTCTGGACTCTTGCGCTTTCGATCCGAAGTACGCCCCAGAGGACAGGGCGTCCGTCGAGCTTTTCGACCAATACAAGAAGGGGAAGGGCCCCTTCAAATTGCGCACTCCACGCAGAAGGAAATCGAACATCCGAACGCTCCGGCGTGGGTGAAAGCCGAGGCGCAAAACTTGGGTTTTTCTATCCAAGTCCAGTTGACGCCGAATGAGGTAGCGATTCTGCGCAAAATCGAAGGCATTCTGGCGGGAAACGGTAAAGTCGAGAACATCGCTCAGGATGCCCGACACGTGTTTGAGGCACAGAAGTATGGTTCGTATTTCATCACGACCGACACGAGGATTCTTGACCGCGTCCAAGCCCTTCGAGACAGCTGTGGCGTGGTAATCGTTAAGCCAAGCGAGTTCTTGACATTGGTCAAAGGGCATGGACGGTGAGGGGTTCCTCACACGTGAGATCTAACCACCCAGTCAACGCGGACGCCGTGCCAGCGGTGTGCCGCTGGCACGGCGTCATTTACTGGGAGCGTTAGGGGTAACTAATGCCTTCTGCGAAGAGAGTCGGGACTCGCCTCTTTAGACTGTTGTGGGGTCCGTTACTTTTTTGTGTGGGCTGCCAATCAAATACCACATCTAATGAATGCATTAGGGTCGCAGATTCCGTCTTGCAGACCGACGAACAAGGTTTGAAGTTCATCGAGGTTACCTTGGTTTTCCGGAAGCGAGTGACTGGCCAACGGTACTCTGATAAACCCGCAAATATCTTCACCCAGCTAAGACGCTATGGAGAAATGCCCGACAAAACTACGCTGTACTACTTTGATTCTGTTCCAAGCGCTAAAGTGTTTGTGGATCTGTACGACTCACACGGCAAACTCATCCGTACGGATGGAGCGTACTACGACGAGTATATGCCATTTCAAGCGGCACGTGAGATTGCAGAAATACTACCAGGTGAGCAGAAAACCATGGTGTTCGGCGTGCCAAAGGAAGTGGCGTCATATAGGGTGTGGGTAGTCGAGCATGCGAATCGAAAGGTGTCAGAAACCGCCGCAGGGGTCAGATCTTGTCTCGCGTAGATCAAATCTTTTTATCCGCCGTGGGTTGGCACCAGGCCACACGATCCTTCGTGCCACGGCGGATGAAAGCCTAT
>Ga0187892_10003296_pt1 | contig 29740 bp, 25 predicted proteins | sample MA1701073metaG_FD_139345 | JGI IMG/M metagenome (GOLD analysis project Ga0187892, IMG submission 139345) | Bio-ooze microbial communities from a basaltic lava cave in the Kipuka Kanohina Cave System on the Island of Hawaii, USA - MA170107-3 metaG ... | reverse complement strand
GGGCGCCCAGGACCCCGACCGCGAGCGCGGCCACGAGTCCCCGCGCAGGGAGGCGCGGCGCGAGCTCCGCGCCGAGCCAGGAGACCAGGACCCAGAGCCCGATCCCCGGGAGATAGGCGTAGCGGTCGGCGGTCGCCTGGGTCCCGACCTGCACGAAGCCCAGCACCGGGACGAGCGTGCCGAGGAACCAGAGCCAGCCCGCCACGGCCGCCGGCCGCCTCGAGGCGAGGAGCGCCAGGCTCGCGGCGGCGAGCACGGCCGCCGCGCCGAGGAGCTCCAGGGCGCCCGGGGGCGTGCCGCCGCTCCCGGGCAGCCAGGGGTGCGGGTAGTGCACCGCCAGGCCCGCGGGCCAGAGCGCCTTCGAGAGGTACCAGGCGAGGGACAGGACCGCGTTGGGAAGCCCCACGCGCAGGGCGGTCGCGAGATCCACGGGCCCCATGGCGCCGCTCGCGCGCTGCACCTGGAAGGCGACCGCCGCCGCAGCGGCGCCGAGCAGGAGCAGCGGGAGCTTCTCCGCGAGCCGGAGCCAGAGCTCGCGCGCGGCGCGCAGGCGACCGAGGGGCCAGAAGTCGACGAGCAGCAGGGCCAGGGGCAGCGTCACGAGCATGGGCTTCGCCGCGAGGCCCAGGGCCAGGAGCCCCGCCACGAGCCCGTAGCGCCAGGCCCCGCGGCGCCGCGCCCAGGCGCCCCAGGCCAGGAGCACCAGCAGCGCGAAGGTCGTGCTGAGGAGCGTCTTGCGCTGCGAGACCCACGCCACCGCTTCCACGTTCAGGGGATGGAGCGCGAAGAGGGCCGCCGCGAAGGCACTCGGCCAGCGGGCGCGGGTCGCCGCGCAGAGGCCCGCGAACAGGAGGCAGGCGTTCAGCGCGTGGAACGCCAGGTTGGTCGCGTGGTGGCCGGCCGCGCGGGTGCCGAAGAGCTCGGCATCGAGCATGTGGGACAGCAGGGTGACCGGGTGCCAGTTGGCCGCCACCACCGCCGTGAGGGCCCAGGCCGCTCCCGCGCCGGTCAGGCCGGCGGACACCTGGGGATTGCGCTCGAGGAAGTCCGGGTCGTCGTAGCCGACGAAACCGAAGGAGAGGCTCCGCCCGTAGACCGCCGCCACCGCGGCCGCGAGGAGCAGGCAGACGAGCGGTGCGCGGCGCATGGGTCCCCTTGCCCCTCGGAGCCGGCGCCCTTCCGGCGGCGCTCGGAGCCTATCGTATTGTCCGGGGACGCGGATTCGCGCACCATCCGCGGCGGGGGCGGAGGGCGCTCTGCGAGGCGCGGGAGGAGAGCGACGTGCCGGGTCCGATGCAGGGCGTCCGGGTGGTGGAGCTCGGGGTCTGGGTGGCGGGCCCGGCGGCGGGGGGGATCCTCGCCGACTGGGGCGCCGACGTGGTGAAGATCGAGCCGCCGGGCCTGGGCGACCCCGCCCGCGGCTTCAGCCGCATGCTGGGCGGCGACCTGCCCTTCAATCCGCCCTTCGAGATGGACAACCGGGGCAAGCGCAGCCTGGTCCTCGACCTCGGGGCGCCCGAGGGCCGGGAGCTGGCCCGCTCCCTCGTGGCGGGCGCCGACGTCTTCGTGAGCAACCTGCGCCAGGCGGCGCTGCGGCGCCTGGGCCTCGACCCCGCGACCCTGCTCGCGCGCCACCCGCGCCTCGTCTACGCGGCCATCACGGGCTACGGGCTCGAAGGACCCGACGCCGACCGCGCCGCCTACGACATCGCGGCCTTCTGGGCCCGCGCGGGGATCGCCCTGGCGCTCACGCCGCCCGGGGGCACGCCGCCCTTCCAGCGCGGCGGCATGGGCGACCACGGGGTCGGCATGTGCGCGGCCGCCGCCGTCTCCGCCGCGCTCTTCGCCCGCGAGCGGACCGGCCAGGGTCAGCTCGTCTCCACCTCCCTCCTGCGCCAGGGCATCTACACGCTGAGCTTCGATCTGGCGGTGACCCTGCGCTTCGGCCTCGGCATCCAAGCGGGCGATCGGCGGCGCATCCCGAACCCGGCCACCAACTGCTACCGCGACCGCGAGGGCCGTTGGTTCTGGATCGTGGGGCTCGAGGGCGAGCGCCACTGGCCGCCGCTGGCGCGCGCCGCTGGCCACCCCGAGTGGCTCACCGACCCGCGCTTCGCGGGCCCGGCCGAGCGGGCGAAGAACGCCGAGGAGCTGATCCGGCTGCTCGACGACGTCTTCGCGGCGCGCACCCGGGAGGAGTGGGCGGAGGTCTTCGACGCCGAGGAGGATCTCTGGTGGGCGCCTGTGCAGACGCTCGACGAGGTCGTGAACGACCCGCAGGTGCGGGCGGGCGGCGGGCTCGTCGACGTGCCCGACGGCCCGGCCACCACCACGCTTCCGGCCACGCCCTGCGACTTCCACGGCACGCCCTGGGCGCCGCGCACCATGGCGCCGGGCCTCGGTCAGCACAGCGACGAGATCCTGGGCGAGCTCGGTCTCGGCGCGGGCGAGATCGCGAAGCTGCGCGAGCGCGGCGTCGTCGCGTGAGCCCGCGGCCCGCGCGGTGAGGCAGCCGGAACCCGGCGCCGGACCTCCGGCCCCGGGCGGCGCGCCGCCGCCCGCGCACGGGCGGGCGCGCCCCTGGCCCGCCGCCCTGGCCTCCTTCGAGCAGGTCCAGTTCCGCTGGCTCTACGTGGGGAACCTGGCCTTCTTCTTCGCCATGCACGGCCTCTCGATCATCGTGCGCCCCTGGATCGCCTACGAGATGACCGGCAGCGCTCTCGCGCTGGGCTCCGTGAGCTTCATGGCCGCCGTGCCGATGGCCGTGCTCTCCCCCCTGGGCGGCGTCTTCGCGGACCGCTTCGACCGGCGCAACCTGATCGCCTTCGCCCAGATCGCGGTCGTCGCCAACGAGGCGCTGGGCCTCCTGCTCCTCGCGACCGGAACGCTCCGACTCTGGCACCTGATGCTCCTCACGGGGGTGATGGGCTGCGTCTTCCCGATCATCATGCCCGCGCGCCAGGCGATCGTGGTCACCCTCGTGGGGCGGCACCGGATCGGGAACGCCATGGCCCTCAACGTCTCGGGCATGAACCTCACGCGCATCGTGGCGCCGGCGCTCTTCGGCTACCTGATCGGGCCGCTGGGTCTCGCGCGCACCTGGGGGCTCGGCATCGTCCTCTACGCCCTCGCAGCCCTGTGCCTGCTCGGAGTGCGCGCCTGTCCGCCCTCGGCCCACGTGCTGCGGACCTCGGCGGGGGAGAACCTGCGCGAGGGCTTCCGCTACGTGCTCGAGGCGCGGCTCGTGCTGGTGCTGCTGCTGTTCGGCCTCGTGCCCATGTTCCTGATGATGCCCTTCCAGACCCTCCTCGTGGTCTTCGCGCGGGACGTCTGGAAGGTGGGTACCGAGGGGCTCGGCACCCTGAACGCCGCCGTGGGGATCGGGGGCCTGGTGGGATCGATCTTCGTGGCCCTGCGCGGCGCGGGGGGAGGGCGGCTGGCGCTCATGCTGGCCAGCGTATTCGCCTTCGGAGGCTTTCTGCTGCTCTTCGCCGTGAGCCCCGGCCTGGGGCTGGCCCTGCCGTCCCTCTTCGCCGCCAACGTCTTTGCCAGCGTCTACGGGGTGCTGAACAACACCGCCGTCCAGGTCCTGATTCCCGACGAGGTGCGCGGCCGCATCTCGAGCCTCCTCATGATGTCGTTCTCCCTCCCCATGCTGGGCACCCTGCCGCTCAGCGCGGTGGCGGAGGCCTGGGGCGCGCCGGCGGCCGTGGGAATGGCCTCGGTGCTGGCCCTGCTGGCCGCCCTCGCCTTCTGGCTCCTCTCTCCGGTGCTGCGGGGGATGGACGCGGAGGTGGCGCGGGCCGAGGAGATCGGACCGTCCCCCCTGCGCGCGAGGCCCTGAGGTGCCGCTCTGGCGCGAGCTGGTGGAGACGCGCTTCGGCGCCCTCGCCGACCCGGCCCTGGACAAGCGGCTCCCGCTCCCGGAGGCGATCCGCCGCCTGGTGCGGCCCGGGATGCGCCTCAACGCCTGCTACCTCCAGGGCCGGCCCAACGCCGCGATCTACGAGCTCGCGCGCCAGTTCGCGGGCCGCGCGCCGGGCTTCGAGCTCTACTCGTCCTCCCTGGTGGGGAACTTCGCGCTGCTCGTGCAGCTGCGGCTCCTGCGCAAGGCCGTGGTCTCCTTCGTCGGGGAGGGGATCCCGACGCCGGGTCCGAGCCCCGTGGTACAGCGGGCGCTGGCGCGCGGCGAGCTCGAGCTCGAGAGCTACAGCATGCTCACGATCCCGCTGCGGCTCCTGGCAGCGGCCCTCGGGGTCTCGTGCCTCCCCACCCGCTCGCTCTCCGGGAGCTCGCTGGGCCTCGAGGCGGCCCGGGCCGGGAACTTCCTCGAGGTGCCCGACCCCTTCGACCCGGAAGAGCGCCTGGGGCTGCTGCGCAGCTACGAGCCCGATCTCGCGATCGCCCACGTGTGGGCCGCCGACCGGGCCGGAAACGCGATCGTCTTCCCCCCCTACGCCGAGGGCGTCTGGGGCGTGCTCGCGGCGCGCAGCGGGGCGCTGCTGACCGCCGAGCACATCGTCTCCACCGACCTGATCCGCGAGCACGCCCACCTGGTGCGCATCCCCGCCGAGGTGGTGCGCGCGGTCTGCCATGCGCCCTACGGCTCCCACCCGATCGGGCTCTACGCCCGCGGCATCCCCGGGTTCCGCTCCTACGGGAACGACTACGCCTTCATCGCGGAGCACCGCGACGACGCCCGCGACGAGGACCGCTACCAGCGCTGGGTGCGCGAGTGGGTGCTCGAGGTCCGCGACCACCAGGGCTACCTGGCGCGGCTCGGACCCGGGCGCCTGGAGGAGCTCCACCGCAGGGCGGACCCGGACTCCTGGCGCGCGGAGATCGAGGCGGCGGCCGGGCGTCTCGACGAGCCGGTCCCGGCGAGCCCCGTCGAGGGCATGATCGCCCACGCCGCGCGCGCCCTCGCCGAGCGCGTGCGCCAGGAGGGCTACCGCACCGTGCTGGCGGGGGTGGGACAGGCCACGCTCCTGGCCTGGCTGGCCCTCCACCAGCTGCGCGGCCTGGGGATCGAGCCGGCCCTGATGCTCGAGACGGGGGTCCTGGGTCACGACCCGCGCCCCGCCGACCCCTTCGGCTTCAACTTCCGCAACCTCCCCACCGCGCGCATGCTGACCGACATCTTCGAGATCCTGGGCCTCTACGGGGGCGGCGCCCGGAGCGCCTGCATCGGGGCGATCGGCGCCGGCCAGATCGACCGCCAGGGCAACATCAACTCCACCCTCGCCGCCGACGGCTCCTTCCTGGTCGGCTCCGGCGGCGCCAACGACATCGCCTCGACCGCCCGCGAGGTGGCGGTGGTGGCCGCGCAGCGCCCCGGCAGCTTCGTGGAGCGCGTCCCCTACGTGACGAGCCCCGGGCGCGCCGTGCGCACGGTGGTCTCGACCCTGGGGCGCTTCGAGAAACGCGACGGCGAGCTCGTGCTCACCGGCTACGCGACCGCCGCCGGGCCCGACCGCGAGGCCATCGTGCGCGAGATCCGGGCGCGCTGCGGCTGGGACCTGCGCGTGGCGGAGGACCTCGAGGCCCTCTCCCCCCCCGGCGACGAGGAGCTCGCGCTGCTGCGCCTCTTCGACCCCGACCGCATCTTCCTGGGCCGCGCGCCGGGCGCCTGAGGGCGTACGATGGGCCCTGTCTCCCCGACGACGGAGGAGCCGATGCGCCTGATCCGGAGCTTGCTCTCGATCGCGGCCCTTTGTCTCTCCTGCTCTCCTGCTCACGCGGTCGAGGTGGAGTTCGACGGCCCCGAGTTCCAGGGAGCGGCCGTGAAGCTGACGGGCTTCTACACCCTTCCCGAGGGCAGCGGCCCGCATCCGGCGGCGATCTTGATGCCCAGCGGGTCGGGTACCTGGTCCAACGACGCGCGCTGGGCCGAGCGCTTCAACGCCTGGGGATTCGCGGCCCTGCGCGTGGAGAGCCTCGCTCCGCGGGGCTACGAGCACATGGGGCCAGGCGTCCCGATCGCGATGGAGGACCTCGCCAAGGACCTCGCCCTCGCCATCGACTGGCTGCGCGCCAGGCCGGCGATCGACGGCTCCCGGGTCTATGTCGCCGGCTGGTCCGCTGGGGGCGGAGCCGCGCTCCTGCGGCTCTCCAAGCTCGATCCCGCCGTGACGCCTGGCGCGATCGCGATCTATCCCCCTTGCCAATGGATCGATCCGCCTTCGGATGCCGTGCCAGTCCCCCTGCTCCTGCTCCTGGGAGGCGCCGACGCCTGGGCTCCGGCAGCGAGCTGCGCCGAGAGGTACGCGGCGCAGATCGAGAAGGGGCTCGTCACCTACGTGGAGTATCCGGAGGCCGGTCACCTGTTCGATGCGGAGTCGGAGGCGACCTACCGCCCCGCGGACGCGGCCGACGCCATCGAGCGGGTCCGGGGCTTCGTCACGGGAAGGAAGCCCAAGCCGCCCGGGAAGGCCCGCTAGCACCCGCCTCCTCCCCTATCCTCCCTCCCCGCGAGATGAGGTTCCGCAAGTACCAGGCCCTCGGCAACGACTACCTCGTCCTCGAGGCCCGGGAGGTCGGCGGCCGGCTGACCCCCGCCCTGGTCGAGAGGCTCTGCGACCGCCATTTCGGAGTCGGCGCCGACGGCGTCCTGCTGTGCGGCGCGGGCCCCGCTCGGTTCTCCCTTCGCATCTTCAATCCCGATGGATCCGAGGCGGAGAAGAGCGGCAACGGCCTTCGCATCCTCGCGCGCTATCTCTGGGACCAGGAGCGCGTCCCCGCGGAGGAGCCCTTCTTCGTCGACACGGCGGGGGGAGAGGTCTGCTGCGAGGTCTCGCCCGGCGGCCACTCCGTGCGGGTCCAGATGGGCCGCGTGAGCTTCCGGAGCGACGCCATCCCCGTGACCGGACCGGATCGCGAGGTGCTCCGCGAGCGCTTCGAGCTCTCGGATCGCTCGATCGAGGCGTCCGCGGCCACGATCGGGAATCCCCACTGCGTCGCGATCCTGCCCGGGGTCTCGCCCGCCCTGGCGCGCGAGCTCGGCCCCCGGCTGGAACGGCACCCCTCCTTTCCCGAGCGCGCGAACGTCCAGCTCGTGGAGGTGCTGGGTCAGCACTCGATCCGGATCGAGGTCTGGGAGCGGGGCGCCGGATACACGCTGGCCTCTGGCAGCAGCAGCTGCGCGGCCGCCGCGGTCTGCGTGCGGCTCGGTCTCTGCGAGAGCCCGATCGCGGTGCGGATGCCGGGCGGGAGTCTCGAGGTCGAGGTCAGCCGCGATTACGATGTGTCCCTGAGGGGCCCCGCGGAGAAGGTCGCCGAGGGGACCCTCTCGAGCGGCTTCCTGGGAGCGGCTCAGTCGTCGTCGCGGTCGTCGTCGTCGCGGCCGCCGGGAGGGCGGCGCGGCCGGTCACCGGGCACCTCGAAGGCGTAGAGCTTGTCGTTGGAGCTGCCGAGGAAGTTGTTGAGGTAGCCCGAGGGCCAGTAGAGCACGCCGTCCACCAGCGAGGGGGCGGCGTTCACCGATCCGCCGCTCGCGAAGCTCCAGAGGATCTCCCCGGTCGCGGCGTCGAGGGCGAACAGGTTGTCTCCCTCCGCGTTCATGGTGGCTCCGTAGAGCACGCCATTGGCGAGGGTCACGGGGGCCGTGAGGAAGCGGCCGAAGGCGCCCGGGGCGCGCGTCTGCCAGAGGAGCGCGCCGGTCGCCCCGTCGAGGGCGCTCCAGAGGCCGTTGCTGAAGAAGCCCGCGCTGAAGGTGTTCGTGGTGTAGATGCGCCGGCCGTCGGTGGCGGACCCCCAGTGCATGCCCCCGAGCGGGGAGCCCGGGCCCGGCGCAGCCGTCCAGACGACCCGCCCCGTGCGCCGGTCCAGGGCCCAGAAGGTGCCGCTCTTCTGCCCGGCTCCGACCAGGTCTCGCTTCCTCCCGCGGATCTTCGCCCGCCACAGCATGGGCGCCTGGCCGAAGTCGTAGTCCGGGCCGGGCGGATCCGGGCAGTTGTCCCGGAAGACCGCGTTCGGGGCGCAGGCCACGTTCCACGGGTCGTAGCCCTGGAGCCTGGCCGCCCAGTGGACCTCGCCCGTGTCGAGATCCAGGGCCAGGAGCGAGTCGACGTAGTTGTCCCCCCGGTCGAGCTGCTCGAGGCAGAGGGCGAAGGCCGCCGCGTCGGCGCCCGCCCTCTTCACGCACTCGGAGAGCTCGCGGGGGACCTGGTAGTTGTTGCCGGTCCCGACGTAGAGGGCGCCCCGCTCCTCGTCGATGGGGAAGCTGCTCCCCCAGACCGCCGCACCGGAGAACCAGGCCGAGGGATCGACGCCAGCGGGAGGCGCCGGGATGGTGTGGGTCTGCCAGCGCTTCCGGCCGGTCCGGGCGTCGAGGGCCACGACGCTGCCCCGGAAGGAGCAGCAGGGGTAGGCCGGGTCGCCCGCCGCGGAGGACTCGAGGGACGAGATTCCCACGTAGACCCGCCCGGCGTGCACCACGGGCGCGGCCGTGATGAGCGCGTCCGGGTGGTCGTCCAGGGGCGGCGACTTCCAGAGGAGCCTCCCGGTCCGCGCCTCCACCGCGAAGACGGTGGCGCTGGTCCGGCTTCCCAGGTAGAGGCGCCCGTCCCGGATGGTGGGACTCGTGCGGGAGAAGTCGCCGGGGATGCCGCTGTAGTCCTCGATCCGGCGCAGCCAGACGAGCCTCCCGCTCCGCGCATCGATGGCGTAGAGATTGCCCGCCCAGTCCGGAACGTAGAGCCTGCGGGCATCGACGGTGGGCGTGGCGGAGACACTGCAGTCGACGGAACCGCAGTCGTTGAACTGGCCCAGGTCGAAGACCCACTTCACGGTCAGGCGGCTGGCGTTGTCGGCGCCGATCGCGCGCTCCTCGCGCGCGTGGTGGCTGTTCTTCCGATCCTTGCCCCAGACGGGCCAGCCGCGCCGATCGCCGCTGCTCGGGAGCGCGAGCCCCCCGGCCAGCAGGGCCGCCATGAGGATCGTCCAGGCCTGCATGATCTCCCTCCATCAGTCCGCGGTCGAGAGCAGCTCGAGCAGGTTGCCGTCGGGATCCCGGAAGTAGACCGAGCGGCCCGGGCGTCCGTCGGCGGCGGGGCGCGGCACGGGGCCCAGGGCCAGCGCGACCCCCTGCTCGGCCAGCCGGCGCTGCGCCTCCTCGATGGGCCGGTCGAAGCGGAAGCAGAGATCGGCGGAACCCGGCGTGGGGACCCGGGCGTGGGGCTCTGCCGGGCGCGCCGCCGGGTGGAGCGTCAGGCGGCTCTGGCCCACCTGAAGGATCGCGACCGGGAGGCGACCGGCCCGCCACAGGTCCTCGTGGAGCACCTCCGCGCCGAGAACGCGCTGGTAGAACTCGAGGCTGCGCTCCACGTCCGCCACCGTGAGGGCCAGGTGATCGAGCCCGCGCACGCCCACGCCCCTCCTCCCTTCCCCGGGGCCCCCCGCCCGACCCGCCTCCGGCTAGTGGCGGACCGAGGCCGGCGGCGTCTCGTCGGGGCCGCCCGAGGCGAAGAAGACGAGCAGCGTCATCTCCTCCTCGATCTCGAAGAAATGGTGCTCCGAGGTGGCCCGCACATAGAGGATGGAGCCGCGCTCCACGCGGCGCTCCTCCTCGCCCACCCGCAGCCTCCCGCGCCCGCTGATCACGAAGTAGACCTCGTCCTCGTCGTGAGGGCCTTGCAGGTCCTTCGCGCCCACGGGGAGCTGGAAGACGCCGCAGGAGAGGGTCGGCACGCGCAGGAACTCGAGGTAGCGCGAGCTCCGGCGCTGGCGCTCGCGCAGCAGCTCGCCCAGGTCGAAGATGCGCCAGTCGTCCTTGGCCACGGCGCTAGCGGTCCATCGCCGCGGCGAGCTGCGCACGCACGTCGCGCACCCGCACCACGCGGGGCTCGCCCTGCTGCGGGCGCCTGCCCTCCCCCCGGCGCAGCGGGGTGAGGTCCACGTGCCGGGCCCGGGCCCGCAGCGCTCCCACCCGGCACTCCTCCCTGGCGAGCCAGGCGAAGGGATCGAACCGCCAGATGCGCATGGCGTTACCGTGCGTGATGCGGTCGATCTCGTCGTCCGGCACGCCCTCCAGGCAGCGCGCGAGCTTCTCGGGGGCCAGGGGCCAGGTGGTGTCCGAGTGGGGGTAGTCGCACTCCCAGGCGATCCGGTCCACGCCGATGTCGTGGCGCAGCCTGATCCCGACCCGGTCGTCGAAGAAGCAGGTGACGATCTGCTCGCGGAAGACCTGGCTCGGCTGCCGGCCGCCCAGGTCCTGGTGGGTCCAGGTCTGGTGCTGGCGATGCACGTAGTCGCAGCGCTCGAGGAAGTAGGGCACCCAGCCGATGCCGCCCTCGGTGAGCGACATCTGAAGGGTCGGGAAGCGCTTGGGAAACTCGGCGAACACGATGTCCGCCGCGCAGTTGGCGATGGCCAGGGGCGTGGTCGCCATGGAGGCCTCGATGGGGGTGTCGAGGGACGGCGCCGGGAGCTCCTTGCCGGAGCCGATGTGGATGCAGACCACGGTCCCCTCGTCGCAGCAGGCCTTCCAGAGCGGGTCCCAGCCGGCGTCGTGGAAGCTCGGCAGCTCCATCGACTCGGGGTTCTCGAGCATCGTGAAGGCGTGGCAGCCCCTGCGGGCCACCCGACGCAGCTCCCGGGCGGCGAGCTCCGGATCCCAGAGCGGCAGGCTCGCGAGCGGGATGAAGCGCCCCGGATGACTTCCGCACCACTCGTCGATGTGCCAGTCGTTGTAGGCGCGCAGCATGGCGAGCGCCTGCTCCTTGTCCTCCGCCCCGATCCAGAGCTTGCCGCAGAAGGACGGAAAGGAGGGGAAGCAGAGCGAGGCGAGGACGCCATTGGCGTTCATGTCCTCGATGCGGGCCTCGACGTCCCAGCAGCCCCGGCGGATCTGGTCGTAGGACGTCGGCTCCATGCCGTAGTCCTCGGGGGGGCGGCCGGCCACCGCGTTGAGCCCGATGTTGGGGATCACGCGGTCGCCCCAGACCCAGACGTCGTTTCCCGAGGCATCGCGGACGCTGCGCGGCGCCAGGGGCTTCCAGCGGGGGGCGAGGTGCTGCTCGAAGAGATCGGGGGGCTCGACCACGTGGTCGTCGACGCTGATCAGGATCATGTCCTCGAGGCGCATGGACCCTCCCAGCCCCAGCCATCCCTCGCCGCCGGCCGCCGCGGCGCCACTCTACCACGCCCCGCGCTGCGCGCGGCGGGCCGAGCGCGCCGCGGCCGCGCGGGGCCCTTCGCTATCCTGAGCCCGGGCGGGGCGGGGAGACGCCGACGGTGCGCGCATGACGTGGGAATCGCTTCTCAGCGCCGGGCTCCTGGCCGCTGCCCTGTGGGTCCTGGTTCGGGCAGGCGGCGGGCGCCGGCGGCTCTTCCTGGCCGCCGCCCTGATGGCAGCGGCGGCCTCGGCGGCCTGGCTCGCTCCAGGGCGCAGGCTGGCGGGGTCGGCCGGCTCCGCCGACGACCGGCCCCTCGCGTTCCCGGGCCCGGGCTATGTCTCCTCCACCACCTGCCAGGCGTGCCACCCCGACGCCTACGCCAGCTGGCACGCCTCCTACCACCGCACCATGACCCAGGTCGCCACGCCGGCGAGCGTCCGGGCGCCCGCCGACGGCCGCGTGGTGGCCATCGGCGGGCGCAGCTTGAGCCTCGAACGACGCGACGGCGCGCTCTCGGTCGCCATGACCGACCCCGAGGCGGAGGGGCCGCTCGAAGAGCGCCCGGTCGTGCGCCGGCCGATCGCCCTGGTGACCGGCTCGCACCACATGCAGGTCTACTGGTACCCGAGCGGGCAGAGCCGGTTCCTGGGCATGCTGCCCTTCGCCTACCTGCTGCCCGAGGAGCGCTGGGTGCCGCGCCCCGCCATCTTCATCGGGCCGCCCACCGACGTCATCGCCCCGGAGATCGGCCGCTGGAACGTGACCTGCGTCCAGTGCCACACGACCCAGGTCCGGCCCGGCTACAGGAGCGACGCCGAGGCGGAGACCGCGGTGACCGAGTTCGGGATCGCGTGCGAGGAGTGCCACGGGCCGGCGGAGGCCCACGTGCGGGCCAACCGCGATCCGCTGCGCCGCTACGAGCAGCACCTGAGCGACGCGCCGGAGCCCAACATCGTGAACCCGAGGCGGCTCTCCCACCAGCGCACCAGCGAGGTCTGCGGCCAGTGCCACGGGATCTCCATCTATCGCACGCGGGAGGAGCTGGAGAGGTTCCGGACCGAGGGCTTCGAGTACGTCCCCGGCGACGACCTCCACGCCACGCGCCACCTGGTGCGCCGCGGCGACGGCGACCAACCCCCGCTCCTGCGCGCCGCCCTGCGCGAGAACCCCGCCTACATGGACAGCCACTTCTGGAGCGACGGCATGGTCCGGGTCTCCGGGCGGGAGTACAACGGACTGCTCGAGACCCCCTGCTTCCAGCGGGGGACCATGACCTGTCTCTCCTGTCACGACATGCACAAGCCGCCCGGCGATCCGCGCCCCCTCGCCCGCTGGGCCGACGACCAGCTCGCCGCCGGGATGGAGGGCGACGAGGCCTGCCTCCAGTGCCACGCCGGCTTCCGCGCGCGACCCGAGGAGCACACCCACCACGCCGCCGCCTCCGAGGGGAGCCGCTGCACCAACTGTCACATGTCCTTTACCAGCTGGGGCCTCTTGAAGGCGATCCGCAGCCACACCGTGGACAGCCCCTCGGTGGCCGCGAGCCTCGCCACGGGCCGGCCCGACGCCTGCAACCAGTGCCACCTGGACCGCACGCTCGGCTGGGCGGCCCAGAAGCTCGAGGCCTGGTACGGGATCCCGGCGCCCGAGCTCAGCCCGGAGCAGGAGCAGGTGGCCGCCGGGGCGCTCTGGAGCCTGACCGGGGACGCCGGCCAGCGGGCCCTCATGGCCTGGAGCATGGGCTGGGAGCCGGCTCGCGTGGCCTCCGGGCGGGACTGGCTCCCGCCCTACCTGCTCCAGCTCCTGCTCGATGATCCCTACCCCGCGGTGCGGATCGTCGCGGCGCGCTCGCTGCGCAGCCTGCCCGGCTTCGAGGACCTGCGCTACGACCCCACCGGCCCCCCCGAAGAGCGGGCGGGCGCCGCCCGGGAGGCGTTCCGCGCCTGGAGCCGGGCGCGCCGGGGACGCGCCGCCGCCGCGCCGGAGGCCACCCTGGTGCACGCCGGGGGCCTGCGCCGGGAGGCCTTCGCCGCGCTCTGGGCGCGCCGCAACGACCGCATCGTCGAACTCCGGGAGTAGCCGATGGCGCGAGCGGCGCGTCGCCTGGCGCTTCCGGCCTGCGCCCTCCTGGCCGCGGCCTGCGGGCCGCCCCGGCCGGACATCCTGCTCCTCTCCCTCGACACGCTGCGCCGCGACGCGGTCGGGGTCTACGCACCGGGCCGCCCCTCCTCCACGCCGAACCTCGACGCCTTCGCGGCGGGTGCCGTGCGCTTCGCGCGCGCCTTCGTCCCCCTGCCCTTCACGCTGCCCTCCCACATGTCGCTCTTCACGGGGGTCCACCCGGACGTGCACGGCGTGTGGCATCGCCACGCGCGCCTCTCCCCGCGGCTGCAAACGCTCCCGGAGCGGCTTCGGGGGGCGGGCTACGCGACGCTCGGCGTCGTGACGAACGCCTGGATGAAGGAGGAGTACGGCTTCGGGCGCGGCTTCGACCACTACGAGAGGCTCGAGCCCGGGAGCTTCTACGCCGAGCGCGTGAACCAACGCGCCCTGGAGCTCCTCGACGGGCGCGGGGACGACCCGCGCCCCGTCTTCCTCTTCCTCCACTACCTGGACGCGCACTCCGACTGGCAGATCCTCCCCTACGATTCCCCCCCGCGCTTCCAGGCGGGTCTCGACCTCGCCCGGGCCGAGCGCGAGTTCTGCGCGCCGGAAGCCGGGAGCTGCGCCACCCGGTTCCTGCTGCGCGCGGACCGGGCCCGACAGGAGCTCCCGCCGGCGCTCCTCGCGAAGCTCCACGCCCTCTACGGGCGCGGGGTCCGCTACCTCGACGACGAGCTCGGGCGGCTCTTCGCCGCGCTCGACGCGCGCGGCTTCCTCGATCCCGCGCTCGTGGTGGTGAGCTCCGACCACGGCGAGGAGTTCCGCGAGCACGGCCGCTTCGGCCACGCCCAGACCTACGACGAGACCATCGCCGTGCCGCTCCTGATCCGCTTCCCGAGGGGTCGGCACGCCGGGCGCGTGGTGGAGGAGGTGGTGGAGACGCTCGACCTCCTCCCCACCCTGGCCGACACCCTGGGGCTCCCGCCGCCGGAGCCCGCCCAGGGTGAGAGCCTGCTCCCGCTCCTTCGGGGGAGCGGGCCAGCGGCGGCCTTCGCGCTCAGCCGCGACAAGGACGTGCGCACGCGCTACGCGCTCCGCACCGGGGGCTTCAAGCTGATCTACGATCCCGCGAGCGCGAGCGCCGAGCTCTACGACCTGGCGAACGACCCGGGCGAGACCCGCAACCGGGCCGGCGAGGACCCGGCGCGCGTCGAGGCCCTGGGCCGCCAGCTCGAGGGCCTGGTGCGCGCCAACGCGGAGCTCGCGCGGGGCTTTCCCGCCCTCGAGTCGGCGGAGAGCGTACTCTCGCCGGAGGAGGAGCAGCAGCTCCAGGAGATCGGCTATCTGGAGGAGCCCGCCGCCGGAGCGGCGGCACCGGGAGGAGCACCGTGAAGGTCCTGGTCGTGGGGGGAACCCAGTTCAACGGTCTGGCCCTCGTGCGCGAGCTCGCGAAGGGCGGCCACGACGTGACGGTCCTCAATCGGGGGCGCACCCAGGCCCGACTCCCGCACGGGGTGCGCCGCCTCGTTGCCGACCGCACCGACGCGGCGCGCCTGCGCGAGGTGCTGAAGGGTGAGGACTGGGACTGCGTCCAGGACATGTGCGCCTACCGCCCCGAGGACGTGCAGCTCATGGCCGAGATCCTGCGCGGGCGCACGGGCCACTACGTCTTCGCGAGCTCCACGGTGATCTACGCCGCCTCGAACCTGCTCCCCATCAGCGAGGACCACCCGGTGGAGCGGGGGCCGCGCCAGAACGAGTACGGGCGCAACAAGCTGCTCTGCGAGGACATCCTGCTGCGGGAGTGGCGCGAGCGCGGCTTCCCCGCCACGATCGTCGCCTTCTCCATGGTGTTCGGGCCGAACAACATCCTCCCGGACCGGGAGCAGCGCATGTTCGTCCGGCTCCACCGCGGCCGCCCGGTCCTGATCCCCGGCGACGGCACCACGCTGGGCCAGGTGGGACACGTGGAGGACGAGGCGCGCGCGCTGCGCATGCTGATGCAGAACCCCCGGACCTTCGGGCGCCGCTACAACCTGACCGGCGCCGACTACTACAGCGACGAGGGCTACGTCGACACCTTCGCGGCGGTGCTCGGAGTCGAGCCCCGCAAGGTCTTCCTCCCGGCCGAGCTGATGGACGACCTCTGCGAGGGGCGGATCGCGGCGACCGGGGGGCCCCTCCAGGTGAACATCGACATCCGCGCCACGGAGACCCAGGCGCGGGAGCGCCGGCTCTTCCAGCTCCAGCGCATCCTGCAACGCCTGGCGCCCCATCTCCACCACTGGAACCGGAGCGCGCTCTTCAGCATCGAGCGGCTGAAGCAGGACGTGGGCTGGCGCCCGGAGTACACCTTCCGGAGCGCCGTGGAGCAGACCTGGGACTGGATGCAGGCGGAGAGGCTCCACGAGACGCGCGACTTCGACTTCGCCTTCGAGGACGAGCTCCTGCGCCGGCTGGGGATACTCTGAGCGGGGGCAGTCCCGGAGCCTCCGGGCCGGCCCCCCCGCCGCGGGCCGGAGCGCCGCGTTCCGCCGGCGGAGCCCTGCCCTGGCTGCTGCTGGCCGCCTACCTCGTGGCCTGCCTCGCCTTCTGGGTGGAGCCCGAGTGGTGGCCCGAGTGGGACAGCGCGGTCTACATCCTGCTGGGCCGCTCGCTCGCCACGGGGGAGGGGTACGCCTACCTGGGCGAGCCCTTCTTCCTGCGCCCGCCCGGGCTCCCCTGGCTCATCTCCCGTGCGCTCCCGGACGGAGAGCTGGACGGCCTGGCTCTCAACCGGCTCGTCATGTTCTTCGCCGGGGCCACGGTCGCGGCCGTCTACTTCGCCCTGCGCTGGCGCTACCCGCGCTGGCTCTCGCTCTGCGTGGCGCTCCTGGGCGGGACCAGCGCCGTCTACGTCGCGCGCTTCAACCGGGTCGAATCGGAGTTTCCCTTCACGGCGCTTCTCTTCCTCGGGATCGGCTGCTTCCAGCGCGGGCTCGCGCCGGGCCCGCGGAGCCTCCCCTGGCTGCTGGCCAGCGCGGCCTGCGTCGCCGGCGCCGCCCACGTGCGGGCGCTGGGGCTGTTCCTCGTGCCGGGCCTCTTCCTGCTGGCCCGCCGGCCCGGGGGGCGCTGGCTGCGGGACCGGACATGGATCGCGGGGCTCGCCGCCCTGGCGCTGGTCGCCCCGTGGCTCGCCTACTCGAGGCTCGCGGCGAGCGGCTCGCCGGGCGTGACCGACCAGCTCATGGCCTTCGACTACTGGACGGCCCTCACCCACGTGGACCCCGGCGATCCCTCGTCGCCCTGGATCACGGCCGCGGACGTCGTCGGTCGCCTTCGCCGCCACGCGCTGGCCCTGCGATCGCTCGTGGGCTCGATGTTCGGGGCGGAGAGCGCCTGGCTCGGGGGGCTGCTGGTCGCGGGGGCCCTCGCCGGCCTCGCCCTCTCCCTGCGCCGGCCCTCGCTGCTCGAGTGGTTCGCCGGCGGCTACGCCGCGCTGCTCCTCTTGCACGGGTTTCACGAGCGCCTGGGGCTGCCCCTCGTGCACGCCGTCGCCCTCTACCTCCTGGTCTTCACGCGGGAGCTTGCGGGCTGGCTCGGGCGGCGCGGGCTCCGCCGCGCAGAGCTCCTCCCGGGCCTCCTCGCGGCGCTCCTCCTCGCAGCCAACCTCGCCCACTGGCCCGAGCCTCGCCGGGTCCGGACGCGCGTGGTCCGCGGCCAGACGGTCGAGGTGCCCTGGGACGCCGAGCGCAAGGTGGCGCAGCGGCTGCGGGACCACGCGCCCCCGGAGGCCGTGATCCTCGCCGACGAGGCGCCCGTCCTCTCGGTGCTCTCGGGGCGCCGCATCTTCACCTACCGGCATCCCCGCCGCGGCAACCTGATCGAGCTCTACGACCCCGACCTGGTCCTCCTCGACGTGAGCCGCTACTCGGCGCGCGCCTTCGAGGAGGAGCTCGAGCGCCGCTCCCAGCGGCGCTGGAAGCGCTCCCAGCGGCTCAGCCGCGGCAGGATCTGGGTCTACGAGCCGCTCGCTGCGCGCCCTGCGGGCTCTCCCTGAGCGGAGCCTTCGCCCGGGGAGCCGCCTTGCGCCTACGACAGCGCTTCGATCTGGTCGCCCGGTCGCACCGTTCCCTCGACCAGGACGGCGGCGTAGACCCCAGCCATGCCGTCGTGGGCCTTGGAGACCTGGCGGAGGATCTCCGGATTCCGCTCCGCCGTGTCGGGGTCGATCGTGATCATGGCGCAGCGAGGGTCGCGCTCCAACACGAAGAGCACCGCCTTGGAGCCGATCCGCAGCCTACGGCCGACGAAGGCATCCTCGTCGAATCCGGCCCTGCCCTCGAGGTCCAGATAGAGGTTGGCTCGGAACCGCCGCTTGTCGAGCGTCGTTCCCATCTCCTGGCCGAGCTGCCGGGCGGTCTGAACCGACAGGAGCGAGACCGGGCGGCAGTCCGTCATCCCCCGTTCCGAACGCATCAGGGTGAGGGAATGCCCGTCGCCGATCCGCTCGCCGAGCTTGTGGATCAGGGCGGGGTCGTCCACCGAGAGCACCTCGCCCGAGGGCGTCTCCACCTCCACGGCCAGCTCGGCGGGAGCGGCGACGCTGGGGTTCAGCCCGGGGGCGATGGCCTCGGCCTCGGCCAGGTTGGGCGGCCGAAGGGTCTCCTCCCGCTGTCGGAAGCGGGGGCGGTAGAGCAGCATCTCCCTCCGCTCCCTCCCCGTCAGGAAGGGGAACCCCTTCGGTCTCGAGGAGCTCGCAAAGGCGAACAGGCGATCGCCGTAGACGCCGGCGAACCCGAGGAACGCCTCGCTCAGCTGCTCGCCGCGCATGCTCTTCACCGGATAGCGCCACAGGCTCTCGACCCTTCCCACCCCCATGCTTCCCAGGTCCTACTTGAAGCGGGAAAGGACCTTCTTGATGCCGCCCGAAACGTCCTCCCAGGCGTCGTCGAGGCCCTTGGTGAGATCTTCCCAGACGTCTTCCGCGGCGTCGCCGACGTTCGCGAGCTTCTTCTTCGCCGCATCGATCCTCTTCTCGAGCTTCCCGATCAGCTTCTCCACCTCAAGTCGGGCGTCTGCCGATGCTCCCTTCGCCTTGGCTCGAGCCTCCTTCAGCTTCGCCTGATGCTCTTCGATCCTGGCTTCGGCCTTCTTCCGGTACGCTTCCTTGCTCATCGAATGTTCCCCTCTCTGGTCGCAGTCTGGCATCGGCAAAAGATAGCGGGTCGCCTCCTCGAGGCCTCCCACTGCTGCGGCCCGGCTCCGGCCCGCCACTGCCCCGCTGCGCGTCCAGGCGGCGCTGCGCCCGCTGCTCCCGTCGGCGGGCTCCGGCGTGGTCCGGAGCGAGACGGCGCGCGCCGCGGAACTCGTCGAGGGCCCGCTCGAGATCTCCCATCTCCTCGTAGAGCTCCCCTCGGCGCACCTGGAGGTGGGCGATGGTGCGGCGTTCCTGCGCGGTCTCTCCGTAGCCCGGCCTCGCGCCTCGGACGTGGTCGATGGCACGCGCGAGCGCCTCGAGCGCGGCTTCGGGCCGCCCCTGCCGCCAGCGCAGGTCCGCGAGGGTCGTGAGGAGCGGAAGCGTGGGGCCTCCGGGGGTGCGCCTCAGCAGAGCTTCGGCCTCGTCGAGCCTCCCCTGAGCGATGCGAACCTTCGCGAGGCCGAGTCGACCGAGAGAGCCCCGCGTGGTCGACTCGACGTGGCTCCAGAAGGAATCCGAGTCCCTCCACACCGGGAGATAGCGGAGCGTCTGGATCGAGAAGAGCGCGCAGAGTCCGACCGACACCGCGACGACGGCGGGGCGCAGGGCCGGCTGCCGCTCACCGGTGCGCGCGATCGAGGTGGCGAGCAGGAGACAGAAGCCGAAGGACGGGAGGTAGAGGAAGCGATCGGCGGCGTGGGCCACCAGCGGAAACGCGAGGGCGGGTGCGATCATGAGGAGGATCCAGCCGGTGGAGAGGACCACGATGCGCGTCCGCCCGCGCCAGATCGCCACGGCCGCGCCGCCGAGAGCCAGCAGGCCCGCGAGCGCCGCGAGGCGCGACCCCGCGAGCCCGAGATCGGGGACGTCGTAGCTCGGCTGGCCCACCCGGAGCCCGCTCAGGAGCCCGAGGTACAGCCACGCCGCGTGACCCTTCACCAGCGCGTACTGGAGCGGATCCGCCGCGTAGGCGGCGCGGGCGGTGACCTGTGGGCCCCAACTCGCCAGGAGCGCGAGCGCGCCGACCGGGAGGAAGACGAGCTTTCCCCGCACGAGCCCCCAGAGCGGGCGAACGCGTTCGGGCCAGCGCCCTGGCCGCTCCACGGCATCGAGGAGCAGGAGGAAGACGGGGAGCAGGATCACGACGACCTTCGAGAGAAGGGCGAGGGCGTACGACAGGAGCGAGGCGGCGAAGAGGAGCCGCGCGTGGCTGCCTCCCGCGCGCGCGCGCAGATGGGCGTAGAGGGAGCCCAGGGTGAAGGTCAGGGCGAGGAGATCCTTGCGCCCGGAGACCCAGGCCACGGACTCCACGTGGCTGGGGTGCACGGCGAAGAACAGACCGGCGACCAGCGCCACCGAGCGGCTTCCGGAGAGCTCGCGCGCCACGAGCCACACCAGGACGCCGTTCACCGCGTGCAGCAGCACGGAATGCAGGTGGTAGCCGAATGGATTCTCACCCCAGAGTGCGTAGTCGAGGGCGTAGCCGAGGAACGTCAGGGGCACGAAGTTCGCGAGGATCGGCTGGGTGAAGATCCGGGTCAGATTCGCGCGGGAGAGCTCGCGAATCCACGGATTCTCGAGGATGTAGCGCTGGTCCTCCCAGCTCAGGAGCTCGAAGCCGAGGGTCCAGGAGAAGATCGCGGCGCCGGCCCCGAATACGAGGCCGCAGGCCAGGAGGTCGAGCGCGCGAATTCGGCTCGCGGTCGCGGCGGTCACGGGACGGGAATCAGGGGGGCCTCAGGCGGCGCCGATCTCGAGCACCGAGCGCGCCACCTTGCCTTCCTTCATGAGGTCGAAGGCGTGGTTCACGTCGGCGAGCGGGAGGCGCTGGCTCACGAGCCCCGTGAGGTCGAGCCGTCCCTTGAGGAAGAGATCCACGAGCTTCGGCATGTGCTCGCGGAAGCAGGTGCTGCCGTAGACGCAGCCGATGAGCTTCTTCTCCTGGAGGAAGGCCGGGCCGGGGACGCGGATCTCCGAGCCCATGGGCATCATCCCCACGACCACCGCCGTGCCGCCCGCGCGGAGCATTCCGAAGGCCTGGGCGGCGGCCTCGACGGCGCCGATGGCCTCGAAGGCGTACTCGACGCCCTGCCCCTGGGTCAGCTCCAGCACGGCGGCCACGGGATCGCCGGCGCGGGCGTTGACGGTCCGGGTGGCGCCGAAGCGCCTCGCCATCTCGAGCTTCCCGTCGATCACGTCGATCGCGATGATCTCGCTGGCCCCCGCCAGGCGGCAGCCCTGGATCACGTTGAGCCCGATCCCGCCGCAGCCGATCACCGCGGCGATGGCGCCGCCCGGCACCCGGGCGGTGTAGAGCGCGGCCCCGACCCCCGTCATCACGCCGCAGCCGATCAGCGCCGCCTCCGCCAGGGGCATCTCCTCGGGCACCTTCACCACGCCGGACTCGCGGGTCACCATGTACTCGGCGAAGGATCCCACGTTCGCGAACTGCAGGATGGGCTTGCCCTTCCAGGTGAGCCGCTGCACCGACTCCGCCCCGATCGCCGGGTCGTTGCACAGGTGGGCCTGCCCGCGCAGGCAGTAGTAGCAGCGCCCGCAGAAGGGCTTGAAGGACATGATGACGCGGTCGCCGGGCGCCACGTAGGTCACGCCCTCGCCCACGCGTTCGACCACGCCGGCGGCCTCGTGGCCGAGCACCGCCGCCATCGGGAGCCGCCAGAGACCCTCCACGAAGTGCAGGTCCGAGTGGCAGACACCGCTCGCCACGGTGCGCACGAGCACCTCGCCCGGGCGCGGGTCGACGAGATCGACGTCCTCGAGGGTGAGCGGTTGGTGGGGGGCCTGGTAGACGGCAGCCTTCACGGGGATCCTCCTCTCGCGGCGGGGTCGCGATCCTAGCCGAAGCGAAGCGGAACTCTCGAGTAGCCCCGCACGTTGCTCGAGTGGGCCAGCTCGAGGCCGGACTCCTCCACCTCGTAGTCCGGGAAGCGCCGGTGGAGCTCCTCCAGGGAGACCCGCATCTCGAGCCGGGCCAGGCTGGCGCCCAGGCAGATGTGATGGCCGTAGCCGAACGCGATCTGGCGCTCGATGGGGCGACCGAGGAGAAGGCGGTCCGGGTCCGGGTACTCCCGCTCGTCGCGGCAGGCGGCCCCCGTCATGAGCAGCACGCGGGCGCCCTTCGGGATGCGCTCGCCGTGGACCAGGGCGTCCCGGGTCGCCGTGCGCCCCTGGTAGTGGGAGGGCGGGTCGTAGCGGAGCAGCTCCTCCACCGCCGCGGGCCCGAGGCCCGGATCGGCCACCAGCCGGGCGCGCTCGCCGGGGAAGCGCGAGAGCGCGAGGACCGAGCTTCCGAGCAGGCGCGTCACCGTCTCGTTCCCCGCTGCGGCGAGCAGGATGCAGAAGCCCAGGATCTCGGGCTCCGAGAGCCGCTGCGTCCCCTCCTCGTCCTGGAGCTCCGCCGCGAGAAGCGCGCTCATGAGCCCGGACTCGGGCCGACCGCGCAGGCGCCGGATCGTGCGGCGGAAGTAGTCGGCGAGGCACGCCTCCGCTTCCCGGGAGGCGGCGGGCCGCAGGGCGCTCTTCTCCTCCCGCTCGAGGAGCGCGTTGGACCAGCCGCGCACGGCGTCCCTGTCCTCGGGCGGGATTCCCAGCATGTGGCTGATCACGTCCATGGGGAGCCTCGCCGCGAAGTCGCTCACGAAGTCGAGGCGGCGCTGGCCCACGAAGGGGTCGAGGGCGCGGACCGCGAGCTCGCGCACCACCGGCTCCAGCTCCGCCACGCGGCGCTTCGTGAAGGCCCTGCTCACCAGGTTCCGGTGCCGCGTGTGGCGGGGCGGATCCATGGAGATCATGATGGGGAAGTCGACCTCCCCCTCCACGGTGACCCCCGAAGCCGAGCTCCAGGTCTCCCAGTCGAGGGTGGCGTCCATCACGTCCGCGTAGCGGGAGAGCGCCCAGAAGCCCAGTCTCTCGTTGTGGTAGGCCGGCGCCTCGTCGCGCATCCGCCGGTAGAGCGGGTAGGGATCGCGCTGGACGGACCAGTCGAAGGGGTCGTACTCGACCGCAGGGCTCACGAGACCTTCATCTTGAACATGTCGATGGAGGAGGCCCCATCCACGCAGATCACGACGCCGCTCACGTAGGAGGCGGCTTCGCTCACCAGGAAGAGGACGGCGTTGGCGATCTCCTGCTTGGTACCCAGGCGTCGCAGCGGGATCTTCGACTCGCCCGCCGGCGAGACGCCCTGGAAGCGCGCCGTCCCCTCGGTGTCTGCGATCCCGCCCGGCGCCACCGCGTTCACGCGGATCCCGAGCGGCCCCCACTCCACCGCGCAGGTTCGCGTGAGCGAATCGACGCCTGCCTTCGCCGCCGCCACGTGGGCCTGGAGGGATACCCCCACCGTCTCGTAGGGCGCCGTGATGTTCACGACGTTGCCCCCGTGGTCCTTGAGCCAGGCGTGGAAGGCCGCCTTCGAGACGTTGTAGGTGCCGAGGAGATCGATGTCCACCACGGCCTTGAAGCCGTTGTAGGAGAGGCCCGAGATCGGAACCGGGAAGTTCCCCGCGGCGTTGTTCACGACGATGTCGAGCCGACCGTAGCGCTCGAGGGTGGCGGCGATCACCTGTTCCACCTCGTCCGGGCGCCGCACGTCGCAGGCCGCCGTGAGGCACTCGAGCCCCTCGGCCTCGAGCTCCTTGCGCGCCGCCTCCAGCACCTCGAGCTTGCGGCTGCAGATCGCGAGCCGGGCGCCGTGGCGGCCGAGCGTGCGCGCGATCTCCTTCCCGATGCCCGTCCCCCCGCCGGTCACGAGGGCCACCCGCTCCGCCACGATGTCGTCCCGGAAGATGCTCACCGGACCTCCTCCCCTGCTGCGCTCACCCGAGGAGCTCGAGGGCGCGGTGCGCCGCCCGCAGCCCGGCCCAGGCGCCGAGATCCACCAGCCCCACCGAGGCCGGCGCCTCCAGCGTCGTCGTCGCGAGGAGCAGCCCCCGGACCCCAGGCGCCTCGAGGCCGTGCCGCCGCAGCGGCGACCACCACCAGGGGAGCGTCTGCGGAGCCGCGGACAGCTGGAAGCGCGACCACTCGACGCACTCGTCGAGATCGACGTAGAAGCGGCGCAGGTAGGCGATGTTCTCCTCCAGCTCCGCCTTGCCCGCGCGCCAGGTGATCTCCGGCCGCGACCCGCCGCGGAACCAGCGCGTCAACACCAGCTCGAGCAGGTGCTTGCCCTCCGGCGCCGAGCGCCGGCTCATCATGGAGGGGAACTGGAAGCCGCCGCGGTACTGGCGATCCCGGGCGTGGAGCAGGCGGTTCCAGCTGGTGTGGTCGTCCGGAAGGCCGGTGGCGCGGACGCGCGGGATGCGCCGCAGGCCCGCCTGCCAGCCGATGATGTCGCCGCTCTGGAGGGAGAGCTCGTGAGCCGCCGCGACGAAATCCGCCGGGAAGAGACGCGAGCTCGCGAGGTCGAAGAGCTCCCAGATCGGCCAGGTGAGCATCACGACCGGGGCCCGCACCTCGCGGGCCAGGTTGTTGCGCTCCACCGCGACCACCCCGCAGGCGCGCCCGCCCTCGATCGCGATCTCGACGGGCTTCCATCCGAGGGCAATCTCCCCATCGCGCGCGCGGATGGCCCGGGCCCAGGGCTCCATCACGCCCTGCGCCCCGCCGACCTCCTCGTCGTCGGCGATGTAGGAGACGTGCCCGCCGCCGCCGAAGACCTGCATCGCCCGCCCCGCCGAGGCCTCCTCCGGGTTCCGGTGCCAGAGCATTCCCACCAGGCGGAGCATTGCGCGGCGCACCTCCGGGCTCGAGACCTCCTTCCCGAGCCAGGGCCCGAGCGTCTCGGGCACCAGGCGATCCTTCTCCTCCTCGCTCGCCGTAGCGAAGCGCTGGAGCAGGGCCCGCAGCCCGGGAAACGCCGCCGCCGGGCACTCGAGCACCTCGCGCGCGATCGCCTCGAAGTTGTCGGCCCGGTAGGGCAGCACCGGGCCCTCGGGAATCACGTGGATCCGCATGCCGTCCGAGAGCGGGCGCAGCGGCAGCTCGACCCCGGCCTCCTTCGCCGCCTCGAGGCCGTGCTCGAAGGTGAACTGGATGTCGCCGGGGTCGTGGCCATCGCGGTGTCCGTAGTCGATCCAGTAGCCCTCGGGCGTGCGCGCGGCGCCTCCGCGCCCCCCCACCTGGTCGGCCTGGTCGAGGAGCACCACGCGCTTGCCGCGGCCCGCGAGGATCGCCCCGGCCACGAGGCCGGAGAGCCCGGCCCCCACGATCACGGCGTCGCAGTCGGTCTCGTAGGCGCTCATCGCGCCCGCAGGATCCTACGCGTGGGTCGCAGGTGTCAAGCGACGGGCCGCGCCCGGGGCTTTGCGCGCGGCAGGGCCGTGCCGTAGGCTGGCCCGGGTGGCCTCGGAAGCCTGGATCAGCGGCGAGCAGCACACCGTCCCCCAGCTCCTGCGCGAACGCCTCGAGCGCCACCCGGACGGGCCCTACCTCGACCTGAATGGCGAGACCTTCACGGCGCGGGAGATGGACGTCGCCGCGAATCGCGTCGCCAACGCGCTGTCGTCCCTCGGCGTCGGGAAGGGCGACCGCGTGGCCAGCCTGCTCGAGAACGGCGCTCCGGCGGCGGTCGCGTGGTGGGGAATCGTCAAGACCGGCGCCATCGCCGTCCCCATCAACACCGCCTTCAAGGGCGACTACCTGCGCCACCAGCTCGCGAACTCGGGGGCCCGGCTCCTGTTCGTACAGGGAGACCTCTGCGCCCGGGCGGCGGCCGTCGCTGGCGACCTGGACGAGCTCCGCCACGGGGTCGTGGTCGGGGAGCCGGAGGCCGAGCTCCCCGGCGTCGCGGTCCACGCCTTCGAGGAGATCCTCGGCGCCGAGGCCAGGGATCCCGAGGCGGAGCTCACGCCCTCGGACCTCGCCACCTTCATCTACACGGGCGGCACCACGGGCCCCTCCAAGGGCTGCGCCCTCAGCCACAACTACCACCGGGTGCTGGCGGAGCAGGTGAACGCGTGTTGGCGGAGAAGGCGCGAAGACGTGCTCTTCAACCCCCTCCCCCTCTTCCACTTCAACGCCATCTCCACGGCGCTGCTGGGATCGCTCCTCGTGGACGGCTCGGCGGTGATCACCAGGCGCTTCTCGGTCTCGCACTTCTGGCCCGAGCTCTGCCGCACGGGCGCGACCATCGCCTCGCTCCTCGGCTCCCTCGCGACTCTCCTCGCCAACGCCGACGACCACCCGCAGCAGGCCGGGCTCGGGACCCCCGGCTCCAACCGCAGCCTGCGCCTGCTGGCGGCGGCCCCGATGCCCCTCGAGATCGACCGCAAGCTGCGCCAGCGCTTCGGCATCGAGACCTTCAGCGGCGCCTACGGAACGACCGAGTGCTCGCTCCTCTCCTGGCAGCCCCCGGGCGTGGAGAACCGGCCCAACGCGGCGGGGATCGTGAACCGCGAATACTTCGACGTGCGCATCTTCGACGGGGACGACAACGAGCTGCCGCGCGGAAGCGACGGCGAGATCGTGTGCCGACCCCGCCGGCCCCACGTGATGTTCGAGGGCTACTGGGGGAACGCCGAGGCGACGGTCGGGACCAGCGGCAACTGGTGGTACCACACGGGCGACGTGGGCCGCATCGACGCCGACGACTTCCTCACCTTCGTGGACCGCAAGGCCGACTATCTGCGGCGCCGCGGCGAGAACATCTCGAGCTACGAGGTGGAGAAGGTCTTCCACCAGCACCCGCAGATCAAGGACGTGGCGGTCCACGCGGTGCCGAGCGAGCTCACCGAGGACGACGTGAAGGTGACCTGCACGCTCCAGCCGGGCGCCACGCTCCGCGAGGAGGAGCTCTGCCGCTGGGCCAGCGAGCGGCTGCCCTATTTCGCCGTGCCGCGCTACGTGGAGTTCCGAGACGAGTCCGAGATGCCCCGCAGTCCCGTGGGGCGCATCCTCAAGGTCGAGCTACGGGCGCAGGGGGTGACCGCGCGGACCTGGGATCTGGAGGGGTCCGGCATTCCCCTCGAGCGCCGCTGAGGGGGAAGCCATGGAAGCTGCGCCCGGTGGCGAGGCCCGCTACGGGATCGGCCAGGTGGTGCGCCACCGCTTCCATCCGTTCCGGGGTGTGATCTTCGACGTGGATCCCACCTTCCGCAACACCGAGGAGTGGTGGCTCGCCATCCCCGAGGCGGTGCGGCCGCGCAAGGACCAGCCCTACTACCACCTGCTGGCCGAGAACGCCACGAGCTACTACGTGGCCTACGTCTCCGAGCAGAACCTGCTCCCCGACGAGAGCGGCGAGCCGGTCGGGCACCCCCAGGTGGGGGAGCTCTTCGGCGAGCTCCGCGACGGCCGCTACGCCCCGAGGCCCGGGCAGGGACGTTGGTTGACCAGTTGACTCGTCGACCCGCTCGGGGGCGTCGGACCGCGAGCCCGGTCGACCTGGTCCTCAACGCCCCTGGTAGAGGATCAGGGGGTTGCCGGCGGGGTCGCGCAGCACGGCGCGGCTCTCGTGGGGCCCCTCCTCGACGTCCCCCACCCGGACCGCGCCCGCGGCCTCGAGGGCGGCCAGCGCCGCCGGCAGGTCCTGCACCTTGTAGGAGACGGCGGTGGCGCCCGCCACGTCCTCGGCGCCGGCCGCGAGGGCGATCGTGACAGCGCCGGCGTCGAAGGCGCAAAAGCGGTCGCCGTCCCGGAACTTGAGCGGGAAGCCCAGCACCTCCTCGTAGAACCTGCGCGCCGGCTCGAGCTCCCGCACCGGGTGGATCACCATGCCGACCTTCGAGACGCAGCCCATCCGCGATCCTCCTCGTCCGGTTGGCTCAGCCCGCCAGGGGCCCGTGGGAGGCGCGCGTGAGGAGCAGCGGCCCTTCGCCGGTCACGAGCACCATCTCGCGCCCCAGATAGCCTCCCACGCCCTCGCGGAAGACAAAGGCCTGGAGCGCCAGCACCATGCCCTCCTCGAGGGCGTCGGCGCCGGGCGCGGCGGGCCGGCCGGCCAGCGGGGGCTCGAGCCCGAGCCCCACCCCGTGCGCCACCGGGAAGGGGGGCGCCGGCTCGCCGCAGGCCGCGTGGGCGCGCGCGAGGTCCGCCGCGCTGCGCCCGGGCCGGCACCCGGCGAGGAGCGCCTCCAGGATCTCGCTCCAGCGGCGCTGGAGGTCCCGCTGCGCGGCGCTCGGCGCGGCGGCCGCGGGGGGGCACGGCCAGGTCCGGGCGAGGCCTCCCTCGTAGCCCGCGTAGAGCAGGCCCACGTCGAGTGCCACCAGGTCCCCGGCGGCGAGGGCGGTCTCCCCGGGAAGGCGCCGCAGCGGGAGGGCGCCTGCCGCGCAGCGGGGCGTGGCGCAGAAGGTCCCGGCGAGGGCCGGCGTCGTCACGCCGAGCCGCGCTGCCGCCTCGCCGAAGCGCCCCTGGAGCTCGCGCTCGCGGATGCCCGGGCGAAGCTCCGCCACCACCGCCGCCAGCGCGCCCTCGGCCAGCGCGATGGCGGTCTCGATGCAGGCGAGCTCTTCGGGCGTCTTCACCCGGCGCGCCCCCTCGAGGGCGGGGCCGGCGTCCACCAGCTCGGCGCGCGGAAGCGCGCGTGCCAGCAGCGCGGCGAAGAGCGGCGTCATGGCGTCGACGCCGACCCGCCGCGCCGCCGCGAGACCCGGCAGACGCGCCAGGCCCTCCACCAGCTTTGGCGGATTCCAGCTCGGGGCGAAGAGGTGCTCGCGCGGCACCTCCGGAGGGACGCCCCAGTCCCAGGCCGCGAGCAGGTGCACCTGCTCGGGGTCGCGCAGCACCACGCAGCCGGGGCTCCAGGGGCGCAGGCCCGAGGCCCAGAGCCGGCGCGCCCCCGCCGCGTAGCGGGCGTTGGCCTCGCGCCCCAGCAGGAGCGCGTCGAGCCCGGCGGTCTTCATGGCCCCTTGCAGCCGCTGGCGGCGCTCGCGCCGCAGGCGCGCGAAGTCGACGCGCCCGCCGAACTCGAGGCCCATGGTGCCGAGGTCGCTCACGCGGCGAAGGCCTCGTCCCAGGGGGAATGGGGGTGGTCGCTGAGCGGGATCCAGCCCGCCTCGGCGACCCCCACGATCTCCTCGGCGCGGAAGCCCGCGCAGCCGTCGTCCCAGATGGCGGGCTCGAGGACCAGCACCATGCCGGGCTCGAGCACCACGCCCTCGTCGAAGGCGGGGCCGAGGTCGGTCCCGACGAAGGGCATCTCCGCCGACTCGGTCCCGATCCCGTGGAGGAGGTAGAAGTGCGCGGGCCAGGGGCGCACGCCCCCGTTCGCCGCCTCGGCCCGGCGCACGAGGTCGAGCCCGCTCACACCCGGGCGCACCGCGTCGAGGACTGCCTCCATCACGGAGCGCCAGCGCCGGGCCTGGTCGAGCTGGCGCGGGCTGGGACGCGGCGGCTGGCCCACCAGCCAGGTGCGCCCGAAGTCCGAGGCGTAGCCCTCGTAGTCGATTCCCGTGTCGACCCAGACCACGTCGCCCTCGCGCAGGATGCGATCCCCCGGCACCGTGGGGAAGGGCACGTCGCCGTGCACCGTCCAGGGGCCCTCGGCCAGGCTCGCGGGCATGACCTGCCAGATCGGGTCGATGCCATTCCCGGTGGCGCCGAGCTCGAAGATGCGGCGCAGGAAGATCGCCGAGAGGTCCGTCTGGCGCAGGCCCGGCCGGAGCGCGGCCTGCACGTCGAGCATGGCGAGCTCGTTGATGCGCTGGGCGCGCCGGATGCACTCGATCTCGTCGGGAGTCTTGCGGAGCTTGGCGGCGGCGGTGATGGGACCGGCATCGACGATCTCCGCCCCGAGCGCCGCCCCGAGCCCGAAGAGCATGGGCGGCGTGATCTCGTCGACGGCCAGGGGCCCCGGCGCTCGCCCCCCCAGGAGCTCGCGCAGGATCGCGGCGAGGTGGAGCACCCCTTCGCGGGACTCGAGGAAGGGGGCGGGGTGCAGGTGTCCGGGCGAGAGCTCGGGCGGCGCGCCCTCCGGGTGCGGCGTGAAGAGATGCGGCTCCGCCGCACCCGCCACCACCAGGGCGGCGGCCCGCTCGTACTGGAAGCGCGAGCCGTCGCCTCCCATGAGCGCGGCGCCGGTCGCGTAGCGGACGTTGCCCGGCGCCACGAGCAGCAGCGCCGCGGCGCCGGCCCGCTCGAGCCCCGCCTGCAGGCGCGCGTGGCGCTCGCGTCGCATGCGCGCGAGGTCCAGCGCCCCGGCTCCCAGGCGGGGGCCTGCCGGGCCGTCGCCGTTCGCTCCCCGCGCTCCGACCACCGCGCCCGCCTAGTGTCCCGTTCCTGAAGTTTGAGGTACATATCGAGCCACCGTACGTCCCCCTGCTACAAGGGGGAAGCCGTGGCGCGAGGACGACCGAAGGCGAGGCTGATCGTGGCTCCGGGCGAGCGC